>OOBK01000991.1_pt1 | contig 16966 bp, 16 predicted proteins | sample 1671541 | NCBI WGS metagenome assembly OOBK01 (sample SAMN06348167, study PRJEB24527) | human gut metagenome | biome: human gut; feature: ankylosing spondylitis patient; material: feces | host: Homo sapiens | place: China | collected 2015-10 | reverse complement strand
TCCATGATGTCCGCTTAACTTATAAATATGTGTCCAGAATTTTGGGTACATATCAGGCCAAGGTTGCGGTTATTTTTACATAACACATATAATCTAGGCTAACCGTCTATCGGCAGCACCTTTTTATGTTTATATTATATCATAAAGACAAAAATGTAAACCATCTATTTTTTATCTCTTTTACTGCTGTGTCAAAACAGAAATATCTCCCACTCCTGCAGTCAGTTCCACTTCTGCTCCGCCGTTGCTGCCGGTCTCATACTCCGCATCAAAAGCCCCTTTCGATTGCCCGTTCAACCTGATTTCTCCAAGTCCGGCAGACAGATCAAATGCATAGCTTTTCTCTGTTCCGGTAAGAGAGACATTGACATCGCCGGTTCCTGCCTCCACTTCCAGTTTGTTTGAAACGCTTCCGCTGAACACGGCATCTCCAACTCCTGCTTCGATAGACACTTTCGGGAACTGTCCATTCAGAATCGACACATCTCCTGTTCCAACTTCAAACACAGCCTTCTCACTGGCTGAGATCTGATCCACAGAGAGTTCTCCCACTCCTACAGACACATTTACTTTTCTTGCCGTAAACGCTTCGCTTTCCATGGAAATATCCCCGGCTCCCACTACAATGTCCAGTGTCAGATTTTCGCACTGTCTTGGCAGTACTACCGTAAAGGTCGGTCCTTTCTCAAAATGGTGGTGTCCGCTGTGATAGGATACCTTCAGATTGGAATCCTTCTGTTTTGTAGAAAGATAATCCTGATACCCATTTTCCATTTTAATACTGATCTCATCCGCAGAATCCGACACTTCAAAAATAAGTTCATTTACCACATCCAGTTCCAGTTTCAGGGAAGCAGCTTCTGATGCCGGATAAGGTATAATGCAGCTTTCCGTTCCTGCCGGTTCACTCTTCAAATCCGTAAGATTCAGGATCCAGGAACCAAAACTCTCCACCGCCCTATTATCATCCATGAGCTCGTCATCCTCATCATCCCAGTCGTCGTCCCAATCATCATCGTCATCATAATCATCATCCCAAAAATGATCCAAGATGCCATGTCCCTGATCATAAGTATAATAAACTCCATTGCCAATATGCCAGTTACCAAAATCAAATTCCCCGGCAAGTGCTTTCCGGTGGATAGTTGACCATCCGGCTCCCATCACTGCGGCGATACCGCTGAAAACAATTCCGAGTGCTGCTAAGCTTCCTGCAATGATCAATATAATCTTTGTAAATTTTTTCATTTCACCTCACACTCCTCTCTTTCTCTTGCCAAACGCCTTTTTGCAAAGCTCTGCAATACCTTTTACTGCCCATGGGACAAACCAGCCGAAGCACCATACCACGAGCCACACTGCAAGTACTCCAAACGCAAGAACCAAAAGTCCACCGCCTAACAGTCCAAGACCTACTGCCACACCTTTTGTGAAAAGATATCCGATACCAACGCCGGCCAATACAAATCCAGTGATCACTAACGACGCCATCACCGCCACAATGCTGACCGCTACTGCAAATACACACGCTAAAATTGCTACAAGGATTGCCGCTAAAACCGCTGCAACCGTGATCCAGACCGGACTTGTCAAAACTGCGAGGATCACCCATAAAACTGTTTTTTCTGTTTTATTCTTCTGATTTTCTTTTTTCAGATTCTCTATATCGGTCTGACCGGACGCATTCTGACTACCATAAGTTCCTCCGGCATAAGCAGTCTTTTTCTGATTATAACTGCCAGAACCATAGGTACTGCTTCCATATAAACTGTTCATATATGGATCATCCGTTCCTGTCTCTGTCTTCTGACCATTTCCAGATGTTTCTTCTGTATGTGCCTCAACTTTTTCACCGCGCACATCCGCCTCGTGTGTTTCCACATCAGCCGCTTCACTCACCCCAAGATCTTTCTTGATCACTTCCGCCACCTTCTCCGGCGACTCCAGTTCCTCTAAAATTGATGCCTCATTTCCAATTCCGGCATCCTCAAAATAACTTCTGTAAAAGGCAAGTGCATCCGCTCTCTCTTCCTCTGAAATATCCGAAAGCAGCTGCTCCAGACGTTTTAAAAATTCTTCTTTATTCATTCTTCTGACTCCTCTCCTGAAAATAGTTCTGATATTTTCGAAGAATACGATTCCCACTCGCTGCGGTATTCTGCCAGCTTTTCTTCGCCGGTCTCCGTAATCTGGTAATATCTCCGGTTTCTTCCTCCGCACTCCCTGTCATACACGATCAGGTATCCATCCTTTTGCAGTCTTCGCAAAACCGGATACAGTGTGGATTCTGAAACCTCAATCGCTTTCCGCACATCCTGCGTGATCTTATATCCGTAGGTTCCTTCTTCCTCCTTTGACACGACAGCAAGAACAATCGCATCCAAAAGGGCTGCGCCTGTATTAAATACCATGTACTCACTCCTTGTTATTTTATTTGTAATATTATTTCTTGTTTAATACTATACATCATATAGTATTGTTTTGTCAACATTATTATATATTCAAAACTGGCATGGTCAATTTGTTTTAAACTGGATTTTTAATTCATGACAGTTTTTGTATATAGTAATCCCAACAACAATCCTGGGAATTGAGACAAATACAAACCATAAAAAGGAGAATTTTATTTATGAAAACATCAACTACCTCTACAGCACAGACTGCTGATTCAAAATCTTTATCAAATATCCGTTTTATCACGATCACGGCTCTTTTTATTGCCCTGACCTACGTATTCACTGCATTTATTAATATAAGACTTCCAATCACTGCAAACGGCGGATTGATCCATCTCGGAAACGTACCTCTTTTTATCTGCGCCATTATTTTTGGTAAGAAAAGTGGTGCGATCGCCGGCGGAGTCGGCATGGGACTCTTCGATCTGCTCTCCGGCTGGACTGCATGGGCTCCATTCACACTGATCATTGTCGGTCTGATGGGATATGCCGTAGGTGCCATCACAGAAAAACATCACGGTTTTGGCTGGAACACACTTGCGATCGCAGTTGCATGCGTGATCAAAGTCGCTGGTTACTACATTGCAGAGGGTATCATTTACGGAAACTGGATTGCACCGGTTACTTCCATTCCTGGAAACCTTGTCCAGATCGGTGCTGCTGCTGTCATCGTTCTTTTGATCGTCGGACAGCTTCAGAAAATCGTAAATAAAATGTTATAAGCTGTGTAACACCAATCTCATTTACAAAACAATCTATGATAAAGAAGGAAGTAATTATGTATAAAGTCATGACTCCTGGGCCAACCCAGGTAAAAGAAAATGTGCGTATGGCAAGAAGCCTCGTATGTACCAATCCTGATCTGGATGAAGATTTCGTAGAATTTTATAAAGATACCTGCGAACTGATCAGCTCCCTGCTCGGCACGAAAAACGAAACTCTCATTTTGGATGGAGAGGGAATTTTAGGTCTGGAAGCTGCCTGCGCCTCCCTCACTGAGCCGGGAGATAAGGTGCTCATCATTGAAAACGGCGTGTACGGCGAAGGCTTTGCGGACTTTGTATCCATGTACGGTGGTGTGCCGGAATTTTATCATGCCGACCGACTGAATGCTATTGACCCGGACGCTCTTTCTTCTTATTTAAAAGAACATCATGATTATAAGTATGCAACCGTTGTTCACTGTGACACTCCAAGCGGTATGCTCAATCCGGTAGAGAAAATCTGTCCACTTTTAAAAGAATACGGCATTCTGACCGTTGTAGATTCTGTTTCCGGAATGTTCGGAAATCATATGGATGTGGACAAGTTCCAGATTGACCTTCTGTGCGGCGGTTCCCAGAAAGCGGTTTCCGCACCTCCGGGACTTACTTTTGTCACCATAAGTGATGCTGTGAAAGATGCCATGCATGAGCGTAAGACTCCGATCCGTTCCTTCTATGCAAGCCTTCTGGCTTTTGAGGGATATTATGAGAAAAAATGGTTTCCTTATACCATGCCGATCAGCGATATTTACGGCTTACGTGCTGCTTTTGACAATATCGCTTCCGATCCAGAGTTAGAAGAACGCACACACCGTATCGCCGAAGCAGCCAGACGCGCTTTGACAGAAGCCGGTTTAAAGCTTCACTTGGAAAGCGGTTTCTCCGATACCGTCACTGTGTTTGACATTCCGGCAGAGACCACCTGCGATGCAATTCTTTCCCGCATGAAAAAAGAGCACAATATCATGCTTGCCGGATCTTTTGACGATCTTTCCGGCAAAGTGATCCGCATTGGGCACATGGGAAATAATGCAAACTTTGAAGATATGACCGCAACCATGTACGCTCTTTCCGAAACGCTTACTTTCCTCGGTGTGAACTTAACAGGAAATCTTGTGGGATTATTCTTAAAATATTATCATTAGTTCCGGAAGCAGGAACTAAAAATCGCCCTGATAATTGATATGTACCCCTTTCACTGGATGTCCAGTAAAAGGGGTACATATCATATCAGGGCGATTTATTGTCATTCTTTTATTTTCATATCCTACATCGTTACTCTGTCAATGCATGCTTTATAATTCCGATCCCAATCGGATATGGTCCTGTGTGCACTCCAATGGTTGCTCCAATCTGGTAAATGCCGATCTCATCAATTCCAAGACGTTCACGGATCAGATCCTTTAACATCTCACGGAACTCAAGGGCTTCCTCTCGATCATAGCCATAGCCGATACAAAAGCTGTACTCTCCCGGTTTTGCATTGACTTCATCTAAATATTCCCTTGTCATATCCACGACTTTTTTCATGGATTTCATACGGTTTCTGGTGATACCCGAATTAAAGATCTCTCCCTCTTTCAAAGTAATCAATGGTTTGATTTTCAAGGCGCTCGCTGCGATTCCTGCCAGTTTTCCGATTCGTCCACCGTGTTTCAGATAATCAATGCTTCCTATCGTAAAGAAGATTCTGCCTGTCTCACGGATTGGAAGTAACGCATCTACAATCTGCTGATACTCTAAGCCCATATCGCGCAGTCTGCATGCCTCTAATACATATAACCCCTGTAGCACAGTATTGACCGTAGAGTCAATGACCGTGATCTGTGCATCCGGGTATTCCTCTAATATCATATCTTTTGCAGTTGTCGCAGACTGCAGGGAGCCACTGAATTTTTTTGTGATACAGATACAGATGACCGGCAGCTGCTCCTTCGCATATTTCTCGAACACCTCATAATAATCATGCACGGATGGCATGGATGTCTTAGGAAAAACGGTCGGGTGATCCACCATTTCCTGATAGAATTCCCTGACACCGACTTCTACCATTTCCTTCTGATACGTTTCACTGTCAAAGGACACGTAAAATGGAACAACCTCAATATCTTTTTCCTTTGTGAGTTCCTGTGAGAGATCCAGGGAACCATCACTGATGATCTGTACTTTTTTCTGCATCATAAATACCTCGTTTATTTACTACTGTCATCTGCAAAATAGCTTTATGACTTCTTATTCTTAGATATACGTTTTCCAACGTAGTTTTTAATACTACATTTCAAAACATTTTTATTATATCACAGGGTATTTAAGTTGTACATTACTTTTGCTATAATTTTCGAAAAATTTTATGATTACATTACTCTTCACTCGTATCTCGTTCCAGTAACATGATTCCTATTATCTGCAGCTTGTGCTGATGGATTCAATTGCCACCGCTCCGCCGCGCACTACCTCAATGGTCTTAAATTTTGATTTTAACAGTGCGATCAGCTCATTATTTCTATGGGCAGTCAGTTTGCATTCCAACAGGACACTGTCATTTCCGATATCGACCACCTGCACATTAAACACCTGTGCAATCTGGAATACTTCTTCTTTTTCCGCGGCATTCACGCGGAGAACCTTTGCAAACAGAATCTCTTTCATATGAATCGGCACATCTGTCAGATCAATGACTTTGATTACTTCAACCATACGGTTTAGCTGCTTTTTAATCTGTTCAAACGTGATGTCATCGCTGGTAACGCAGATGGTCATACGGGAAACCGTCTCGTCCTCTGTCGTTCCAACGGTCAAACTCTGTAAATTGTAAGACTTTCCGGAAAAAAGACCGGAAACCTTTGCCAGAACACCAACCTGATTTTCTACATATAGTGCAATCCATCTGTCTTTCATGATATTTTCCTCTCTCACCATATCTGTATCCGCCTATTTCAAAATCATCTCGCTCATCGGATTTCCGCCCTTTACCATCGGAAGCACGATCTCATCCGATGAGATCAGAAATTCAATGACTGTCGGTGCATCTTTGTAAGTTCTCGCTTTATCCAAAGCTGCCTGAATGTCTTCTTCCCGCTCTACACGGATGCCATGCGCACCATAGCTTTCTGCAAGTGCAACAAAATCCGGTGTATATGGAGGGCATGCTTCATTTGGTCCCTTGCAGTTTGCCGGACAGCTTCTTCTCTTTCTTAAGCATACTGCAGAATAGCGTTTGCCATAAAAAAGCTGCTGCATCTGGCGGACCATGCCAAGATACTGATTATTGAGCAGGCAGATGATAACCGGTGTCCCCTGCACGATTGCTGTTGCCATCTCCTGAATATTCATCTGGAAACCGCCATCACCGGTGACACAGACTACTTCCGTATTCCTGTTTCCAATCTTTGCACCGATCGCCGCTGGAAAACCGAATCCCATTGTTCCAAGCCCGCCGGAAGTGATCATCTGGCGTTTTTCGTCAATATCCAGATACTGCGTTGCCCACATCTGGTTCTGTCCTACATCCGTGACAAAAATTGCCGCGTCAAACGTATGGTTGATATGTTCCATGATCATCTGTGGTGTCATGCCGCGGTCTCTGCGCATCTCAAGTGGATTCTTCTCATTCCACGCCTTAATTCTCTCCTGCCATGCAGCCGTATCCTTTGGTTCTGCCCATTCCAGCAATTTTTCCAGGGCAAGTTTTGCATCCGATACGATTGGAACGTCTACCACAACATTTCTGGAAATGGAAGCAGTGTCCACGTCAATATGTACAATTTTTGCTTTTGGTGCAAATTCATTCAGATCTCCGGTAATACGGTCGTTAAATCTTGTTCCGATGGAAAATAAAACATCACACTCACTGACTGCTTTATTGCTTGCATATTTTCCATGCATCCCCGTATTTCCGATATAAAGCGGATGCGTTGTGGCAATCGCACCCTTGCCCATAATGGTCGTCACAACCGGAACGTTCATTTTCTCTGCAAATTCTTTCAACAGCTCATTTGCTTTTGCAATATTGACACCGCCGCCAGCCAGGATCAATGGTTTCTTTGCTGACTTCAACAGTTTGTATGCTTTTTTCAGCTGCCCGATATGCACGCTCTCATTCGGTTTGTATCCCCGGATCTGTACGCTGTCCGGATATTCTGCCGGTCCGCTCGCCGTCTGGATATCCTTTGGAAGATCAATTAAGACCGGTCCCGGTTTTCCGGTGCTTGCAATGTGAAAGGCCATCTTAATGATCTTTCCTAAATCCTTGCGGTCTCTGACCGTCACGCCATACTTTGTAATACTTCTTGTCATTCCGACAATGTCAACTTCCTGAAAAGCATCGTTTCCGATCAGATTCAACGGCACCTGACCTGTGAAACAGACAAGCGGAATATTATCGTAATGTGCATCTGCAAGTCCTGTCATAATATTCGTTGCCCCAGGCCCGCTGGTCACCAGACAGACACCTACTTTTCCGGTAGATTTTGCATATCCCTCCGCCTCATGTAAAAGTCCCTGCTCATGTCTTGGTAAGACAACTTCAATCTCATCCTGTTTATATAATTCATCAAAAAGGTCTGTTACCGTTCCACCCGGATAACCGAAAATCGTATCGACACCCTCTTCCTGTAACGCCTTTACAAATAATTTTCTACCTGTAATATCCATCTTTCTGCCTTACCCTTTCTATCTTTTATCTCTCAGGTAATTGCGAAACTCTAATTTATTCTATAAAGGATGTGACGATAAAACAAAATTTTCGAAAACACGCTTTCGCTATGTGTCGCTCGCAACGGTACTAGCATGCCAGCCACAGCTAACGCTATGCCTGCCAAGCAAGAACCGGCGGCTCCCCAGTGTTTTCTCAAGCTTTTGTTTCATCTTCACATCTCAATTCACACTTTCTATGAGTTTCGCAATTACCTGGTATATCTCTAATACTTCATCTGATTCGCTAACCGATATACCCTAATGTTTTGAGTAAAAAAATCCATCCGGTCAACGTAAACGCCGCCATCAATGTCGTTGTTACAATAACGCTCGCCGTCAGCACTTCATCATTGTTCATGCTCTTTGCCATGATATAACAGCTCGGCGTAGTCGGGGATGCCAGCATGATCAGAATTGCGATCATCTTTTCCCCGGAAAATCCCATCCAGGCAGCAACCGGCAGAAAAACAAGTGGCTGAAGCACCAGTTTGATCGTAGAAGCCACCATGGTCGGTGCGATCTTTGCCAGCGCTTTTCTTCCCTCAAATCCTGCTCCGATGGTGATCAGTGCCAAAGGGGTTGCCATCTGCGCCACGTTGCTGATCGTCTTATTTACCAGCGTCGGGAACTGAATCCCAAGCAGTCCCACGATCAGTCCTGCCAGGATACTTAAAATGATCGGATTCTTGCAGATATTCATTCCTGCCTGTCTGATCTTTGCTTTCTTGTCAATGTTTGTACTGTCATTTGCTTCAAATGTCAGCACGATCACGGAAAAAATATTATAGAGCGGCACTGCACTGACGATCATCAGCGGTCCCATTGCAGAGGAACCGTAGATATTCTGGATAAAAGCCAGCCCCATAACCGCCGCACTTCCGCGGAAAGACGACTGTACAAATGCCCCGCGGATCGTTTTGTCCCGCACCAGAAGCTTTGCTGTACCCCATACCACCCAGAAACAGATGGTACTCACGATTGCACAGAAAAGTACATATTTAATATCAAATACTGCTTTAATATCAACGCCCGCAATGTCCTTAAACAGCATAAACGGAAGTGTGACCTTGAAATTGAACTTATTTGCCACTGTGACAAAGTTATCATTCAGCATTCCGATCTGCTTTAAAATGTATCCGATCACCATGACCAGAAAAATCGGCATTGTCACGTTGATACTGTATATAAAATTTTCCATTTTTTCTTTTTCCTATCCGGAAACTCCTCGTTCAAGTAAAGGTAAAACCCAGCAGTCTCTCTGTCTGGGTTTTAGCAATTATAAATCAATTTTCATCTTTTTGGTATGATATATTTTAACAACTTTATTGATATTATTTAATCTTCTCGTATTTGTAAAAATAATATTCCAGATCAAAATACGTCTGTTCCTCACTGTCCTGCGTGATTTTCCACTCCGGCATCTCATCGAGATTCGGGAAATAGGCATCTGCCTCAAATGCATAGTCGATCTTTGTGATATGCGCCACATCACAGTCATCGAGAAGCTGTTTATAAATGGTCTCTCCACCGATCACATAAATATCCTCACTTGGATATTTCTTTAACTCTTCCCGCAATTCTTCCATCGAATGAACGATAATGGCATCTCCCGCCTTAAAATTTTTATCATGCGTCAGCACGATGTTCACTCTTTTTTTGAGAGGCTGTCCGTTTGGAAAACTCTCCAACGTTTTTCTTCCCATGACGACCACTTTTCCGGTTGTCGTCTCACGGAAAAACTTCATGTCTGCCGGAATACTCACCAGCAGTTTATTCTTACATCCGATTGCCCAGTTTTTATCTACAGCTGCGATTAAATTCATATTTCCTCCAACTTTTCACTCTGTATCACTTGTCAGTGCCGTGTTATTTTATTCTGTCTTTTATCCTCTCTTAAAATATTCCAGTCAGGCTTATACTGCTATCGGAATATTTTTGATCTGCGGCCCCGTCACATAATCCTCAATGGTAATATCTTTTGTCGTAAACTGATAAAAATCTTTGATTTCCGGGTTTAATGTGAATTTTGGCGCCGGATGCTGCTCTCTCCCGATCAGTTCCTTAATGATCGGGATATGACGGTCATAAATGTGAGCATCCGCAATCACATGTACCAGCTCGCCGACCTGCATATCACACACCTGCGCAAGCATATGCATTAATACCGCATACTGACACACATTCCAGTTATTTGCCGCTAACACATCCTGGGAACGCTGATTCAAAATAGCATTCAATGTCAGCTTTTCATCTCCCTCTTTGTGTGTCACGTTAAATGTCATACTGTAGGCACACGGATATAAATTCATTTCATGAAGATCCTGGTGCACATAAATATTCGTCATAATGCGGCGGCTGAATGGATTGTTTTTCAAATCATAAATCACGCGATCCACCTGATCCATCATGCCTTCTTTATACTGATGTTTTACCCCTAACTGGTATCCATATGCTTTTCCAATGGAACCATCTTCGTCTGCCCATTCATCCCATACGGTACTGTTTAAATCATGGATGTTATTTGATTTTCTCTGCCAGATCCAAAGCATCTCTTCCGTACATGTTTTGATGGCAGTTTTTCTTAATGTAATTGCCGGAAACTCTTTTGAGAGATCGTAACGGTTGACCACACCGAATTTTTTGATCGTGTAGGCACTCGTTCCATCTTCCCAGTGCGGGCGGACTTTCTCACCCTCTGTGCTTGTCCCGTTCTCTAAAATATCCTTACACATATCTACAAAAATCTTGTCTGCAAGACTCATCTTTTTCTATCCCCATCTTTCTATCATTTTGCACATTTGAAAATCTCATTCTTTCGTACCTTTGCAGTAAAATGCCCATGTACGATCCGAACAGTACTATTCTATCCAATTTTCGTATAAAGTGCAAGAAATAACATCCCGACTGTTATTCGAATATTTTATGACTACGATATATTTTTATCATAAAGTTCATTTCTGTTTCTACCAAATTTCATTGATTTTTCCAGTAAAATGCAGTATAGTGAAGAAAGTTTAAAAAGTTAGGAGATTGATTATGAGTCAGGCAAAAGTAGACCGTTATAAAGAAGAAAAAAAGAATCGTAAGAAAATTATGGCAAAGGAAAAGAGAATGCGTATCGCTGGTTATATCGTTGGCTGCCTTGTCGCTGTTGGTATCATCGGCTGGGCCGGTTACTCCGGATACAGTGCTTATGAGGCAAACAAGCCTATGGAAACCATTTATGCAAACCTTGATTCCGTTACAGACTATATGAGTTCTTTAAATGCGGAATAAAAATTACTGGAACGAGGTACGAGTGAAAAGTAACGGTTAAAATAAATCAATAAAACAGATTAAAAATCGACTATTGACTTTACCACATCATAGTGCTATTTTGTTATTCAAACAGAGAACAAAATGCAACGAACAGAACAATGTTATCTGAGAAACCTGTATCACAGAGAGCTGCCGGCTGGTGTAAGGCAGTATACAGCTTCAGGAACTATCCTCTGCGAGCAGTGCACTGAATTTTCATAGTAAGTGTCACCGGTATTCTACCGTTATTTAGAAGCTTATTGTTGTAGGCATCTGCCCACAAAGATAAGACAGAGAGGTCGTATTTTACGGCAAACAAAGTGGTAACGCGGAAGCTTAAGCCTTCGTCTTTGAGATATGAATATATCCGGAGATGAAGGCTTTTTTTATGCCAGCAGACTGTGCGCAGGATGTGAATCCCATTGTTTCCACTTTGCACAATGTATTTTGTTCCCAGAAAAAAATACATTTTCAGAAAGGAGCCGCCTTAAGGCGGAAAAAAGTTATGAATGGTTTAGTTATTGTTTTGATCGGTATCGTTGCACTTGGCGCTGGCTACCTCTTCTACGGACGCTGGCTTGCAAAGAAATGGGGAATCGACCCAAATGCAAAAACCCCTGCTTACACACATGAGGATGGCGAAGATTATGTTCCCTCCTCCAAATTTACCGTATTCTCACATCAGTTTTCTTCCATCGCAGGTGCAGGTCCTGTCACAGGTCCGATCCTTGCATCTGTTTTTGGATGGGTTCCGGTATTGCTCTGGCTCATCATCGGCGGACTTTTCTTCGGTGCTGTACAGGACTTCGGTGCTTTATATGCATCCGTGAAAAATGAAGGTAAATCCATGGGTATGATTATTGAGAAGTACATCGGTAAAACAGGCCGGAAACTTTTCATGTTATTCTGCTGGCTTTTTACTTTATTAGTAATCGCAGCATTTACAGATATGGTTGCCGGAACATTTGTTGGAACCGGAGTTGAAGGTATGACAGATGCAACCTCTTACGCCAATTCCGCTGCCGCTTCCATTTCCATGTTATTTATCGTTGTCGCTGTTATTTTTGGTATCATCCAGAAACATGTCGGAAAAATGAATGAAGTCGTAAAAGCAGTTGTTGCTATCGCTCTTTTGGTCGTTATGTTTGCAGTCGGCATGAAATTCCCAATCTGCACGACCAAAACTGCATGGATCTACATCGTAATGGCTTACCTGTTCTTAGCATCTGTTATGCCAATGTGGCTTTTAATGCAGCCTAGAGATTACATGACAACATTCATGTTACTCGGTATGATCATTGGTGCGGTTGTCGGTGTCATTGTTGCACATCCTTCCATGCAGTTAAATGCATTCAGCGGATTCAATGTAGGTGGAAGCAGTTTATTCCCTACTTTATTCGTAACGATCGCCTGCGGTGCTGTTTCCGGTTTCCACAGTCTGGTATCTTCCGGAACATCCTCTAAGACGATCAGCAGCGAAAAAGATATGCCTATGGTCGGTTATGGTGCCATGGTCGTAGAATCCTTACTCGGTATCGTCTCCTTAGTTGTTGTCGGCGCAGTCGCCGTAAACGGAACAAAACCGGATGGAACTCCATTCTCCATCTTCTCCTCCGGTGTCGCAGGATTCCTTGAAAAACTTGGTGTCCCTGTTACCGTTGCAACTGTATTTATGACCATGTGTGTATCTGCACTTGCACTGACATCCCTTGACTCCGTTGCAAGGATCGGACGTATGTCTTTTCAGGAATTGTTCTACGGAGATTCCACCGATCCTGCAACTATGACACCGATTCAGCGTGTACTGACAAATAAATATTTTGCAACTGTGATCACACTATTTTTTGGATATTTACTGACACTTGGCGGATACAGCAACGTATGGCCATTGTTCGGCTCTGCAAACCAGTTACTTGCAGCACTTGTATTAATCGCCTTAGCTGTTTTCTTAAAAACAACCGGTCGTACCGGATGGACACTTTACATCCCAATGTTTGTTATGCTGGCAGTTACATTCACTGCCCTGATTCAGAAAACAATTGCACTTGTCGGCAGCTTCATGAGCGGTAACGCAACACTTCTTGTAGACGGACTTCAATTTGTTGTTGCCGTACTTCTTATGGTACTTGGTGTTATGGTTGCATTCAGTTGTCTGAAAAAGCTCTTCGGCAGAAAAGCTGCGGCTTAACCGGAGTTTCACTGGCGTAGTGTTGCAGATTCTGTAGTGCTTTTATAGGTTGTGAGGGGCAGATATAAGCGTCCTCTCACAAGTCAGAATTTTATATGTAATGAAAAAGAAAAACGGTATAAACGAAATATTATGTTTCTGTTCGCTGGACATTCCGATAGGCTTCTGAGCAACAATCTTGAGAAGCAGTGCTTCCCAAGATTGTTAGAATCCTATCTCCATAGCTCACAAAGAAAATAATATTTGTTTATACCGTTTTTCTTTCATTTACGTTACGAATGACTTGTGAGAGGACGCTTATATTTGCCCGATCAACGTTATGAATCGCACCACAAAATCCGCAATTTACGTTATGGAACTCACGGTTATGGGATGAGTGCCTATATTGGGTTCTGCCGTTTGCAACATGGATTGACAGTAAGCTAAGCTTAACCTCCAAAAGATGTGCCTTTCTTGCACATTGTTATAAGCAATTGTCAAGAAAAAAATAATAAATAGTAGTTTTTCATAAGATTTTTCTCCATATGAAAAACATTTATCCTGCCATTATATAGAGTGTGTTAATATATATTTACCATGAAATCATAGAAAAATCGGAAATGCCATGCAAAGTAGCAGAAATAGTTGAAATGTAATCCCTACTTGCTTGTAGTAAGAATTGCTCTTTTCTATACTAAAATTAATCATCACCATTGCTTTATGATAAATTAAATTGTCATAAGCACTATCATTTACAGAGGAGGTCACAAAACATGACATTTGCAGAAAAATTAAAATCCTTACGAAAACAAGCAAGTATGTCACAGGAACAATTAGCAGAAAAGCTCGGTGTATCAAGACAGGCTGTCACAAAATGGGAAACCGACACCGGCATTCCCGACATTGAAAATATTAAGTCCATTTCATCATTGTTTGATATTTCTATTGATGAATTGCTTTCTAATGAAAATGCATCTCAAAAAAAATCAGAGCATCTCTTTGAAAGTGTAACAGAATATGATATTGATGAACCCAAGCGCTATGATATGAAATTCGGCGGAGCAAAGCGATTCGTATTATGCGGATACAAAGGTGAGAAAATCCGGATCCGTCTGGTATCTGATACACTCTCTACACTACAGAATGATTTTAAAATCAAAATAGACGACATCAGAAAGCGAATTGATGTAGATGTAAAACGGATGAATGGCGTTACAGAAGCAACTGCTAAAGAGGCTGTCAGCATCTTCGTACAGATTCCTTCTCCATATATTGGTCAGATTGAATGTGCTGTTAATACGGAAACTGTGGAAATTCACTCTCTTGAATGTGACAGTATCGAGTTAGACGTAAAGACATCGCACGTTACCTTAGATGATATTTCTGGTACAGTCGAAATAAACTGTAATCTTGACATGGAAGTATTATGCAGTTCATTAAATGGTGAAGTTGACATCAACCAGATATCAGCAACATCAAGAATCCATATTCCTGAAAACACTGTATTTACAGCAGTTACAAAAGGAATCGGAACAAGCATTTCATATGAGAAAGATGGACAGCAGACAGATCGTTTTGATACATCGGATTCCGAAAATATCATTGAGCTGAATGGTATAAAAAGTGAACTTGTTATCTATACCGGCAAAGAAAGAGGTTAAGCAATGAAAATAAATTATTTAAAAAGATATATCATTAGCTCCTATGTCCTTGTATGGTTACTCATTATCTTTGTAGCTGGCTCAGCAAGTCTGATTTTTCATGCACGACGATTTCTTTGATTAAGCGGTTAAGGGTGGCTGCGTCCAGCTCTGTGATGTTGGCGTATTCCTGAATGGCTTCCACCCATTGTTTTGCGTCATTGGCAAGCTGGACTTCATCGGACAGCCGCTTTCTGCCCTCGGACACTTTTGTTTTAAGCTCCGTCTGCTCGGTCTGTGTCTTTTCCAGCATGGTGTTGAAATTCTGCTCACTGATACGCCCTGCAATCATATCCTCATAAAGCCGCATGACCATTTTGTCCAGAACCTCAATCCGTTCCTCGTCCCTTGTAAGGGAGCGTTCCATTGCTTCCCGCTGTTCCCGCTGCTCGGCTTCACAGGTATTGGTCAGGCGGTCGGCAACCGCTTCCCCGTCCATCAGGGCAGCTCTGGCACATTCCCGGATTTTCCGCAGCACATGGCTGTAAAGGGTGTCATAATCAATCCGGTGCTGGGTGCAGTGGTTCTTTCCAAAGGCATTGTAGGTCTTGCAGGAATAAATCTGCTGGGGATGTTTTGCGTTTGTGTAGCGTATCGTCAGCGACTTCCCACACTCGCCGCATTTTATCAGTCCGGCAAACAGGCTGATTTCATTGGTCTGCCCCGGACGCTGGCGGGATTTCAGCTTGTTCTGCACAATGTCAAAGCTCATGCGGTCAATCAGCGGTTCATGCTGTCCCTCCACCACAATCCAGTCCTCCGGCTTCTTTTCCCCAATCGTGCCGATTTTGAAACGGTAGTCCTTTTTCTGGGAAGCAATCGCCCCGGTGTAGACGGGATTCATCAAAAGGTCTTTGATAACGGAGAAGTCCCACATATACCGCCCGTTTTCCGGGTCTTTCTTTTCCCATTTGGTGCGGGTATTGCGAAGCCCCCGTTCCCGGTTCCACCATGTGGGGCAGGGGATTTTTTCTTCCTCCAGCCGTCTGCGGATATAGTTCGGACCATGACCGTTCAGGGCATATCCGAAAATCAGCCGCACAATCGGGGCGGTTTCCTCGTCAATGAGCAGATGGTTTTTGTCCTCCGGGTCTTTCCGATACCCAAACGGGGCAAGACACCCGGTAAACTGTCCTTTCTGCGCTTTCAGAAGATAAGAGGAATGGACTTTCTTGGAAATATCCTTGCTGTACATCTCGTTCAGGATATTCTTGAACGGGGCAATATCGTTGTTATCCCGCAGGGTGTCGATACCGTCATTCATGGCGATATAGCGGACACCGTTTCTTGGGAAAAAGTCCTCAATCAAATGCCCGGTTTGCAGATAGTTACGCCCCAGTCGGCTGAGGTCTTTCGTGATGACAAGGTTGATTTGCCTGCGCTCAATGGCTCTCAACATTCTCTGTAAATCAGGACGCTCCATATTAAGACCTGTGAAGCCATCGTCCTGATAGACTGCCACAACCTCCCATCCCTGCTTTTCGCAGTATTTTTCCAGCATATCACGCTGGTTTGCGATACTGGCACTTTCGCCTTGCAGGTCATCGTCCTTTGACAGCCTGCAATAGACCGCTGCACGATACCCTCCGGCAAGTGCCGAACCGATTGTTCTGTATTCCATTTCGTTCATCATAGCCATTTACCCACACAATCCAGACGGTATCTGGCTCTTTTGAACCTCATCTTCATTATAGCTCATATCTTTCTTTTTAGCAAGATATTCTTTTGTATTTGTCTTTCCGTATTTCTGGGAAATCAGGCTGACGAACACATCGGTTGCGTCCAGCTCCCCGTCAAATACAGTGGTCACATGAATCTCTGTTTTGTTTTTTGCCATAGGCAGTTATCCTCCATACATGAAAATAGCCAGACAGAGGGTGTCGGCAA
>OOBK01000955.1_pt1 | contig 17346 bp, 17 predicted proteins | sample 1671541 | NCBI WGS metagenome assembly OOBK01 (sample SAMN06348167, study PRJEB24527) | human gut metagenome | biome: human gut; feature: ankylosing spondylitis patient; material: feces | host: Homo sapiens | place: China | collected 2015-10 | reverse complement strand
TTTAATCCTTCAAAAGAACTTGATTTTATTGCTTTAGTGTAGTAAGATAAAGTCCATAAAAATATCTAAGGTATTGACAAAGTGGTAGTGGAAGCAGAATACTTGTCATTGAGTTGATACATTAAAGATATATTTTTCATTATATATATTTTTTTCCCTTATTATATAAGGGAACCTGCATAGGTTCCCTCTGCTACCGCATTCACCCTCCAAGCCTACCGCCTTACATATTAACTTACTCATTTCGTTTCACTACATTCCGTTAGTTAATATTCCAGTTGGTCTCACAAAACAACATAATCCTTGCAAATTAGTGCCGAAGGCGGATAATACAAGGGCAACTGAGGGAGCCAAATGGACGCAGTTATTCCCTTACTAATAGACATAAAAATAATTATGACTATCAGTAAGGAAATAACTGCATACAAACTAAAACTAAAAAATTATAATACAAGGTATAACCTCGGTCGCCTTTATTATCTGCACCTTATCTGTTACGTGTATTTACACCCACAAGCTTTCTACATTACGGTTCTATCCTAATACTTATGAAATATCTGCTCATGGTTCCCGAGCACCTATGCTCCTAGAACTCCCACACCTGACCTTTACGTTGTCACCACGCTCAATCCCGTACACCCAAAGATAAGGACTAGGTATATTGTACGGAGGCTCACTTTCTGCATCGGCTGAACTCACCTTTCTTCTTCTTTTAAGTGGTTGTTTGGCTTGTCCCACTACATATCATATAGGTGATATGCAACCTCTATTAAAAATAAAAAAGCCTTTCATGTAAGGTATTACCATACATAAAAGGCTTGAAATTTCTTCTTTAATCAGTTATACTTTATTCATAAATTTAATAAGTAAATTTATAAAGTAGCTTTTGCTCTTGGTTTTATGTGTGAGATATAACCTTGACTTAGTTACTTTTTAGAAGTTCTTTTCATAACGGCTTTTGGGTAGTGCGAATACCTTTAAAGTTCGGCTTAATATTAAGAGTGCGAAACTTAATATTAAGAATTTGAAGGAACTTTTTTTATTTAATTTTAATTAAATTTTACTTGTATCCTGTAAATAATACAAGTATTTTTTTATTATTTTTTATGTGCAGTCCAGTATCTGCACAAAAAAAGGTCCGGACGATTTCTCACCATCCGGACCTTTTTTTGTGTGTACCGCATTTTTACACACTCAGCTTTTTATCCATTAACCATGCTGATGCCACATACAGCACTGTGTTAATAACAAGGAAGAAAAGAATTTCCACACTGCTTTGCATTACCTGTGAAGATTTGCTTATCGCATTTAAAATTGCATTATCGGCACTTACAACTCCCCAGAAGCATAAAATATATGCCACAAAAACGATAAATGAGGTCAGCTTAGTTTTATGCACCAGTGTATATATCAGCGTTTCCACAAAATATCCAAGCACTACAATAAATACCCATGTAACAAAAACCGTCAAAATCGTCTGTACTACAAAACCCCAGTCCACTCTGACAGAATAATTAATTTCTAAAATGTTCTGGACCAGTGTCATCAGTTCTCTGACACTGCTGTACTTTATCAGGAAAACCGAACCGCACAACACCGCCACGATACCATAAAGCAGCATGGTAAAAAAGATTTGAAGTGCCGCTGATATCATTTTGGCACCGAGTATTTCATAAGAAGACCTCGGCACAAGAAAGAGCATATAACTCTGCTTCGTCTTTAAATCCTTATCGTAAACACTTAAACTTTCTACTGCTGTATACAGTCCTGCAAAAACCATTACGGTAAATATCAGCATAGTCGCAATTGCCGCATGGGTTTCTTTATCAATCACACACGCAATTCCGAAATACAGTGTCAGTACCCCTAATATTGCCGCAATGATTATTTTTGAAAACATCTGCTTTTTAAATTCATACTTCATCAGCTTTAACATACTCTTAACCTCTCTTTCCGTCCTTACGCATATATTTCCTTATAAAGTTCTACAATCGATTTACTGTGCTGTTCCCGAAGCTGTTCTGCTTCTCCCTGCAAAATGTTTCTGCCCTCTTTGATAAAAATGACTGAATCCACGACCGCTTCAAGCTCATCGACCAGATGACTTGAAATCACCACGGTACTTTCATCATCAACAGCATTTATAATGGTTGTAATAATCTTTTCCCTTGCAATAATGTCAATGCCGTTTAACGGTTCGTCTAACAGATAGAGCTTTGCTGCTCTTGCAAGTGTTGCCGCAATCTTTAGTTTGGCTGCCATACCGGAAGAAAGTTTATTGGCTTTATCTTCCATTCGCAGCTCCATATCCGCAATCAGCTTTGTGTATTTATCCATATCAAAATCCTCAAAAAAGTCCTGATAATATACTCCTACATCCTTGACCGTCATAAAGGAGTAAAAAAAGCTCTCAGTCGGCAGATAGGCAATTTCTCTTTTGGACTGCACGCCTATCGGCTCATTTTCATAAAGAATCGTTCCGCTTGTCGGCTTTACAAGCCCTGCAATCATCTTCATAAACGTCGTCTTTCCACTCCCGTTCGGTCCTAAAAGAGCATAAATCCTGCCATTTTCCAGTGACAGGCTGATATTCTCCACCGCTGTCTTATTAAAATACGTTTTCTTAACATCTGAACAATTTAACATAAATTCCTCTCCATTCTGCATTTCTGCTTTTAAAATCCCGCCGACACCTCTGCCAGCAGTTCCTCTTTGCTGTATCCTAAATCCTGCATTTCTTTGACAAAATTCCTGATAAATTCCTGTGCCATCTCCTCCCGCATAGATTTAAATACGGCTGCATCCTCGGTTACAAATGTTCCAAGTCCTCTTTTGGTATAGCACATATTCTGAAGTTCCATCTCTTTATAAACCCTCCCCGCTGTATTCGGATTAATGTGATATAAAACCGCCAGTTCTCTTGTGGATGGCAGTTTCGCACCCATTGGAAGCTTTCCTGTGATAATATCCTTTTTTATCTGATTGATAACCTGAATGTAAATTGGGATATTATTTTCAAATTCCATTCATTGTCCTCCTTTCTTTCGTGTATCAGTGAACTAGTTATATAGTACACTATGATAATAGTGTTGTCAATGTTCTTTTTTCAAGAAATTTTTCTGTCCTTTTATGCAAAAAAGATTCATACAAAAAAGCACCGAAACAGCCGCTGTTACTGTTTCGGTGCTTTTTAAAGTTATTTATAGAGAACCACGATGTCCTCCGGCTCGATAAACGTCTTTCCGTCTGGAATAATGTTGCGTTCATTTCTCTTAATCAGCGCAATCAGGACATTTTCCGGAAGATTTAGGTCCTCAATTCTTTGGTTGCCCCACGGATGATTTTTGTCAATAAAAATTTCTTCCAGTCCTTCGTCATCATCCGGGTTATAGGTCGGCACGCTTAAAATCAGGCTGTCCCCTGCCAGAATCTGCGTATTGCCGCGTGTGATAATCGTTTCATCATCACGCTTAATCATGAGTGCCAGTGCGCCTGTCGGCATATGTACCTCGCTGATATGCTTATTTTCCCAGTTATGTCCCTTTGGAATATACATGCGCATCAGCGTAATTGCCGACTCTTCCTGATAGTCATTAAATGTCTTTTGGACATCTGCCTTATCATCAATCATATCCAGTTTCCGTGAAACATACGGAAGCAGTGTGCCCTGTACCGCAACAGATAACAGCGAAATCATAAAGACAATGTGAAATAAATCTCTTGAAATGTCATTTCCCGCCGCCATGGCAAATATCGAGAATACAATCGATGAAGCACCTCTAAGCCCCGCCCACGAAACCAGCAGACATTGATTCAGTGAACAGTGAAACGGCTTTAAAATGAGCAGAACCGTGAGCGGTCTTGCAATCAGCAGGATAAACAGTGCGATAACAATCGCCGTTCCCATGATATACGGAAATTTGTGCGGAAATGACAGCAGACCCAGTAAAAAGAATATCACAATCTGGGATAATCCCGTCACTCCGTCAAAAAACGGAATAATTTCTTTTTTATTGCGGATACTGCTGTTTCCCATAAGAATCCCCAAAAGGTAGATACTTAAAAATGCATTTCCGCCCACCAGTGACGAAAAGCCCATGCCAAACAGCACCAGCGCCAGTATAAATACCGTATACATACCGTTTGTTACCACTCTTGTCTTTGTCAGCACCCATATACCAAATACGGCAAGCACAACACCGATTGCCACACCGTATACAATCTGCGCAAAAATAGCATACGGCACAGTTGAAAGATTTTCACCGTTTACCAGAGAAATACCAACCACCGTCAGCATATACGCCGTCGGATCATTACTGCCGCTTTCGATTTCAAGCAGGGAAGCCACGCCGTCTTTTAAATTCAGCTTTTTCTTTCGTAAAATGGAAAATACACTCGCAGCATCCGTACAGGAAATGACCGCTCCCAAAAGGAAACCCTCTGCGAAACGAAACTTTAATACCACACAGCAAAATGCCATAGTGAGAAACCCGGTCAGAAATACGCCGGCCGTTGACAATAACAATGATTTGACTGCAACCGGCTTTGCCGCCTTCCACTTGGTGTTGAAGCCGCCGTAAAACATAATAAATCCCAGTGCAATCGTACAAATCTGTTCGGTTACTGCAAAGTTATCAAATGGAATCTTTACAATTCCATCACTGCCAAACAGCATACCGATTCCGATAAACAAAATTAACGCAGGCATTCCGAATTTGCCCGAAAACTTATCCGCAATAATACATAACACCAGTATTAATGCTATCAACATCAATTCTACTACCATTCTTCCTCCTGTTTTCCCATTTTTATGCTGTCAAAGCATCCTGTTATGCCTGACATCTTTTATTAGAATATCATATGAATTGTCAGAAAAAAAGCACAAATCCGAATTTTTATTCAGACTTGTGCTTTTTATTCTAAACCATTTTGCTATAAAACAGACTTCTATACAGATTCCATGCACTGCGCTGCCTGCTGTTCTATCTGTTTCTCAATCTGATTTCTGTCTTTACCGGTTACAAACACCAGTTCGCTGTACAATTTATCCTCTGCCAGCTTAAAATAGCGGTCGTCTAAAACCGTTGCTTTTTTGCCGCTTGAAATGCGCTCCTGTCTGCGCAGATACATATTTTTAATAATTTTTACCAGTTCCCGCAAATCACAGCTTTTGATTGCTTCTTTATATACATTTTCCCGCAGCTTTTCATTTTCAACCCATGCCGCCTGAATTGCAGGAATTTCACGAATCAGCGTGTCTGCCTCCTGCTTTGTAATGACTTTGCGCGTCTGGACTTTGCTGCTTTCCACCGGACTGTAAATCCGTCCGTTCTTTTCCTTTTGCGGAACCAGCAGATAATACTGCCTTTTAGAACTGCCGCCCGGCAGTTCCAGTTGTGTAATGTCTTTTACTTCACAGATTCCGTCGTTTCCATGTACCACATACTCACCGATCTGAAACATTGTTTCCTCCATTCTTCTGCAAACCAACATTTTACCTACATATTTGTGATACCTGTGAATTGTTCCGTGCTGTGCACTCCCACAATCCGCCCTGGTATCATCTTCATTTTAAAGGAATTTTCCCCTTTTCGTAAGTTCTTTTTTTATTTTTTCCAGTTTTTTGCAAATTAAACAATATTTCTAAATAACCTCCGGTGAATAAGCGATTATTAATTTTATCCGAGTGCTACGTCTAATATCATCATCACGACAAATCCCACACCAAAGCCCAGTGTTCCGATGTTGGAGTGATTGCCTTCGGAGGCTTCGGGAATTAATTCTTCTACCACGACATAAAGCATGGCGCCTGCGGCAAACGATAAAATGTAGGGCAGAATCGGTGTTAAAATGCCCGCAAATGCAATCGTAATCACTGCGCCAATCGGCTCTACAATGCCGGAAAGCGTGCCGCATACAAATGCCTTTAAACGGCTCTGTCCCTCACTGCGAAGCGGCAGTGAAATCACCGCCCCTTCCGGGAAATTCTGAATGGCAATACCCATCGCAAGTGCCGCTGCCCCGGCAAGCGTAATTGTTCCTTCCCCGGACAGATATCCGGCAAATGCCACACCGACTGCCATACCCTCCGGGATATTATGCAACGTTACCGCAAGGACAAGCATCGTTGTTTTTTTTAAATGGGCAGGCAGCCCTTCCGACTTTTCCGCTCCTAAATGCAGGTGCGGCACCAGTCTGTCCATGAGCAGTAAAAATGCCATGCCGACGGCAATTCCCACTGCCCCCGGAACAAATGCCATTCTCCCCATATCCTCGCTCATTTCAATCGCAGGAATTAAAAGTGACCACACGGATGCCGCCACCATAACGCCGGAAGCAAATCCCAGCAGTCCCTTCTGCACCAGCGCCGGTATCTGATCTTTTAAGAAAAATACACACGCTGCTCCCAGTGCTGTCCCCACAAACGGAATCAAAATTCCTATTAAAACATCAATACTCATACCCTCCTCCATTCTGCCGGCAAATCATACCAACGTTTCTGCAAGTTCAATTTACTTTGAACCGCACAACCGCCTTAAATAAATCTCCATCAATCTCGATTGAAAATGTTCCGTTCTGTACCTCTGTGAAGCTTTTCACAATCGCCAGTCCGATGCCACTTCCACTTTCGTGACGGGATTTGTCCCCGCGCACAAAACGCTCCACGATTTCTTCCGGTGTAAAATTCATCTGTGCTTCTGAAATATTTTTAAATACAATTTCCGTGTATTCAGGCTGTGCCGTGGCGCTCACATAAACCCGCGTGCCGGGCAGTGTGTACTTTGCAATATTCGTAAACAGATTTTCAAAAATACGGTACGTCTTATCACCGTCTAATGCCTGCACAATACCGTTTTCCGGTGCATCAAGAATCACCGTCAGATTTTTCTGTTTTAACAAATCCTCCGTTTCCGCCTGTGCCTGTTGTATCAGTGCAACGACATTCAGCTCCACGGGATTTAACTCAATATTGCCGCTGTTGACCTTGCTGACTTCAAACAAATCCTCAATCAGATTGTTTAACCGGTCAATATAATGCTGTAAATTTTCCAGATACACCTGCTTATCCTGCCCGCTTACATTGTCCTGTCCCAGGAGCTCCGCATAGTTTTTAATACCGGTCAGCGGTGTTTTTAAATCGTGCGAAACATTGCTTATCAGCTCCGTCTTCATATTCTGCGATTTTATTTCCTCACTGACCGCTTTTTCAAAGCCGATACGGACATTTTTTAATTCGTCGCCCAACGCATTAAAAATACCGACATCCTGTGTAATTTCTTCATCAAATCTGCCGTCTGCAAGCTGGTGTGCTTCTTTTAACAAAACCTGATAATCCTTCTGTACTTTTTTTAGCTTCTTCCTGATATAGAAAAACAACAGCACGCTGTAAAGGACTGAAAGCACAATACCAAAACTCCAAAAGCACGCAATCACACCGACGATTACCATCTGTATCAGTACATACTTTAAAAGCACCGTATCTGTTTTGTCGCTCAAATCCACCTCTGAAAGCTTTTCAAAGCGTCTTTTCACATTTCCGCAGATGCTTCCGATAAGGGAATCTTCTTTCCAATACCGGCAAAAACCTGATGTCAGCATATATTTGATTTCAAAAATACCCATGGCTGTAAACAATCCTGTAAGCATCATTCCGATAAACTGTAACACAACAGGCACAAGCTCTGCATACGGTATTCCAAGCATTTGCAGTGCTGTCTGCAATTCCCCGGTCATGGTATACACGTCCAAAAATGCCATGCCGATGTACGCAAGACAAAGCACCGTCCCTAAAAATGCCCATTTGATTTCCGCCTTTATTTTTCGCATAAATGCGAATGGGTTGACTTCCTGTTCCACACTCACCGGATAAAACAGAATATATAAACCGATAAAAAATACCATCATACAGCACGTAACAGCTAAAAATCTGCCGCTCATTTCTCCATGAACAAGATTCCCGGTATTGTACCAGATGATATCATTATTTTCAGTCAGATTCTGCGGAATGGCAAATTCAGCTTTGAGATTCTGCGGCACACGAAGCTGAATCTGGGATTTTGGAATACTCTTTCCATAAATCTCATACGTTTCTCTCGCATTGCTGGTAGAAATTGAGATACTGTTTTTAAGCAGCTGGTATGCACTCATATAAGTAAAATCCGTAGAAACATAATCTCCCGTACTTGTTACATTTCCATCGGCATCATAAGTAAATGTACTGTACATCTGATGGTCTTTTACAAAAAGTGACGTATCGCCGCCCTCTGTTTTTTCGCCGGTAGCCGTATTGGTAATACGATATGCAAAATTGGGCGAGTTGATAAAATCTGCCCTTGCTGTAAGCAGTTCTTCTTCCATAACATATTCCAGTTCTGAACGGATACTGTATGGAACATCTTCTCCCAGCGACAGCACGGAATAGTCTTTATTGACAACACGTGTCTGATCAAGCATAAACAGCAGCATTTCCCTGCTGACTGCACTGACATCTACTGTCTGCGTACCCTGATTTTCTGATTGAATATTCCGGCACAGCAAAATCATGCCGATTGATATCACGCTTAAAAGGGCCACAAGTCCAAGCACAAATACTCTTTTTTTCTTCTTTTCCATAAACGTTCTCCTTCCTGCAAACGTTTTTATTTTTCAATTTTGTAACCGATACCCCACACCACTTTCAGATACCGTGGATTTCTGGGATTGACTTCAATTTTTTCACGCAGCTTTCGGACATGTACCATGATGGTTTCAGTGTTTATAGCTTCCTCTTTCCAGACATTTTCATAAATCTGTTCTGCCGAATAAACCCTGCCCGGTGAACGCATTAAAAGCTCCAAAATCGCGTATTCTTTTGGTGTCAGCTTTACATTTTTTCCGTCCACCGTCAGCTGTTTTGTATACAAATCCAGTTCCAGTCCGCCTGCTGTCAGCGTATGCGCTTCTTCTGTTTCTTTTTGGGACGCGGATGCTGCTTTTTTTAACTGCAAAATCTGTTCATACCGACGCAGATTGGAATGGACCCTTGCGAGCAGTTCCATTGAGCCAAAGGGCTTTGTGATATAATCGTCTGCACCGATATTTAACCCTGTGATTTTATCAATATCTTCTGATTTGGCACTTAAAAATATCAACTGGAAATCATATTTTTCACGCAGCTTCATCGTCATGGTAATTCCATCCATAACCGGCATCATAATATCTACGATTGCCAAATGAATGGTGTGATTTTCTACCATTTCAAGTCCCTGTACGCCGTTTTCGGCTTCATAAACATAATACCCCTGATTTTTTAAGTAAATCGTTATGGCATCCCGTATTCCTTTTTCATCTTCAACAACTAATATATTAGCTTCCATTGCTTCCTCCTTTTCTAAGCATGCATGTAGTATAGGAAGGAAATCTTAGAAAGGAGTTTTGATTCTTCTTAAATTTTTCTTAACAAATTAAGCACTGCAATGTCGTTTTTATAAATCTGCTCTCTTGAGTGCTGCTTCTAAGCCTACTTTTCCTATTTTGCGATACTGTAACGCCGCTGAAACACCGTATGATGCCATTCCCAGTACAACTGCCCACACATAATTTGCCGGGTCCACGTAGTAGGTAAGCCAGCCTGCCATTTCCTGCATAAAATAGTCGTAAAGCATCCGCATCACAACAGCCGCAATGCCAAGGCTTAACAATACAGAAATCACGGCTGCAATCGTGGTGGACATCATATACAGCTTTGCGGTTTCTGATTTATTATACCCTAAAATACGCAGCATGGAAATTGCCGTTGCATTTTTTTCCACCACAATTTTTGACAGCAGATAGAAAATCAGGACTGCCATAAATACGGAAAATACTGTTATCAGCGGGAACATCTGTCCCATGGAATCCTTTAACTGTCGCACAACCTTTGTCATATCATCATATGTAATCGTTGCCGCTACTGCCTTACTGTCCAAATCGGTCAGTTCTTCATTGCTGAAATATCCGTTAAAATAGCCTTCTTCCTTGTCAAACAGTTCTTCAAACCGGCTGTTGCTTATAAATAACGTAAAGGATGCCGGATAAGGATACGTGCCAAGGATTTCAAATTCATAGGTGTCATCGCTGTACTCGTCTTTTAGCGCAAGCATATCGCCGACTGAAAGTTTATATTTTTCTAAAATACCCTCAGAAGCATAGACCCCGTTGCCGTTTTTGTGTAACTCAATGCCTGTAATGTAATCTGAATCTTCACGGATGCCGTAGACATTGATTTCTTCCTTTAATTTTCTGTCGGTTTTATCCAGTATCAGTGACTTGACCGCATACTTTTCCGCAGCTTCATTTTTCGTCTGCACCGGCATTTTTAACACGTACTGGTAATCGCTGATCATATTTTCCTCTACCAGCATACCGTAGTGGTCTAAAAGCGGTGTCATCAAAAGTCCGAAGAAAATGAGCAGACTTGCAAATGTTACGCCTAAAAACATCACAAGATAATTTACCTTGTTCTGAATCAGGATACGCATCCGGAATCTTGCCATAAAAGAAACCTTTGGCAGGCGCACTGCCTTTTTCTCACGCCAGTGGTTTAAATCGTGGCGCAGGAATTTAAGCGGTGATAATTTTAACTTTGTATACAATACAATTGTATTGACCACAATCATAATCATGCACGGCACAACCGTTGTAATCACAAATGCATAAGGATTCCACAATGTAATATATGTCGGAAGACTGTAACTGTGATAATACATTCCTGCCATGACATCTTTAAATACTGTATATCCCAATATATTTCCCAGCACACAGGAAATCAGTGTTACCGTAACCGGAAGTGTAATATAGTGACGCAGCAGTTCACCTCTGGTAAAGCCAAGCGCCCTCATTGTACCGATTTCAGAAGCTTCCTTTTCAATAATGCTTGCAATCGTTACACTGAAAATAAATGCCAGAATAACCATGATGACATATAAAAGTACCTGGATCATGCTCTTATCACTGCCCATATCATCACCCGTAAAATGAATGGCCTGATTTTCTACTGCCGGTGTAATATTGGTAATGCCCGCCCGCAGGGAAACGAGCTGTTTTAAAATGTCATCGGACAAATCACGCTGCTGTGAATCCGTCAAATCCGTCTTATTATTTTTCCATGAATATATGAAATGCTCCGTTCCCGCATCCAGTTTGTCATACTGACCTTTCGTTACAATGGCAACACCAAAGTTTGTTGCATCAAACATCATATCCGAATTGTTCTGAAACTGCGCGCTATAATCGGACAGTGCCACTGTTCCTACAATCTCAAGCTTCTCTCCGCCAAGAACAACCGAATCCCCGATTTTTAATTCCCTGTTTTCGGCAAACAGGCGGTCGAGTGCAATCTCTCCATCCTTCTGCGGTGCTCTGCCTTCCATGACACACACCAGGTTTATATCATTTCTCTCGCCGAAAATACGCAGTGTCGCATTTGAGATGGCTTTTGGTACTTCCTTATAAAAGTTCTCATACAGCACCACATCATTTTCTGATTCTACTTTTTTAAGCAGCACCGCATCTGCCTTTTGTTCCAATTCAAAATTGCCGTCTTCAATATTGTATTTTTCAAAGCTTTCATCGTATGCATGGGTCATGCTGTTATCAGCGACCAGAAAACCTGAAATAAACCCGATTGTCAGTGTTATAAACAAAAATATCACGGCATATTTTCCGAAATCCTGCTTTAATTCCCTTAAAAAACGCTTTCGCAATGGATTTTTCATGCTGTTTACCTCCCCGTTTTACCACTCTAACTGCTCCGCCGGTACTTTAGCGGCATTCATTTCAACATCCTGAATCTGACCGTCTTTGAGCTTTACAATCTGGTCTGCCATATTTTTAATCGCGTCATTGTGGGTGACTATGACAATTGTATTGCCGTATTTCTGATTGACCCGCTCAATCAGTGCCAGAATATCCTTTGAGGTATGATAATCAAGAGCGCCGGTCGGCTCGTCGCAGAGCAGAATATCCGGATTTTTCACGATTGCCCTGCCGATTGCCGTCCGCTGCTGCTGACCGCCGGACAACTGGCTCGGAATTTTGTTCTGATGTTCTGTCAGTCCCAGCACATCAAGCAGTTCATCAATATCTAACGGCTGGCTGCTTAAATATGCGCCGACTTCGATATTTTCACGTACCGTCAGATTTCCGATAAGATTATATGCCTGAAATACATAGCCTAAATGCTTTCTTCTGTATTCTGTCAGCTGCCTGTCGTTCATGCCCTGCATAACCTCGCCTGCTACGGTAACACTGCCGGAATCTGCCGTGTCAATGCCTCCTACGATATTAAGCAGTGTAGATTTTCCCGAACCGGAAGGTCCCAGCAGTACGCAGATTTTCCCGAACCGGAAGGTCCCAGCAGTACGCAGATTTTCCCTTTCTCCACACCAAGCTGTATCCCTTTTAAAACCTCCACTTTGTTTTCACCCGTTCCATAACTTTTCCGTAATTGTTCAATCTCTAAAAACATAAATTTCTCCTTACCGACTATGTTCATTTATCGTAACATAAAAAGAGTTAGACACTGCTAACTTCTTTCATAATGTTAGCCCTGTCTAACTCTTTTGTCAAGTTCTATTTATTTCCCCTATCTTCTTTCCCTGCGCATAAATCTAAACTGCTTTTTCTTCCGGTATTTCTTTCATATGACAAATGCTTAAAAACAGACTGCGTTCCGCAATTCTTAACTGCAATGTTCCCCACTGTGTATAATAATCTACATTTTCATACAGTTTACGGATACAATTGCCGTAAAACGGCTCCGTTATCCTTGTTGTGTACCTCATTTCAATATAACAGTACATTGCATAAATAAGCACAATCTTTGTTCCTGCGGCATACGCTTCCAGACTTGTATACTCACGAAAAATGCGTTTTAAATACGCATCCCGTGCCAAAAACGCATAAAATTTCTTCTTACAGCTGTTAAAATCACCCTGTTTAAACAGCTCCTCCTCAATCCGCACTGCCACTGCATGGCACATTCCCTCAAATACCGATTCCATTCCCGTAACCCGCACAAGCTGTGCCTTTCCAAGCCACGAAAGTCTTTGCGGCAGTGTAGAAGATTCAACCCCGTATAAAAATACAACAATTTTAATTCTGCCCTTTTCAAAGCTGCTTTTTAAAATATCCAGCTCCACAAGAGCTGTTATATCCTGTATCAGCTGCGGTGTTAAAACTACTACGGCTTCCTGATGCCTTGCGATACTTTCACATTCCTGTTCATACGTCACCTCCCTCATAATATTTTTCTCTCCGTCTTCTTCAGGCATTGTAAATCCCCAATTTTCCAAGTGATACAAAACGGCTTTTGCATGACTTTCGTTTTTGCTTCTAGAATAGCAAACGTACATTTTTCCTCCTCCAGTTTCTTTTGTACTCATTCCCCCTGAAAAATGTATTCTGTATTATAATAACACATTTTTATAATTATAAGTATTATCACATTAAATCCTGTTTTTTTTCAAATAAACCATATGACCATACACTATTTTACCCACTCGTTATAAATTTCACTATGTTCAGTACGCCGAAACCCTGCTGATTTTCCGGAATGGCAATAGTCTCACAGCACTTTAACAGCCGCATTTTTACACCTTTCGGTGTATAGTCCGGTCTTTCCTCTAAAAGTCTGGCAACTGCTCCGCTGACAATGGGAGCAGACATTGATGTTCCGCTTTTTTTTGCATATGCATCCTTACGGTTGCTGCACGCAATAATATTGGATCCTGTCACAACAACCTCTGGCTTGATCACACATTCCTCCGTCGGTCCTCTGCCGGAATAATACCGCACTTTCCTTCCGCGTACACCCGAAAAATTGGTATCGTCATACGAACCGACGGTTATAATTTTTTTACAGTTTCCCGGTGCGGTGATACTATTTCTGTCCGGTCCGCTGTTTCCTGCCGCCGCTACCACAACAATTCCGGCATCCCATAGCTGTTCCACCTGCCGGTTAAGCTGTTTTTCTTCCTGCACATCATGGTCCGGTACCGTTCCGAACGAAATATTAACAACCCGGATATTATACCGCTCTCTCTGTTCTAAAATCCATCGGAGTCCTTCCACCACATCTGAAATTTTCCCGTTTCCCTGTGCATCCAGAACTTTTACGCCTATCAGTGCCGAATGCGGGGCAATTCCTTTATACCGTCCACGGGATGCACTCCCGTCCCCGCCTATGATTCCCGCGATATGTGTCCCGTGTCCGCTATCATCATAAGCGCTGTTTTTCCCATGAACCAAATCAACGAAACCGGTAATACGGCTGCCAAAATCTCTATGCCGGTAAATTCCTGTATCTACAATTGCAACTCCTGTCTGCATACAACTCCTCACTTTCGAGCAGCTTTGTCATAAATCTGCGATGTAAATACCGCCAAAGCTATTTACCCTCCACCTATCTGTATTTATTATATGGTAAATATCTTCAATGTTACTACTTGCGCCCGGCGATTTCTCATCTGCCAAAAATGCTGTTTATTTTTCATGCTTGATAATATTTGCTTTTTCCCTGCAAATATTTTATAATAAAGTATCAGAATTCATTTGCAGGATTTGTGACTTTGCGCACTTGGCACAAGCCTGTTATGTGCAATACAACTTAGAATTACAAAGCGTGCGCAGAAATGAGGATTAATATGGATAAGAAAAGAATCGTTGTTGCTCTCGGAAGAAATTCTTTTGGTGAAACTTTCCCGGAACAGCAGGAAAATGTTAAAAAAGCTGCTGCTGCAATTGCAGATTTAGTAGAAGAAAAATATCAGATTGTCATTACGCACAGCAACGGTCCGCAGGTCGGCATGATTCAGACTGCAATGACTGAATTTGCCCGTTTAAATCCAGACGACAGAACCGTTGCCCCGATGTCCGTCTGCGGTGCAATGAGTGAGGGATATATCGGTTACGACTTACAGAATGCAATCCGCGAGGAATTATTAAACCGCGGCATTTATAAAACTGTTTCTACAATCATTACACAGGTCCGTGTAGACCCGTTTGATGCGGCATTCAGCGAACCTTCCAAAATCATTGGCAGATTTATGTCAAAAGAAGAAGCCGAAGCCGAGGAAGAAAAAGGCAACCATGTTGTTGAAGAAGAACCGGGTAAATTCAGAAGAATTATCGCTGCTCCACTGCCAATCGACATTTATGAAATTGATGCCGTAAAGGCACTGCTTGATGCAGACCAGATTGTAATCGCTGCCGGCGGCGGTGGTATCCCTGTACTACAGCAGGGAACACATTTAAAAGGTGCCAGCGCCATTATTGAAAAGGACTACACTGCTGCCAAACTGGCAGAACTGGTCAACGCACAGACTTTATTATTCCTGACAGCATACGACAATCTTACAATTGAAAAAGGAACACCAAATGAAAAAGTCTTTGAACAGGTTTCTGCTTCCGACTTACACACTTATATCAAAGCCGGTCATTTCCCTGCAAAGACAACATTTCCAAAGGTTGACGCTTCCATTCGTTTCGTAACTGCTGATTCCGAAAGAAAGGCCGTTATTTCAAACCTTGACAAGGCAAAATCAAGTCTTGCTGGAAAGACAGGAACAACAATTACCGCATAAAAATATTGCGTAAAAAATTAAGGAGAAATTTCTGATTTTAGAAATTTCTCCTTTTTGTTTGCTTTTGTTGACTGTTGCTTTACTCTGCCGTAGTTGATTCTGTCTGTACGGTTTCCTGCTGTGTCTGATATACCGCATTGGTTACATCTAACATAAAATAGTTTAACAAGACCATTAACAACGCAAGAACTACGATAACAACCAGCGGTATCCACGGATTCTTTTTCTTCTGTGACTGATTCTTTTTAAATGTACTGCTATTGACCTGATTTGCCATTTTTTTCTCCATTTCTTTTAATTTACTTTACTCAGATATATGGACTCTAATATTTTAGTTCCTGTTTTCGTTTTAAAAATATTTTCTTTGATTTTCCGGATAGAATCCAGCCCCTGCTTACTGCTGTCCAAGCCGTCTTCATTGATATTTACCAGAAAATCTGCCTCAACTAAAATCTGATAATCCATTCCCTCTATTTTATCATAGGTGTGATGGTGTCCAATCAGATATGCCACCCGCTCTGTCACCGGCGCCGGAAACTCCAGTTTCTTTAAAATTACAGCAGCCACCGGTGGTCCCTCCAGTTCCTGATACTTTCCTGCACTGGATTGATATTTTTCCTCTGATATTTTAATGCCGATATCATGAAGCACTGCCGCGGTTTCCAGACATTCCATTGTAAATAAATCCAGCTGTTCCTTCTCTCCAATCGCCTTTGCAAAACCATATACTTTCAGCAAATGGCTGATTCTGCGAATATCATTTTCAAAATAAGCAATTGCAGCCTCAATGACCTTTCCTGTTTCCATACTAATCTCCATTCCGCAGGCATTTTAATGCTGGAGGAATCGCGAGCCAAAACTTATTTGGCTCTGCGATAAAAAGCAGCTTTGTGACGCCTGCGGCACAAAGTGCTGTGTGAAAAATAAGCGCATCAGCGTTATTTTTCACACTACTTCCCATTTGTTTTATTATAACCATTTTGTCTTTTAACAAATACTGAAATCATTGTGGATTACATATCTTTTACATAAAATTTTTATTATTCGGCATTAAACACACACACCGGCAGTAAAAAACAGAGCCGGATAAGACTGCGCTGTCTTATCCGGCTCATGATATTCATTGTCTATCAGAGGTCAACATCTTGTCATCATTTTTAAGCATCTATTCCTCAATCCGTATCTGACAGCCCTTCATTGCATCAAGTGCTGTCTTATGGGACTGTGGTGTAACTCCTGCACAGCATCCGGCATCTACACTGATTTCTACTTCAGGGTTAAATGCCTTTATCGTCATTGCATTGCTGATAACACAGATATCTGTACAGACACCGATAAGCTCCACTTCTGTATATCCCTGTTTGCGAATCCATTCTGCCAGCTGTGTTGAACCAAACGTATTTTTTTCAAAATGTGTCTTCTCCTGAATGTGTTCTAATTCAGGAATCAGTTCCCAGCCCGGTGTTCCTTTTATACAATGTTTCACAGGAAGCTTTCTGCCTTCCTGTGTGTCCGGATAATCCTCTCCGTGTGTATCCAATGTATACACAATATCTGCATCGGTGTGATTTACCTTTTTAACGACATTAGAAACTACCGCCCGGCATTGTGCATTGCCTAAAGCACCGGTAATAAAGTCATTCTGCATATCTATGACTGCTAATAGTTTTTTACTCACACAAACCCTCATTTCTGAGCAACTTGTTGCGAAGAGGCGATGAGAAATTCGCGTAGGCGATTTCTC
>OOBK01000945.1_pt1 | contig 17456 bp, 16 predicted proteins | sample 1671541 | NCBI WGS metagenome assembly OOBK01 (sample SAMN06348167, study PRJEB24527) | human gut metagenome | biome: human gut; feature: ankylosing spondylitis patient; material: feces | host: Homo sapiens | place: China | collected 2015-10 | reverse complement strand
AATTCGCGGAATTTGACGATCGACATATCGGTCGCCTCGAAAATATTTTTCCCGCCAACCGTGACTGCCAGAGATTCCTTCTTTAATCGCTGCCCCTTGCAGGCTGGACACGGCGTGATCCGCATAAATGTCTCATATTCCGCCTTCATTGAATCAGAGAACGTCTCACGGTATTTGCGGTTCATGCTCTGAATCAGCCCCTCAAAGGCAATATCATAAATTCCCTCGCCACGCTGTCCACGGTAATACACCTTCACAACCTTGCCGCCGGTTCCGTAAATTAAAATATCATGGATCTCCTTCGGATAATCTTCAAACGGGGTATCCAGACTGAAATCGTATTCTTTTGCCAATGCATTTAAGATCGCGCCGGAAAAGCTCGTTTTGTCCGTGCAGGACTGCCATCCCATCGCCGTGATCGCACCCTGATTGATGCTCAGGCTCTTGTCTGGAATCATCAGATCCTCGTCAAACTCCATCTTATATCCCAGACCGAAACAGTCCGGGCACGCACCAAATGGGTTGTTGAAAGAGAAGCTGCGCGGCTCGACCTCATCCACGCTGATACCGCAGTCCGGGCAGGAAAAATTCTGGCTGAACGTCAGGGTATCGTGCTTTTCTTCGCCATTTTCATCCCGCACCGCCGTATCGGTCAGCATCAGACCATTGGAGAGACCCATGACCGTTTCAATCGAATCCGAAAGGCGTTTCTCAATCCCCGGCTTGACCACCAGGCGATCGACCACAATCTCAATATTGTGCTTGATATTTTTATCCAGCGTGATCTCCTCGGAAAGCTCGTATAAGCTGCCGTCCACCCGCACACGGACATAGCCGCTCTTCTTTGCCTGCTCCAGCACTTTCTCGTGGCGTCCTTTCCGCCCGCGCACGACCGGGGCAAGAAGCTGGATCTTCGTGCGCTCCGGCAGCGCCATGATCTGGTCAACCATCTGATCGACCGTCTGGCGGCGGATCTCACGACCGCACTTCGGGCAATGCGGAATACCGATCCGTGCGTACAAAAGACGCATATAATCATAGATCTCCGTCACTGTGCCGACCGTCGAACGCGGATTCCTGTTCGTCGATTTCTGGTCGATAGAGATCGCCGGGGACAAGCCCTCGATGCTCTCGACATCCGGCTTTTCCATCTGACCTAAGAACTGACGCGCATAGGAGGACAGAGACTCCATATAGCGTCTCTGGCCTTCTGCATAGATCGTATCAAACGCCAGAGATGACTTGCCGGAGCCGGAAAGACCGGTGAGAACCACCAGTTCATTCCTTGGGATATCTACGGATATATTTTTAAGATTATGTTCATTTGCGCCGCGTATTTTTATATACTGCTTTGGCATGGTATGACTCCTTTTTCTGCTGTTTCCTGAAAATATTTACTCACTTCTATACCTGGTTTTTCCAGGCAATATAATGCTGAAAAGCGCAGGGAAAATTTCTCCCTGCGCTTTTTAGTATACCACATCCCTATTTATTTATCAAACATTTGTTCGATAAAGTTTTTTAATACAGCCGGCGTTTTTTCATACAAACTGGCTTTATTTACACGTTCCCAACGGGTATGGATATCTTTCCCCCATGGTCCAAAGAGCATGGAGGGGATCTTTAATTTCGCCATTGCTTCTATATCCATGGCATAGGCACTGCCCCATAATGGGGTCTGGGCTGCATAGGCAGCCAGTTCTTCTTTGTCCATTCCGCCACAGTAGCTTAAGTCGGAAATGCCGCAGAAATATTCATGGCATTTCAGGGAAACATTCTCCTTCTCTGCTGCTTTTTTCATCTCTTTAAAAAGAATTTTTCCCTCTTTTCCACTGTCTACAGCCGGATAAAATGGAGGTGCAAAGCCAAGGATCATGATCGGACCGGAGATTCCTGACTGGTTTAACAGCTGCTCCATAAAATCAAGGGTGGCTGATGGGAAGTTGGTCTCGCCTTTGTCCAGGTGGGCTTTCTGAGTCTTGTAGGCTTCTAAAAGCCAGGCAGTAAAGGCTTCTCCCTGTTCTTTGCGGCAGTATGCCAGCAACTCACTGACTGTAAGAACTTCTGCTTCTGCAACGGCGGCTGCGCTGGGACATGCCAGGGGATTGCCTTCACTTGTCAGACCAGCTTTTTCTTCTGGAACCTCTGCTTTTTCCACAGCCTTCCACTGCGCTTCCATTCTCCGGGCATATTCTTCAAAACTTTCTTTTCCCAGTTCTTTCAATCGCTTTATCACTTCATCCGGCGTTTTTTCAAACCCAAGCATGCTCATGTATCCACCAGCCCTGAAAGGCACGGACACATCGTAGCCTTCTTTCCGGTCACGAAGACAAAACCAGGTTGGCGGTGGGCAGATTTCCGTAGCACTTTTTTCTGCAAATTCCGGTGCCAGTTCTGTTTTCATGAAAAAGCTGCTTAAAACTCCTACAGAGCTGACACCCTGGAAACAGTTTAATACATGGGCCTTTACGCCCTGGACCAATACAGCAGGCATTGTTTTTCCAACAGAACCTGTATAAATGGTCTTTGCCCCATTTTCCATGGAAGCCGGTTCCAGATCGACAGTGCTGTATATTCCAGGTCAAAGCGTTCTTTTAAATCATTTAAAAATGGCACAGCATGGCGCATTCCGGCAGAGTAGCCTTCTTCATCCGGTACTGTTACGAACAGGAGATTTCCAGATATTTCAGGCGTCTCTTCTGTTCCAGAAGCAGTTTTTGTCTCAAAGGCAGCCGTACCACACTCTTTCCGCTCTGCCTCAACCACCAGCTTCCCATACCAGTCCAGCAGCGCCAGTCCAACAGAAAGTCCGCCCTTCATATCTGCGGTCCCTCTGCCAAACATCCAGTCACCAGAAAGGAAATCTTTTTTCACTTCCTCTGGCATACCAGGCAGAGCATTTCCAGATTTTACCAGATCTTCCCATTTTTCCACATCATAAGCAAGAGCACGCTCATTTCCATACTCTTCTGTGTCCACCACGTCATAATGGCCTGTAAGGATAATGGTCTTACGGGATCCGTTCCTTCCTTTTACCAGTCCCCATGGTACAGACCGGCCAAAGCTGTCTTCCGGCAGGAGATATTTTCCTGTCTGCTCCGGATACTCCTTAAAGTAAGGCTGCTTTGCCAGCTCCTCTGCAATATAGTCTGCGCAGCTTTTTTCTGTCTCTGTATTGGAAGTGCTGGGGATTTTTACCAGTTCTCTTACATACCGTTCAATTAATTCTCTCATCGTTCCTCACGGAAATATGCCAGTCCCAGACTTGCCGGCGGCTGATATTCCCTCTTCTTTCTCAGACTGGTAAATACCAGTACAATAATGGTTACTACATAAGGCAGTGCCTTAAAGATCTCCTGTGCCCCGCGGTCCAGTCCCGGAATATAAAGATACAGGATATAAAGGCCGCCAAAAAGGATAGAACCCCAGATCGCATTTACAGGCTTCCAGAGAGCGAAGATAACAAGGGCAATTGCCAGCCAGCCTCTGTCACCAAAACCATTATTGGTCCAGGTTCCGCCGGAATACTCCATTACAAAGTACAGACCGCCAAGGCCGCTGATACCGCCTCCGATGCAGGTTGCCAGATATTTGTATACAGTAACATTAATACCCGCCGCATCTGCTGTAGCCGGGCTTTCACCTACTGCCCGCAGGTTCAGGCCCTTTTTGGTCTTTGCAAGGAAAAATGCCAGCACCAGAGCCAGAATAATGGCCAGATAAGTTAAAAATCCATAGGAAAATAATAACTGTCCCACTGCACCAAGACCGGAAAGTACGGGGATCTGCTTCTTAAAAGCTGCACCGGTCACTGCAACGGAGATCTGTCCAACGCCGCCTGCCAGCTTGGAAAGGGAGCCGCCGAAGAAGTTACCAAAACCAACACCGAAAGTCGTAAGTGCCAGACCGGTTACGTTCTGATTGGCACGTAAGGTAATTGTCAGAACACTGTAGATCAGACCGCCTAAAGCAGCACATAAAAACGCGCACAGGAAGGAAATAAGAACTCCCACAGCCCCATTTGGCGCAGCGCTGCTGTTTTCATAAAGGAAGGCGCCGATCAGCCCGGCAATGCCGCCCATATACATCATCCCAGGAATACCCAGGTTCAGGTTTCCGGATTTTTCTGTTAAGATCTCGCCTAATGCGCCATAGAGGATACCAATTCCCTGTCCAATGGCTTTTTGCATAAAAATGATCAATAATCCCATATGTTCACCTCCTATTTACCACTCTTTTTCCCGCTTCTAAATCCTACTTTGTAGTTGATAAAGAACTCACAACCAAGGATAAAGAACAGGATGATACCAGTAATGATATCCGATGCATTTTCATTTAAGTTAAACTGGGACGCGATCTGTCCTGCGCCCTTTTGCATGAACACCAGGAAGAAGGATACCAGGATCATTACAAAGGTGTTGAATTTACTCAGCCAGGAAACGATAATGGCTGTAAAGCCTCTGCCTCCTGCTGTACTGGTAGAAATCGTATGGCTTGCGCCGCCTACAATGATAAAGCCTGCAATACCGCAGATAGCACCGGACAGAGCCATGGTGCGAAGGATAACACGTTTTACATTGATGCCTGCATAGCGGGCTGTATTTTCACTTTCGCCAACAACAGCGATCTCATATCCCTGCTTGCTGTATTTTAAATAAATGAACATGGCAACAGTCAACGCCAGGACGATCACCAGGTTCCAGCCATAGTCCAGACCGAAAAGCTGCGGGATCCAACCGCCCTTTGTAGAGGAATTAATGGTTCCTACTGAGTTGGAGCCCTTTGGATTTTCCCAGAAAATAATACAATAGGTAATGACCTGGGTGGCAACATAGTTCATCATCAGGGTAAACAGTGTTTCATTGGTATTCCAGTAAGCCTTGAAAAAGGCCGGGATCACGCCCCAGATCATGGCTGCTGCTGCACTGCCAAGGAACATAAGAAGGAATAATACCACTGGAGGAAGGGAATTTCCCAGATAGATCATCATAGCTGCGGAAGTAACACCGCCGATCAGCACCTGGCCTTCTGCACCAATGTTCCAGAAACGCATTTTAAATGCCGGGGTAATACCAACTGCAATACATAACAGCACCAGTGTATCACGAATGGTCATCCATGCACGGCGCTTGGTACCAATGGCACCGTCAAAAATGCCCTTATACACTTCAATAGGATTCAAACCGGTCAGAGCTACGATCACGCCTGCACAGACCACCAGTGACAAAAGCACTGCGATTATGCGGATCAGCCAGCTTTTCCATGTTTCAATTCCGTCACGCTTGGAAATATGCATCAGAGGCTCTTTATTTGTAACTGTACTCATTTCCTTACTCATCCTGTTCGCCTCCTGTCTTTGTCATCATAAGTCCGATCTCTTCTTTTGTAGCTGTTCTTCCATCTACAATACCGCTGACCTTGCCGCCGCAAAGCACCAGAATGCGGTCGCAAAGCTCCAGGAGCACATCCAGGTCTTCCCCTACGCAGATCACCGCTGCCCCCTGCTTTTTCTGCTCATTTAATAAGTGGTAAATGGTATAGGAAGAGTTAATATCCAGACCGCGCACCGGATATGCTACCATAAGCACACGGGGATTGGATGAGATCTCACGTCCTACTAATACCTTCTGTACATTTCCGCCGGAAAGCCGTCCAACAGGTGTGGAAACACCGGGCGTTACGATCTCCAGCTCTTTGATCAGCTGCTCCGCCATAGCTTTTGGCGTTCTTCTGTCTGTAAAGAATGGGATGCCCTTTTTATAGCCCCGGAGCATCATATTGTCAGTCATGCCCATGGCTGCCACCAGGCCCATTCCCAGACGGTCCTCAGGAACAAAGGAAAGCTTGATGCCCAGTTTGCGGATGGCCGCCGGGCTCATGCCGGATAAGGTCTCTTCTCCGCCTTCCGGAGGATAATACCGGATGGTTCCGCCTTCCATTGGCTGCAGTCCTGCAATGGTCTCTAACAGCTCTTTCTGGCCGCTTCCTGCAATACCTGCAATTCCCAGGATCTCGCCGCTGTAAGCTGTAAATCCTGCATCATCCAGTGTTTTTACACCTTCTTTATCTACGCAGGTCACATGTTCCATTACCAGACGTTTCTGTGGATTTACCGGTTCCGGACGCTCAATATTTAAGGCAACCTTCTTGCCTACCATCATCTCTGTAAGGGACGCTTCTGTGGCATCTTTTGTCTGGACTGTACCAATATAAGCACCTTTTCGCAGAACAGATACCCGGTCAGAAAGGGATAATACTTCATGAAGCTTATGGGTGATAATGATAATGGAATGACCGGCTTCACGCATATTGCGGAGAACAGTAAACAGCTTTTCTGTCTCCTGTGGGGTCAGAACAGCTGTAGGCTCATCCAGGATCAGGATATCCACCCCTCTGTACAACAATTTCACGATCTCTACGGTCTGTTTCTGTGAAACGGACATAGTGTAGATCTTCTGGTTGGGGTCCAGATCAAAGCCATAACGGCTGGTCAGTTCATTGATCTTTGCCGCAACGCTTTTCATATCCAGAACTTCTTTTCCAGGAAGTCCCAAGATAATGTTTTCTGCTGCAGTCAGTACATCTACCAGTTTAAAATGCTGGTGGATCATACCGATGCCTAAGGCAAAGGAGTCTTTTGGAGAACGGATGGTCACCTCTTTTCCATTTACCAGGATCTGTCCTTCATCCGGATAGTAGATACCGGATATCATATTCATAAGAGTGGTCTTTCCACTTCCGTTTTCTCCCAGAATGGATAATATCTCTCCCTTCTTTACGGACAGACATACTTTGTCGTTGGCTGTTACTTTGCCAAACCGTTTTGTGATGTTTTTCAGCTCAATGGCATATGTTTCGCTCACCAGGCAAGACCTCCTTTTTCAGTGCTGTGTTTATATTTTTGTGTGGGTCTGTGCTGCTATTTCGCGGGTACATACTCAAGAAGCGGAGCCAGACAAAGGGTGACTCCGCTTCCAAAACGTTACTCTAAAAGAGCAGCTTTATGATTTGACTTATTAGTTGTCAATGGTTGTGATACCGTCGATGAGGATATCAAATGCTGGTGCAGAAGCAAATTCGGACTCATGGAAGTATCCGTCAGAAATGTATTCAATGTCGCTTCCGTCTTTCTTGTAGGTATCTAATGTCTCACCATTTACAGTCCATGTAGAAGTATCAAATACATGAAGTTCGCCGCTTGCTAACTTAGCTTCTACTTCTTCTACTTTTTCCTTAGTTCCAGGAGCAACTGCCTTGTCATTTAATTCCGTTACAAGAACTGCGCCGTCAGAGAAGCCCTTGCACCAGTCAGCAGGAATTTCTGTTCCGTCCAGTACAGACTGTACAGCGTAGGTCATGTAAATGCCCCAGTTGTTGCTTGCAGAAGTAAGTGCCTGGTCAGGAGCAGTTGCGATCATGGAAATGTTGTAACCTACACAAGGAACTCCCGCTGCCTCGCAGGCTGTTGGAGCACCGGTTGTATCTGCATGCTGGCTGATCAGTACGCAGCCGTCAGAAATCAGAGCGTCTGCTGCTTCTTTCTCCAGATCGAAGCTTGCCCGGCTGTTAGAGTATTTAACTTCCATGGTAGCGGATGGGCATACAGAACGTACACCTAAGAAGAAGGAGGTGTAACCACTGATAACCTCAGCATATGGATAAGCGCCTACATAACCGATCTTGCAGGCATCTTCTTTTACAGTGCCATCTTCGATCATCTGATTTAACTTAAGGCCTGCAACTACACCAGATACGTAGCGTGCCTCAAAAATAGATGTGAAGAAGTTGTGCATATTGGAAAGTCCGCTGCCTGCTGCCTGGAAACCGGTTGCGTGACAGAACTGAACTTCCGGATATTCTTTTGCTGCTTCTATTACATAAGACTCATGACCAAAGCTGTTTGCAAATACGATCTGGCATCCCTGGTCAGCTAAGTCCATTGCTGCGTCTTTTGCTGTTTCATCTTCCGGGATGTTCCATTTTACGATCAGCTGATCGTCATTTAATCCTAATGCTTCCTGCATTTCTTTTGCGCCCTTGTAATGAGCGGCTGTGTAACCTTCGTTTTCATCACCGATGAAAATAAAGCCAACTTTTAAATCTTCTTTTGCTACGCCTTCACCGGTAGCTGCTTCTGAGCCTTCTGCTGCAGCAGTGGTCTCTTCTGCCTTGGAGTCAGCTGCCGGAGCTGCTGTTGTTTCCTGTGTAGAACCGCCTCCACATGCTGTTAATGAGAGCGCCATAACACCTGCTAATGCTGCACTGATGATCTTCTTTCCCTTCATAATACATCTCCTCCATTTGATGATATATGATCACTAAAGTCTCAAATACAGACTTTATTATAGCATGCTCTCTTAAGTTGTCAATAATCTTTATATTTTTCTGACACTTTTTTTACAATTACACAATTTTCATTATAAAGTCACACTTATTAATATTTATAAGTGACCATTTATTAATTAACTCCACAGGACCGTTCTTTAAAGACCTCACACATAATACCTGCTCCAATACGAAATCCATCACAGAAGGACTGGCGTTTTTCAAGATATGTTAATTCCAGGTAGGTGTCTAATATGTTCTGAAATTCTTTCCGGTTTTCTTTGTCCAGCTTTTCTGTAAAATTTTCTATTTCTTTCAGGGATCTTCTGCAAAGTGTCTCGTATTCTTCGTTTCCTTCTATTTTTAATTCTGCGGGAACAAGTTCCCCTGCATACAGCTGTTCTAATATGTTTTTCATGCCCCTGCCTCCTTTTGTTTTTAGAATAGCACAGCCCTGTCGCAAATGCAATCGAACAAAATCTTACGATTGCAAATGTGACGAAGCTATATCATGATGTATTATTATATTGGGATTTAGTTCAATAGGGTCCAAAATGGCTCTTCCATGTATAAACGCATTCACGGCAATTTTGTCCATTTTGCTCCGCCGCCGATTAGGCAGGTCTCCGGCAAACTCGCTCACTGCGTTCGCTCAAACAGTGCCTCCAACCTGCCAGCTATGCTCACAAAATGGACAAAATTGCCTACCGAATGCTTATTATACATGGAGGAGCCCTTTCTACTGTATTGGATATGTCACATAAAAAATGCCGTACTTAAGTACAATCCCCCTCCTACATGAAAACTGCTTATTGGTTTGCTCCTACATTTTTTATTGCCAATAACGTAGAAAGCCGCCGGTGCACATGACAGAATAAGCATTTGTTTGAAAATCCGTGAGTGGGCGCGCATAGCGTCAGAACGGAGAACCACTGTTTGAGCACGCAAAGCGTGCGAGTTTGGTTCGCAGTTCTGACAATAGGCGACGCAAGCCCACGAACAAAGGATTTTCTCCCAAATGCGCATCTGTAATGCGTACCGACGGCTTTCGGACCCTTCGGAAATCTTTCAGACCTTAGTCGATTAAATCCTAATTTGCATCTGCGTCATTTTTTTCATAAATCTCCATAAATTCTTCTCCTGTGATGGTTTCCTTATCCAGAAGATATTTTGCAATCTCATGAAGCTTATCTTCGTTTTCTTTCAGGATATTTAATGCCTTTTCATGCTGGGTACGGACGATCTTTACTACCTGCTCATCGATCATTCTGGCTGTTTCAGGGGAACAGGTTAAAGAGGTGTCTCCGCCTAAATACTGGTTGTTTACCGTTTCCATTGCTACCATATCAAATTCATCGGTCATGCCGTAACGGGTGACCATGGCTCTGGCGATCTTGGTAGCCTGTTCAATATCATTGGACGCGCCTGTGGTAATGGAATGGAAGATCAGCTCTTCGGCTGCACGACCGCCGGTAAAGGTTGCGATCTTATTTAATGCTTCTTCTTTGCTCATCAGGTATTTTTCACCAGCGTCTACCTGCATGGTATAGCCTAAAGCACCAGAGGTTCTTGGGATAATCGTGATCTTCTGTACCGGAGCACTGTGGGTCTGGCAGGCAGCTACCAATGCATGTCCTACTTCGTGGTAAGCTACGATCTTTCGCTCGTCTGCAGGGATCACAGCATTTTTCTTCTGGTAACCTGCAATAACGGTTTCTACGCTTTCCTGAAGATCTTCCTGGGATACCAGGTTTCTGCCCTGACGGACGGCTCTTAAAGCTGCTTCGTTAATGATATTTGCAAGTTCAGCACCGCTGGCACCTGCTGTAGATCTGGCGATCACGTTGTAATCAACAGACTCATCCATTTTTACCTTGCGGCCATGGACCTTTAAGATAGCTTCACGCCCCTGAAGATCCGGAAGTTCTACCGGCACACGGCGGTCAAAACGTCCCGGGCGGAGAAGCGCTGGATCAAGGGACTCAGGACGGTTGGTAGCTGCTAAGATAACAACGCCTTTCTTTCCGTCGAAACCATCCATTTCTGTAAGCAGCTGGTTTAAGGTCTGTTCCCGCTCATCGTTTCCGCCCATTCCGCCGCCGTCACGCTTTTTACCAATGGTATCGATTTCATCGATGAAGACGATACATGGTGCTTTTTCGTTGGCCTGCTTGAATAAGTCTCTTACTTTGGCTGCGCCCATTCCTACGAACATTTCTACGAATTCGGATCCGGAAATGGAGAAGAATGGTACTTTGGCTTCGCCTGCTACTGCTTTTGCTAAAAGAGTTTTACCGGTTCCTGGAGGGCCTACAAGTAAAGCGCCCTTTGGAAGGCTTGCACCGATCTGTGCGTATTTATCCGGGTTATGCAAGAAGTCTACGATCTCTTTTAAGGCGTCTTTGGCTTCTTCTTCCCCTGCTACATCATTAAAGGTTACACCTGTTTCTTTTTCTGCGTATATTTTTGCGTTGGATTTTCCAAAAGTCATTGCACTGCTTCCACCGCCCATACGCTTGGCCATCATACGGCCCATAAGCTGACCAATGATCACAAACATAAGGATCGGGAATATCCAGGTGGTCAGGAAGTTAAGTAATGGGGATGCCTGAGTGGGGATCTCTCTGCTGTAATTCTGGACTCCTGCGCTTTCCAGACGGTTTACCAGATCATCTGCAGTGGTCATGTTTCCTGTTTTATAGGTAACCGCAGACCACGGTTTGTTTTTATCCTCATTTAATGTATACAAAATTTCTGTATAGTCACTGTTGACGTAGACCTGTTCTACGTTTCCTGAACTTAACTGTGTGGTGAACTCATTAAATGGTACTTCTACGGAACGCTCCATGACAGATGGAAATACTAATGCGTTCAATACCATTACAATGAGAAGGACGATACAGTAGTAGTATAAATAGGGTTTTCTGTTATTGTTATTGCTGCTGTTGTCGTTTTTTACGCCCATTGTGTTTTCTCCTTCTATTTTGTTTTATTTTGATTTTGATCTTCTCGCGATTACCTGTGTTTTTCGCTTTCTTGATGATAAAATAAACCCGCTTCCAGGTTTTGTCAATAGAAAATAGTAAATTTTTATTTACTTTTAATAATTATTGACATTTCATATTTGTTGTGGTACCGTTTGTTATATGGAACCATATAAAAAACACATCAGGACAGGAAGGAGACTTTTTTATGGTTGATCAGCAGGAGCTTTCTTCTGCGGGCTTAAAGTTTATGGATTTTGCCATCCGTTTTTTTAATATGGCCAAATGCCAGTACCAACAGCAGAACCAGGTGAAAGCGAATAAAGCGGGATTTCAGGTCCTTTTTATTTTAAGTATGCCCGAATATACGCAGCCTACTATGAGTTTTCTGGCTGATGAAATGGGAATTACAAAGCAGCAGCTGACAAAGCTGGTGAATGATCTGGAAGCCATGGGGCTGGTGAAGAGGATCCATGATGAGAGGAACCGGCGGCAGGTTTATGTGACTTTGACGGATGATGGCAGGAATGAATTTGAGGAAATAAAGCAGGCGATGTTAGAGTGTACGGTGGCTGGGCTTAAGGACTTTTCGGAGGATGAGCTGGAGCAGCTGGGGGATTGCCTTGAAAGGCTGATCCCGTTGTTGGAGAAATTCAGGGGAAACTGCTAATTTAAGCTGGGCTACAGATATATATAACCACCTCAAAATTGCAACCAATTTACCTTTTTGAGCATGTGATTTTATTTTTATAATGTGCCTTGCACCCACCGCGCCGCCAGGCGCGGTTCAATCATACATAAAAAAAATGAGTGTCAACAAAGCTTCATCTGTTGACACTCATTTTTTACAGCACCTTACTTAAGAAAGACTTCAGGCGCTCATTTTTAGGATTTGAGAAGAACTCTTCCGGTGCGGCTTCTTCCATGAAGTAACCGCCGTCCATGAACATGACTCTGGTAGCAACTTCTCTTGCGAAGCCCATTTCGTGGGTTACCACTACCATGGTCATTTTTTCAGCGGCCAGGTCACGCATTACGTTTAATACCTCGCCTACCATTTCCGGGTCGAGAGCGGAAGTCGGCTCATCGAAGAGCATTACGTCTGGCTTCATGCAGAGGGCTCTTACAATGGCGATACGCTGTTTCTGACCACCGGATAACTGGCTTGGATATGCATGGGCTCTGTCAGCAAGGCCGACACGCTCTAAAAGGCGCATAGCCTCTGCTTCTGCCTCCTGCTGGCTCTTGCCCTGAAGCTTCATAGGCGCCAGTGTCAGGTTTTTCATGATATCCATATGCGGGAACAGGTTGAACTGCTGGAATACCATTCCCATTTTCTGACGGTGTTTGTCAATATCGGTTTTCGGATCTGTAATATCGGTACCTTCAAAATAGATATGGCCTTTTGTAGGCTCTTCCAGACGGTTTAAGCAGCGTAAGAAGGTACTTTTACCGGAACCGGATGGTCCTACTACAAATACTACATCACCTTTGTAGATATCCACTGTGATATCTTTTAATACTTCGATGTTTCCAAAGCTCTTTCCAAGGTTCTGCACCTGGATCAGAGGCTCTCTTTTTTCATTACCGCTCACTCTGACGCAGCCTCCTTTCCAGAATCTGGATCAGTTTTGTGAAGATCATAACAATAACCAGATAAACCAGTGCAACTGCGATCAATGGCATGAACGCACTGTAGGTTCTGCTTCGGATGATATCGCCGCCTTTGGTAAGATCCTGGATTGCGATGTAACCGGAAACAGAGGTCTCTTTTAACAGAGAAATGAACTCGTTACACAGAGTTGGCAGTACGGTTTTGAATGCCTGAGGCATGATCACGTACCACATGGTCTGAGCGTAGTTAAAGCCAAGGCTTCGTCCTGCTTCCATCTGTCCCGGATCAATTGACATGATACCGCTTCGGAAAATTTCTGCCACATAAGCGCCGGAGTTGATGCCGAATGCCATGATCGCTACCGGTACTTTATCAATACGTGTGCTTCCAAATACAACAAAATAGATGATCAGCAGCTGAACAACTACAGGTGTACCGCGGATAACTGTCAGGTAGATCTTGCACAGAATATTCAGCAGTTTTAAGTTTCCTGTTTTATCGTGGGTAGAACGGATCATACCTACGATAAATCCCAGAACAATGCCCATCATGCAGGCAAAGAAGGTTATGATCAGTGTGGTCTTAAGACCATCTGCAATATAATGCCACCGATCATCTGAAATAAAATTCAGATAAAATGCATCTGTAAAATTTTTCCACATGCCGATCATCCTTTTCTCTCTAAATACTTGTTTCTAACGACTATTGATTACTCTGCCTTGATGTACTTAGCTACGATCTCGTCCAGAGTTCCGTTGTCCTTTAAGGTCTCTAATGCGCCGTTTACTTTGTCAAGCAGCTCGGTGTTGCCCTTCTTTACAGCGATTGCATACTCTTCTACAGTAAATGCTTCGTCTAAGATCTTTAAGCCTTCTGTTTCAGATACGAAAGTCTTTGCTGGCTCACCATCGATAACAACTGCATCGATCTTGCCCTGGCTTAATGCCTGAACAGCTTCAAAGCCCTTGTTGTAACGCTCTACAGTGGTTCCGTCTGCTTCCAGATCAGATACATAAATGTCACCGGTAGTTCCTAACTGAACACCAACAGTAACTCCCTTTAAGTCATCTGGACCAGCGATCTGGCTGTCTTCCTTAACGATGATCATCTGGGAAGCAGTTGCATAAGTATCAGAGAAATCTACAGATGCCTTACGGTCTTCAGTTACAGTCATACCAGCTAAAGCCATATCAGCCTTACCGGATACGATCTCTGGGATAATGGAGTCAAATGCGATATCTTCAATCTCTAATTCCATACCAAGCTCATCAGCAATAGCCTGTGCGATCTCAGCGTCGATACCTACGATCTTGTCTCCGTCATGGAACTCGTATGGTGGGAACTCAGCGTTGGTTGCCATAACCAGTTTGCCGCCTGCTGCTTCCTTTGACTCAGCTGCTGTACTCTCTGCTGCAGTGGATTCTTCTTTTGCTGCTGCAGTTGTATCTGCTGCTGCAGCTGCTGTTGTCTCTTTTGCGGAACCGCCGCATGCGGTTAAGGATGCTGCCATAAGAGCAGCCATTGTCAGTGCGATTACTCTTTTTTTCATAATGTTTTCTCCTCTTGCATGTTTATGCATATTATTATGTTTGCTCCCTCTATGGTGGGAAAGCTGTCTGTTCTATTATAATGCTTTTTTTCTTTTTAGCAAGAGTAAATTTATACATAGGGTTTATGGGGTTTATGCAACTCTATATATAATTTTACTTTCTGAGAGCTGCCTGTACCAGGTGTTTGGCAAGAACGGCAGTGGTAACTGCGCCTACGCCTCCCGGAACAGGTGTAAGTTTTCCAGATTTTTCCTCTAAAGTTTCAGCAGCTACATCACCGCAAAGTTTTCCATTTTCATCTACGTTAATGCCTACATCGATCACAGTAGTATTTTCACCTACATAGGAGGCATCTAACATTTTTGCCTTTCCTGCAGCTGCTACCAGGATCTCAGCCTGTTTGCAGGTGCCTGGAAGGTCTTTGGTGCGGGTGTGGCAGATGGTGACTGTGGCATTTTCTTTTAAAAGGAGCATGAACAGAGGACGGCCTACAACCATGCTGCGGCCTACGATCGCTGCTCTTTTTCCTTCCATAGAAATGTCATATGCCTTTAATACTTCGATCACTGCCTCTGCTGTACATGGTGCAAATCCGGTAGAGTCTCCGGAGAATACTTTTGCAATATTTACCGGTGAAATGCCATCCAGGTCCTTTTTCGAGTCGATCATGGCTTCAATGTCTTTTTCACAGATCTGCTTTGGAAGAGGACGAAGGAGAAGGATACCGCTTACATCCGGGTCTTCGTTGATAGCGGTAAATTCTTTTTTGAATGCTTCGTCTGTGATGTCAGCTGGAAATGTATAGCACTGGGAGCGGAGTCCGAATGCATCCATTTTCTTTACAGCTCCTCTTTCATAGGACATATCATCTGGATTTTCTCCTACGCGAATGATAGCCAGCTTTGGTGCCGGTCCGTTTATTTTTTCAAGCATTGCCCCTACTTCTTCTTTGATCTTTGCGGAAACAGGTGCGCCTTTGATTAATTCCATGTTAATTTTCTCCTTTTATGATTATATAAGCTGTGCCAGGACTTTTTCGTAGATCTCATCTGCCTGGGAAGTGCCGATCTTGATCATGCGTTTTGCCTTCTGGTTGATCTCTTCTGCTTTTTCACGATTTTTCATGGATTTCGTGTTTATATATACATTCATGACAGCTCCAAGAAGCGCTGTACGGGTAAACTGTACAGCTACGCCTACATCGCTGACTGCCATGCGGCTTCCTTTATCTGCCAGGACGTCTAAAATTTCTAAGAGTTCCAGGGATTTTTCCATGATCTCTACTGGAACCATGCTGGCATCTAACAGCTTTTCTTCCATAACGGCATCTTTGTGCTCTTTTTCTTCAGGGGTGGTGGACGGCAGGTGGTAACATTCTGCAAGAGGTGCAAATACTTCTGCGTCACGGTCGGATAAGTGCAGGAATTCCTGCTGCATGGTCTTTAAATCAGTCAGGTATTTCTGCATTTCGTCTTCTACTTCTGCATATTTTTTCTTTCCTACAGTCAGATTTACCACCATCTGTCCCAGGGCATTTCCCAGTGCTCCTGCTAAAGCGGATGCTCCGCCGCCTCCCGGAACCGGTGCCTTAGATGAAAGAACCTCCAGGTACTCACTTATCTTTTTCTCTTCTGTCATTTTTTCTCCTCAATAATCTCTGTGTGCTGTCTGCACAGCAGACATGTTGAAACCACCTGTGAAAAACACGGGATGCGTATTTTGTTTCCTACGTTTTACCTTATTCCTCAGCCTTGACAATCACGTCTTTTGTCAGATCCTTGATCACTTCTCCTGCAATGATCAGGCCTACCACGGACGGCACAAATGCAGTACTTCCCGGAATATCCCGGCGTTCGGTACATTTATGAGCCGCACCTGGCGGGCAGATGCAGTGGTTTCTGCAGCTGATGGCCATATCGTTGATCGGTCTTGTAGGCTGCTCCTCGGAGTAAACCACCTTTAATTTCTTTACGCCTCTTTTTTTCAGCTCCCGGCGCATAACTTTTGCCAACGGGCAGACTTTTGTTTTGTAAATGTCAGCTACACGGAACATGGTAGGATCTAATTTATTTCCGGCGCCCATGGAGCTGATGATGGGAACTCCTTTTTCTTTTGCTTTCATTACCAGTTCCAGCTTGGCTGTAACGGTATCTACTGCGTCTACGATATAGTCGTAATCTTCAAATGGAAATTCGTCTGCGTTTTCCGGCAGGAAGAAGCATTTGTGGATCTCTACCTTTACGTCCGGGTTGATCTCCAGCATACGTTCTTTCATCACTTCTGCCTTGTATTTTCCTACAGTTTTGCGGGTTGCAATGATCTGGCGGTTTAAGTTGGTCAGGCATACTTTATCGTCATCGATCAGGTCGAATGCGCCTACTCCGCTTCGCACCAGTGCTTCACAGGTATAACCGCCTACTCCGCCGATGCCAAATACTGCTACACGGGAAGAAGCCATCTTTTCCATTGCCGCTTTGCCAAATAATAATTCTGTTCTTGAAAACTGATTTAACATGCATTTTTCCTCTTTATCTGTCACTCACTTGTCAGTAGTATCATGCTGTTGGTCATACAGTGCACAAACAGTGCACAGACCATAACTATTACTTAAAAAATGATACTTCATACCCGCTGTCTTGTCAATTGGCAAACCTTTGGGTATAATAGTCATAACTAACTGCAGATCAAATCCAAAAGAGGTGTATACAAACATGAATCCAATGAATTTTCTTGCTTTAAAACCATCCTGGGAAAAATTTCGGACCAATCACCCGAAAATGATCTCCTTTGTGAAAACAGCTTCCAGGGAAAGCTTTTTAGATGAAGGCAGTCTGATCGAGATCAAGGTCACCAACAGCAGCGGAAAAACCATGGCTGCCAATATCCGTGTGAAAAAAGATGATATTGAGTTTTTAGGAGGCTTAAAAAATGCGCTGTCCACTTCCTGAGGAGCGGATTCCAACTGATAGTATCCTGACAGAA
>OOBK01000940.1_pt1 | contig 17582 bp, 10 predicted proteins | sample 1671541 | NCBI WGS metagenome assembly OOBK01 (sample SAMN06348167, study PRJEB24527) | human gut metagenome | biome: human gut; feature: ankylosing spondylitis patient; material: feces | host: Homo sapiens | place: China | collected 2015-10 | reverse complement strand
TGGTGGATAAATGTTCGGGTGGAGCACGCCTATTCAATGTGCTTGATGCCGTGGAGAAAAAGGAGGTGAGGATGCACCGTATGTCCGGATGGAGAAATTTTCAGCGGAATGATGTACTAGTGTTCAATTTTCCTTATCCGGGCAGGTGGGACAGCATTGCGCTGGACGTGATGTTGTATTACGTGAAGCGCTGTATCGCCGTGCCGGGTGATACGTTGGAGATAAGGAATACACATTATCGTGTGTCCGGATTTGATGGTATCGCAGGAAATGTGCAGGCGCAGGAGGAATTAGGTAAATTGATATCTTCGGGCATGATGGAGGAACGGGGCCTTGTTCTTAAGAGCTTTCCCGATGGTGGCTGTAATGGGTGGACTATCAGCGAGTTTGGGCCTCTTTATATACCGGCCAAAGGCAGCGTGGTAGGAATGAATCCGGAAACACGGTTGCTGTATCGGAACGTGATAGAGTGGGAACAGAAAAAGAAACTGACATTGCATGGAGATTCGGTTCTGCTGGGGGACAGTGTGATACACAATTACCGCTTCTGTGAGAACTATTATTTTGTTTCGGGTGACAAGATGGTGAATTCAAAAGATTCCCGCTACTGGGGATTACTGCCGGAACCATTTATAGTGGGAAGGGCATGGCTGGTATGGAAGTCCGTCAGCCCGAATACTGGAAAAATGAGATGGAAACGTATCTTTAAAAGAATAGACTAAGATGAAAGTTCTGTTTAAATTGCTCTGGATATTATTGATTGCCGGGATATTGGAGGCTTGCAATGCTTCCGGCAGATTGGAGTACGCACTGGAGTGTGCTGCAACCAACAAAGGCGAACTGGAAAAGGTACTGGAACATTATAAAGATGAGCCTGAAAAATATAAAGCCGCTTGTTTCTTGATAGAAAATATGCCTTATCACTATGCCCTTGAAGGTGAAGAACTGGATTCTTTGAAAACAGTGCTGGCTTCGGCAGATGCTTATGGGGTGATGCTGAAGGATACTGCCGTACCGGATTGGGATTATTATACCCCTTCCGGATTGCAGAGAAAACCGGATGTACTGAATATAAGGGCTGAATTCTTGATAAATAACATTGATTTGGCTTTTGATGGTTGGAAAAAGCGTCCGTGGAATGCTTCCCTTTCTTTTGCAGATTTCTGTGAATGGCTGCTTCCCTATCGTATCGGAAATGAGACTCCGGACAACTGGCGGCAGATATACCATGACCGTTATTCCTTTTTGCTGGACGAGGTTTATACGGGTAGCGATGTGGTGGAGGCGGTCAGTGTGGTATGGGAGTATTTGCAGAAGGAAGACCCTTACCGGTTTACGTGGGTCTTTAACTATCCGCATTTGGGAGGAGAGTACTTGCTGCATAATCGTATCGGCAAGTGTCAGGATGCTTGTGATTTTATGATTTATGTGATGCGGGCCATCGGCGTCCCGGTAGCCTATGATTTCTATACTTTCAATGCGGAAACACGAAAAGGGCATGTGTGGAATGTGGTGAGGGATGTAACGGGTGTCTGCCTTCCTTTTACTTTCCCTTCCCGGAAGCCGGAACGGGGAAGTTTCTATATTGACAGTCGGCGCCCGAGCGTGGTTTACCGCCGGTGTTTTGGCAGACAATGGGACATGGATGGTGATTTTATGCGGAACCAGTCCGTACCGGCTGCTTTTAAGGATGTGTTTGCAAGAAAAGTGTCGGATAATTATTTTGATTCGAATCTGGAACTGCCGGTAGAAGGGATGGACGGGAATTATGTTTATGTGTAGTTTTGAAGTCTTTTGGCGGGGAATAGATTTTACTAAGGTAGAAAGTGGAAAAGCGCTTTTCAGGAATTTGGCTTCGAGGCAGGTTTATATATTGTTGGCATTCGCAAACGGGCAGTATCGCCCTATTGGAAATCCTTTTTATTTTGATGGCAAGGATATACATCCTTATGTTGCAGATACCTCCAAGTGCTATTCTGCTGAATTGTATCGGAAATACCCTCTTTCGGAACGTATCAGGAACTATATGGGAGGGATAAAAGACGGGCATTTTGAGGCGGCTTGTGATAAGGATTTTAAAAATGCGGAGTTGTTGTGTACTGTGAAAGATACGCCCGGTATCAATTATAATCACGTTATTCTTGAGAAACCGGTAAGGGGTCGCTATGCCCGTTTTTGTTCTTCGGCAGAGGGATATGCGGAAGTTGCCGAAATGCATTTTTATAAAGGAGAGGAAGAGATTGTCCCTATAGACAGTTGGGGAGATGCTCCGGCTACAGTGGGTACTTTTGCCCATCAGGTCTATGATAATGAGCCGTTGTCGTATTTCATTTCATCAAAACCCGGTGCAAGTGTAACGGTGGATTTTGGAAAGGTTGTTACTATAGACAATTTTATGTATATGCCCCGTAACGATGATAACTTTGTCAGGATAGGGGATTGTTATGAACTCTTCTATTGGGGAGAGGGCTGTTGGAACTCATTGGGGAAGAAAATGGCAGAAAAACCTTTTCTGCCATATGACGGGATACCATCGGGAGCTTTGCTCTATTTGCATGACAGTACCCGTGGAGAAGAAGAACTGATATTTCATATGGAAGATGGTAAGCAGGTATTTGTATCGGATTGTAAGGATTGATTGGATTGTCTTTCAGATTGGAATAGAAAAAAATGGAATAGTGATATGAAACATTGGTGTGTATGGGTATGGTTTACAGCAGGTCTGTTTATGGCTTGTTCTTCGGAAAATCAGTGGTTGGACACAGCTTTGAATCTTGCCGGTGATAACCGTGCGGAGTTGCAAAAGGTACTGGACCGTTACAAGGAAGAGGACGGTGACAAATATCGTGCTGCTTGTTTTCTGATAGAGAATATGCCTTTTCATGGTGCTTACGAGGGAAAGGCCTTGGAGAATTACAGGAAGTATTTCAGTGAATACGTTTCATTTCCTTATTCCAGGCATGTGCAAGAGTTGATTGATTCCTTGAAAAGAGCAGATGGAGAATTTTCTATAAATCAATTGACTTATAAGAGGGACATTATGACGGTGGATTCCGCTTTTTTGGTCAATCATATAGAATGGGCATTCAAAGTCTGGCGGGAGCAACCTTGGGGAAAGCATGTTGATTTTGATACTTTCTGCGAATATATATTGCCTTATAGAATAGGGGATGAGCCGCTTTCTCTCTGGCGCAAAGAAATTTATGAGTGCTATAGCCCGATTTTGGATGAATTCAGGAAGACAGATGAGGCTGATAATCCTAAGGTTGCCGCCCAGTTGTTGATGGATACGTTGCGGAAAGCGAACTACCGGAATACGGCTCTTTTTCCGGTGGGGCCTCATTTGGGACCGGATGTACTGAAATGGCATACGGGCAGTTGCCGAGAGTTTACGGATGCCATGATATATGTGTTGCGGGCATTGGGCATTCCGTGCGGAGTAGATAGGGTGATGGTATTAGGAGACAACAATGCCTCTCATTTCTGGAATTTTGTTTTGGATAAGGAAGGAAAGACATACATTGCAAATCTTCCTTATGAAGAAGTATGGAGCAAAGCGGAAGAATATAGCATTTCGAGGGGAAAAATGTACCGGGCAACCTATAGTATTGATAAGGAGGCGGTACGGAAACTGGGGAAATATTCCGATGTTTACCCGGCATTCCGACGTCCGTTCTTCCGCGATGTCACTGCACTTTATACCGGTAGCAGGAATTGGACTGTAGCTCTTCCGGATTCTTTGCTTTCCGGACAGTTTCGTGAGGGGGATATGGTGTATTTGTGCCTTGCCAACAGACTACAATGGCAACCTATAGGATATACTTTCTTTAAAAAGCGGGAGGCTCGTTTTGAGGATGTGGGAGGCGGGGCGGTCTTTACGCTGGCTGCCTGGAACGGAAAGGAATACGCTGCAGTATCTTCTCCTTTTCTTCTGGAGCGTGAAACCGGAAAGATACGGTTCATTGTTCCGGAAGCTGAAAAGCAGGAATTGGTCTTGTATAGGAAGTGCCATCTTACTTTGAGTGTTCTTTTCAATGACCGGATGATTGGGGGAGTAGTGGAAGGAAGCGACCGGGCAGACTTTGGGCGGAAGGATACTCTACTTTTGATAAAGGAGGCTCCGTATCGGCTATATACTGTGGCCCGGTTGAAGTCTGATAAACCGTATCGGTATATGCGCTATAAGGGTGCTGACGGATGTTTCTGTAATATCTCGGAACTGGCTTTTTATGAGAATACGGAAGATACCATACCTCTATATGGGGAAATCATAGGTACTCCGGGAAGTTTTGAAGACAATACACATGAATATTTGAACGCATTTGACGGTAATCCGGATACTTCATTTGATTATATACATCCGGATGGAGGATGGACCGGGATGGACTTTGGAAGTCCCCATCGTGTGGAGAAGGTGGTGTATACTCCTCGTAATGAGGTGAATTTTATTTATAAAGGTAATTTGTATGAATTGTTTTATTGGGGTGGAGGAAAATGGAATTCTGTCGGGCGGCAAATGGCTGTGTCAGATTCTATTGTCTATTCAGGGTTTCAAGGTGCTTTATTTTATCTGAAGAATCACACAGCCGGTAAAGATGAACGGATTTTTGAATATAAAGACGGGAAACAAATCTTTTGGTGAATTAAGAATACTATTGAATATTTGATAGATAGAATGAATAATGTACGTAATCTATTGACTGGAAGTTTGGTCTACATTGCTTGTATAGTTTTATTGTCTTTGGCATGTAACGTTTCTTCCGGACTTCCTGTAGCTGATGTTATAGGGCAATGGCTCTATTTCGATAAAAGTGCATTGGTAGTTGCAGGATGTCTGTTGATGGCTGGATTGATGATGGAAAAAAGGTATTTTCTTTTTATACCGGTTTCGTGGGTATTGGTAATGCTGGGGGGCATTGAGGCTGTTTGGGGATTGAGGCAGCTTTATGGTTATGCTGTGTCCAACCATTCCTTGTATGTATTGACAGGTTCTTTCTTCAATCCGGGGCCTTATTCCGGCTATTTGGCCATGATACTTCCGGTCTGTCTGCATCAATGGCTGACCAAGAGGGGGGAGATTCTCTGCTCTGACCGGAATGACGGGAAAGGATGGAAAAAGGTGATGGATAAAGTTGGAGCTATGATTGCCGGTGGTGTGATGCTGCTTATCCTTTGTGTGCTTCCGGCAGGAATGAGCCGTTCGGCATGGTTGGCGGCAGGAGTTTCCTGTTTGTGTGTATATGCTTGGCATATGGATTGGACGGATAAGTTCAGATTATTATGGCAGCAGCAAAGGCAGCGTGTGCTGATGGCAGTGGTCGGTGGGTTCTGTGTCCTGCTATTGGCGGGCTATTTACTGTTTGTCTTGAAACCCGATTCTGCACGTGGCCGTCTTTTCATGTGGAAGATAACTTGTCGTGCCATTGCAGAAAAGCCGTTGACCGGATATGGGATTCATAATTTCGCAGCAGCCTACGGAAATGCGCAGGAAACTTATTTTGCAGCAGGTGATTATGAACCGTGGGAGGAACGTGTGGCGGGAAGTCCGGAATATGCATTCAATGAATATCTGCAGGCTGCGGTCGAACTGGGCATTCCTTTGGCGGTATGTCTATTGGTTGTGGTCGTGCTGTGTTTGTATAGGGGAGTCCGTAAAGGACGTTATGGTATCTGTGGGGCTATTCTTTCTTTGATGATATTCTCTTTTTCCTCCTATCCGCTACAACTTCCGGTATTTATCGTTACATTTGGAGGATTGCTTGTGGCGTGCTTGTCCGGTGCCGACCGTTGGCAATGGTTGGGGCTGGCTGTATCAGTAGGCATCATTGGCGGTTTTCGCCTGAAGAATGACTTGCAAGTGGAGCAGGCCTGTCGGGAGTGGATGAATGCGCGGGTGCTGTATAATGCAGGTGCGTATCAATCGGCAGAGAAAGAGTACGGGCGCCTTTATCCTCTGTTGAGAGACCGGGCATCTTTCTTGTTCGAATATGGGCATGGATTGCACAAGCAGCAGCAGTTCAGTAAATCCAACCGTATTTTGAAAGAAGCTTTACAGCGTAGTTGTGACCCCATGATACTGAATGTGATAGGCAAGAACTATCAGCAGATGGGTGATTGCTTGTCAGCGGAAGACTGGTTTATCCGTTCCACCCATCGTTTGCCGGGACGTATTTATCCCTATTATCTGCTTGCGAAGCTTTATGCGGAACCAAGCTTCAGGCAACCGGACAAGTTTGAAAAAATGAAGCGGATGGTATTGACGAAAGAGCCGAAAGTGCATTCTACGGCAATACGACAGATGAGGGAGGAAATAAAAAAGATTCAGCTTATTTTTGTCCATATCAAAAAAGATGAATAAAAACGGAAAGTGTTAATAATGAGCGAACTAATTGCTAAAGTGCTATGAAAAAAGTGTCCACATGCAAATATCGGTTCGTTTTTTTGAAACGATTAATTTTATCAATTTATAATTGAGTATGAATATGAAGACACAGAACTATCGATACCTGCTATGCATGGCCGTTGCCCTGCTTGCCGCCTGCTCCGATGCCGGAAAGGGAAAAGAGTCCGAGGAAGGGGTGGCAACCGTCCTGCCAAGTGAAAGCAATGAAGTGACCGTGAAAGTCCTGAAGCGGGCGACCTTTGAGCATGAACTGGTGAGCAACGGAAAAGTAACCGCCGGTGCCATGGCGGATTTGCGTTTTGAGACCACCGGTGTAGTGGCACACATCTACGTGAAGAACGGTGACCCGGTGCGCAAAGGGCAGAAACTTGCCGAACTGGATAAGTTCCGCCTGAAGAACAAGACCGCGCAGGCCAAGGATGCCTTGGAAAAAGCGGAACTTGAGTTGCAGGATGTATTGATAGGGCAAGGCTATCCGGTGGGGGATGCCTCCAAAGTACCTGCTGACATCATGAAGCTGGCCCGCGTGAGGAGCGGTTACGACCAGAGCCTCGCCCAGTATGAGCTTGCCGCGTATGAAGAGGAACACGCCACGCTGGTTGCGCCTTTTGACGGGGTAGTGGCGAACCTGTTCTCCAAACCGTTCAACGAGGCAAGTACCTCGGAAGCCTTCTGCTCCATTATCGGCACTCAAGGTATGGAGGTGGACTTCACGGTGCTGGAAAGCGAACTGCCGTTGATAAAGAGTGGCGACAAGGTGATTGTTACCCCTTATTCGGATGCCGGCTTTAGGCAGGAGGGGCGCATCACCCAAATCAATCCTCTGGTGGATGACAAGGGGATGGTTAAGGTGAAGGCTGCCGTCAATGGCAAGGGACGGCTGTTCAGTGGGATGAACGTGAGGGTGAACGTGCACCGCTCTCTGGGCGGACAGCTTGTAATCCCGAAGAGTGCCGTGGTGTTGCGTTCGGGCAAGCAGGTGGTGTTTACCCTGAAAGACGGAAAGGCGCAGTGGAACTATGTGCAGACCGGTCTGGAGAATGCGGAAAGCTATAGTATGGCCGACGATGCCCTGAAAGAAGGCGATACGGTCATTGTGACGGGAAATGTGAATCTGGCACATGAAGCATCGGTGAAGGTGGTTGATAGATAATGAGTGATAAGTGGTAATTCAAAATTCATAGTTCAATTGATAAAGTTTTTGATACAGCGGCCTATTGCCGTACTGATGGCATTTACAGCATGCTTCATTGTCGGGCTGGTGACTTACTTCACCTTGCCGGTATCCTTGCTGCCCGATATTGCCATCCCGGAAATTACAGTGCAGGTGTCGGCGCAGAATACCTCGGCGCGTGAATTAGAGAATACGGTGGTGAAACCTCTGCGGCAGCAGCTCATCCAGGTGGCGAAACTGAAGGACATGGACAGCGAGACGCGCGATGGTGCAGGCATCATCCGCCTGGGCTTCGACTTCGGTACGAATACCGACCTTGCCTTCATAGAAGTGAACGAGAAGATTGACGCCGCCATGAACTATCTGCCCAAGGATGCCGAACGCCCGAAGGTGATAAAGGCAAGTGCGACGGACATTCCTGTCTTCTACCTCAACCTGACCCTAAAAAACGACAGTGCATACGGCAAGGTGGACGAACGCGCGTTTCTTGATTTGTGCGAGTTTGCCGAAAATGTCATAAAGCGTCGCATCGAGCAGTTGGCGGAAGTGGCAATGGTGGATGTCACGGGTTTGGTCGAACGCCAGTTACAGATTGTGCCCGACCCGGATAAGCTTGCTGTGTTGGGGCTCTCCATTGAAGACATAGAAAACGTGCTGGCGCAAAACAACGTGGAGCCGGGCAGCATGACCGTGCGCGACGGCTACTACGAATACAACATTAAGTTCTCCACCCTGCTGCGGACAGAGGAGGACGTGAAGGGCATCCTGCTGCGCAAGGAAGGACGTATCATCCGCTTGGGAGACTTCTGCCGGGTAGAGATTGTTCCTGCCAAGGAGAAAGGTGTCTCCATGAGCAATGGCAAGCGTGCCGTTACCCTTGCCGTCATCAAGCAGGCGGACGAGAATATGGAAGACATGAAGCTTGCCATCAACAGCACGATGGACTACTTCAAGAAAGTATATCCCGACATTGATTTTAGCATCAGCCGTAACCAGACGGAGTTGCTGGACTATACCATCTCCAATCTGCAGCAGAACTTGTCGTTGGGTTTCCTGTTCATCTGCATTGTGGCGGTACTCTTCTTGGGTGACATCAAATCACCGTTCATCATCGGGTTGAGTATGGTGGTATCTATTGTCATCTGCTTCCTGTTCTTCTACTTGTTCAAGATGTCACTCAATATCATTTCTTTGTCGGGATTAATCCTGGCGTTGGGTATGATGATTGACAGCAGCATCATTGTGACGGAGAACATTTCGCAGTATCGCGAACGGGGCTATTCGTTGCGGCGGGCTTGCGTGACGGGAACGAGTGAGGTGATTACGCCCATGCTGAGTTCGTCGCTGACCACTATTGCCGTATTTGTGCCGCTGATATTCATGAGCGGCATTGCAGGGGCGTTGTTCTACGACCAGGCATTCTCTGTTACGGTAGGGCTGCTGGTTTCCTACTTCACGGGTATCATGCTGCTGCCGGTCCTCTATATGCTGGTCTACCGGACGGGGTTGCGCGGCAGGTCGTGGTTCTCCCGCATCCGCATCAACAATCCGTTGAAGGAACATACGCTGGACCGTTTTTATGATGCGGGCATCGACTGGGTATTTTCCCACAAGACGGTAAGTAGCGTATTCTGTGTGGTTTCTATACCTCTTTGTGTCTTTCTGTTCTATTCCGTCGGCAAGGAGCGTATGCCGCAGATAGACCAGAATGAACTGATAGTCCACGTGGAATGGAACGAAAACATACATGTGGACGAGAACCGGCATCGTGTGAATGTGCTGTTCGGACAGTTGCTGGACGAGACTGTGGAACAGACGGCTGCCATAGGCCAGCAGGACTATCTGCTGAACCGTGAGCAGGCTCTCTCTTCTTCGGAGGCAGAATTGTATTTCAAGACTTCCTCGCCTGACGGGATTGCTCCCTTGCAGAAGCAGGCGGGCGAGTGGCTGACACGGGAATATCCGTTGGCGACAGTCTCCTTTTCTCCACCCGAAACCGTGTTCGAGAAGCTTTTCGTGACCGGGGAGGCCGATGTGGTGGCGGAACTTTATGCCCGCAATAAGGAGAAGGCGCCGGCGGCGGAAGAATTGCGCGGACTGGAACAACAGTTTGCGGAGCTTACGGGGACAGCGCCCGTAGGTATCGCTTTCGAGAACCAGCTTGACATAAGCATCCTGCAGGAAAAGCTGTTGCTCTATGACGTTTCGTATGACGAGCTTTACCGTACGCTGCGGACGGCATTCAAGGAGAACAGCGTAGCTATGCTCCATTCCTACCAGCAATACCTGCCTATCAGCATTGTGGGCGAGGAGCGGACAGTGAACGAGGTGCTGCTGCAGACATTGATACAGACCCGTCCGGACAGTAAGGGCGAAGTGGAGTATATTCCGCTTCGGGAGCTGGTAAAGGTGCGTCCGGCCGAGGATTTGAAAACGATTACGGCAGGACGCAACGGTGAATATATACCGTTCCGTTTCTATGAAGTGGACGATGCTCCGGAGTTGATGGAAAAGGTGAAGCGGGAGGCAGATGCCACGGGTGACTGGGATACGGCCTTCTCCGGCAGTTTCTTCTCCAACCGCCAGATGCTGGACGAGTTGGTGGTGATTCTTTTCATCTCTATCCTGCTGATGTATTTCATTCTTGCCGCCCAGTTCGAAAGCTTCGTGCAGCCGCTCATCGTGCTGCTGGAAATTCCGATAGATGTGGCGTTTGCCCTGCTTCTGTTGTGGATATGCGGGCATACCTTGAACCTGATGTCTGTCATCGGACTGATAGTGACGTGCGGTATCATCATCAACGACTCCATCCTAAAGCTGGATGCCATTAATGAATTACGGAGGGCTGGTATGCCGTTGCTCGAGGCCATCCACGAGGCGGGGCGCAGAAGGCTCCGGCCCATCATCATGACATCGCTCACCACCATTTTCGCTATGGTTCCGCTGCTGTTCTCGTTCGACATGGGCTCGGAGTTGCAGAAGCCGCTTTCCATAGCGATGATTGGGGCGATGTCTGTAGGGACACTGGTCAGTCTGTTCATCATCCCGTTGATATATTGGTTTATTTATAGAAAAGAAAGAGCATGAAGAAATTAAGTCTTATACTTTTGTTCAGTCTGGGAGCCCTTTCCGCTTTTGCCCAACAGCGGATAACGCTCGACTTGCAGCAGACCATTGCCCTGGCGAATGACAGTTCGCTGGAAGCCTTCCGTACCAAGAACATGTATCTGGCCGGTTATTGGGAATACCGCACCTATAAGGCAAACCGCCTTCCCAGCCTGACGCTGAACATGACTCCGGCACAGTACAACCGCGATATCACCAAGCGTTACGACTCCGAACAGGACCTTGACATCTATCGCAGCCAGCAATCCTTCTATGCATACGGCAATCTTGCCGTCAGACAGAATTTCGACTTGACGGGCGGTACGTTCTATCTGGATACGGAGCTGGGCTATATGCGGAGCTTCGGTGGAAACAAGTATACCCAGTTCACCAGTGTTCCGGTTCGTTTGGGCTACTCGCAGAGTCTGGTCGGTTACAATCCTTTCCGTTGGGAACGCAGGATTGAGCCGCTGAAGTACGAAAAGGTGAAGAAGGAGTATATCTACAATGCAGAGCGAGTATCCGAGCAGGCCACTACCTATTTCTTTGCGCTTGCCATGGCACAGGCGGAATATGACTTGGCCAAGGACAATGCCGTCTCCACCGATACCCTCTACCGCATCGGTATGCAGCGCCTGAAGATAGCCGCCATCAGCCGTGCCGACCTGCTGACGCTGAAACTCGACGTGGTGAACGCCCGCAATACTTTGCAGAATGCCGCCAGTGCCTTGAAGCGCGCCATGTTTTCGTTGGCATCTTTCTTGAATATGGAGAAGAACACGGATATCAGGGTGTCGCTTCCGGGACGTCTGAGGGCGCTGACCATACCGGTTGATGAGGCTTTGCTGGCCGCTCAAGCCAACAATCCGGAATTTCTGGGGCTTCGTCAGGAAGTGCTGGAAGCCGAGCAGACAGTAGACAAGACGAAGAAGGAATCGCGCTTCAACGCCAGCATCAACGCCAGCGTCGGCTTCAACCAGGTGGCAGAGAAATTCGGTGAAGCATACAGGCATCCCATGCAGCAGGAGATGGTGTCGGTCAGTGTCTCCATTCCACTGGTGGACTGGGGCGTGAGGAAAGGCAAATACAACATGGCGAGGAACAATCTGAACGTGGTGAAGACTTCTGCCCGGCAGAGTGAAATCAGCATTGAGGAGGAGGTTATCATGACCGTCAGCGACTTCAACGTCCAGCAAGCCCTCGTCGCCAGTGCCGAAGAGGCCCTCGACCTTGCCATCCTGGCGTATAACGAAACCCGCCAGCGCTTCATTATCGGCAAGGCAGACATCAACAGCCTGACCCTCTCGCTGAACCGCCAGCAGGAAGCGCAACGCAATTACATCTCCGCCTTGCAGGACTACTGGCTGAATTATTACAAGATACGGAAACTGACGTTGCACGACTTTGCCAGCGGATTTTCGCTGTCGGAAAAATTTGATTATAATAACTGATGAAACGAGTTTCTTCCTTCACCGTCATAGTGGCGTTTGTCTGCCTTGCTTTGGTAGGGGTGGCGTTGATACCGCTGCTCCCCGTCAAGCTGAATCCGTCACGCAGCCTGCCCGGCTTCACGGTGGGTTTCAGCATGCCTGGCACTTCGTCGCGGGTGGTGGAGATGGAAGTGACCAGCAAGCTGGAATCCATGCTGGCGCGTATCCGCGGAGTGAAGCGGCTGAACTCCACCTCGGGCAACGGCTACGGCAACATTACTGTGGAGCTGGACAAGTATGCCGATGTCGAGGCAGTCCGCTTCGAAGCTTCCACCATCATCCGGCAGACGTGGCCCCAATTGCCCGAAGGTGTCAGCTATCCCACCATTCACATGAAAGTGCCCGACGAGAACGCCTCACGCCCTTTCATGTCCTTCACACTGAATGCCCCTTCCACTCCGATATTGATTCAGCAGTATGCCGAGGAGCATATCAAGCCGCGGCTGGCAAATATTCCGGGTATCTATAAGGTGGAACTCAGCGGTGCCACGCCCATGGAGTGGAGACTGGAATATGACAGTGAACAGTTGCGCTTGCTGGGTGTGACCCTATCGGACATCAGCGAGGCAGTACAGCGGCATTACCGGAAGGAATTTCTGGGTACGCACAATGTGGATACAGGTAACGGTAGCCGGGAATGGATACGCCTGGCACTGGTGCCGGAGAGCAACTCCCTTGGTTTTAATCCTGCTGCCATCACCGTGACGGCTACCGACGGGAAACTGCTCCGCTTGGACGAACTGGTGTCGGCTGTCCGTATGGAGGAGGAGCCGCAAAGCTATTACCGCATCAATGGGCTGAATTCCGTCTATCTATCCATTACTGCGGAAGAAACTGCCAACCAGTTGCAACTGAACCGTGCCGTGATGGACGAGATGGAAGCTGTTCGGCAGGTACTTCCTGTCGGATATGAAGTGCATACCAGCTATGATGCGACCGAGTACATACGGGAAGAACTGGACAAGATTTACTTCCGTACCGGCTTGACGGTACTCATCCTGCTTGTATTCGTATGGCTCATTACTCGTAAGTTGAAATATCTTTTTCTGATAGTTACCAGCCTGGCTGTAAATATAGCGGTGGCACTTATCTTCTACTACCTCTTCGGACTTGAGATGCAGCTTTATTCGCTGGCGGGTATCACTGTCTCGCTGAATCTGGTGATAGACAGTACCATTGTCATGACCGACCACATTCTGCATCGGCGTAATCTCAAGGCCTTCCTGTCGGTGTTGGCGGCAACCCTCACTACGATGGGTGCGCTTGTCATCATTTTCTTCCTTGACGAGAGGATACGGCTCAACCTGCAGGACTTTGCAGCGGTAGTGATCATCAATCTGGCTGTTTCCTTGATGGTGGCATTGTTCTTTGTTCCGTCGATGATTGAGAAGATAGGACTGGTGAGGCGGATTACGGGGAAGAAGAGGCGTCTTGTCTTGCCGGGGCTGACGCAAACATTCAAAACAAGGTTGGGACGGATTTTCAGACGTTTCCCCGTTTATTTCTCCTGCTGCTATTCTGCTCTCATCCGTTTTCTGTGCCGTTGGCGCTGGGCTGTATGCCTGCTGTTACTGTTGGGTTTCGGTCTGCCCGTTTTTCTGTTGCCCGGCAAACTGGAAGGAGGGGGAAAATGGGAAGCTGCTTACAATAAGGTATTCGGTTCGGATACCTATAAGGAGTCGGTGAAACCCGTTGTGGACAAGGCGCTGGGCGGCAGCTTGCGGCTTTTCATACAGAAGGTGTACGAAGGCAGTTACTTCACCCGTAATGAGGAGGTGGTGCTCTATGCCAACGCCAACCTTCCCAATGGCAGCACCCTTGAGCAGATGAACACTTTGATGAAACGTATGGAGACCTACCTCAGCCGGTTCAAGGAAATCAGGCAGTTTCATACTTCCATCTACAGCCCCCGGCGTGCCAGTATGCAGATTTATTTCAAGAAGGAAGCCCGGAACAGCGGTTTCCCCTATACACTGAAAGCCAATATGATAAGCAAGGCGCTGGAACTGGGAGGCGGCAGCTGGGGCATCTACGGATTGCAGGACCAGGGATTCAGCAACGATGTCCGTGAAAGTGCGGGTTCCTATCGCATCAGGATGTACGGCTACAACTACGACGAACTCTATGAGTGGGCGGAGAAGCTGAAGGCCAAGCTGCTGACGCACCGGCGTATCAAGGAAGTGCTCATCAATTCGGAGTTCTCCTGGTGGAAGGATGACTATCAGGAATTCTACTTCAACCTGAACAAGGAGCGCATGGCGCAAGAGGGCATCGACGCGCAAGTGCTTTTCTCTGCGGTGCGCCCCATCTTTGGCAAGAATCTGGAGATTGGTTCGGTAGCGGCCGAGCAGGGGATGGAGAAAATCAAGCTCTCTTCCCGCCAGTCTGCCGAATATGACATCTGGGCGATGCAGTTCTTCCCCTATGGAGTAGGAAACGGCAAGCATTACAAGCTTTCCGAACTGACTACTGTGGAAAAGGGACAGATGCCGCAGGAGATTGCCAAAGAAAACCAGCAGTACCGCCTCTGCCTGCAATACGAATATATCGGCTCCAATGAGATGGGCAACAAGATACAGAAACGTGACCTGGAGGAGTTCAACAAACTGTTGCCGATGGGTTATACAGCCGAGTCGGACAGCAACAGTTGGTCATGGGGCGAGAAGGACAACCGCCAATACCTGCTTCTGCTGGTGGTGATAGCCATCATCTTCTTTACGACCAGCGTTCTGTTCAACTCCCTGAAGCAGCCGCTTGCCATCATCTTTGTGATTCCGGTTTCTTATATCGGGGTATTTCTTACTTTCTATTGGTTCCGGCTGAACTTCGACCAGGGCGGTTTTGCCTCGTTCGTCCTGCTGTGCGGCATCACGGTGAATGCCAGCATCTATGTCCTGAACGAGTACAACAGCATCCGACGTCGTTTCCCCCGTCTTTCCGCTCTTCGTGCCTACGTCAAGGCGTGGAATGCGAAGGTCGTTCCTATTTTCCTCACGGTAGTTTCTACCATTCTGGGATTTATCCCTTTCATGATAGGTGAGGACAAGGAGGCTTTCTGGTTTCCATTGGCGGCGGGTACCATTGGCGGACTGGTGATGTCCGTCATCGGTATCTTCTTTTTCCTGCCGGTTTTTGTGCTGAAACAGCGTGATTTTCTTAGGAAATGATTACTTTTGCTCGATTTTGTTACCTGAATGGATACTTGAATTTTAAATATGGAAAGTGCGGAGTACTCTTTGGATGAGTTATTATGTCAGTCTCTTCTGTTGTTTCGTCAGTATCGGTTTTATGATGCTCCAGAATGTGGAGAAAAGGCATTCCGGATATTGGAGGAAGCCCATGTATGGATGGGGCGTACGCAAGAGTGTGTGGATATGGCGAAATGGGGGTGCGTGATAGAGTGTCTTGCGCAGAAATACTACATAGAAGATGATACGGATGCGATTCTGGAAGAAATTGATGCTGCCTTGGTTGCGCATTGGAAGAGGATAGAGAAAATCCATGCAGAAGTCACCACCGTTTATTTATGGCTGGGGTACTATTTCCTGCTACGTTTCAGAAACCGGGAATCCCGTTCCCATTCCCGTTGTAAACAGATAATGTCCAGCTTGTTGTGTGCTTTGGTCGAAATCTTCCGTAAGGTGGAGAAGGGGGGAGCCCCGACAGAAGTCTTGTCACATCTTTCGGTAGATGTTTGGGGAGAGACCGTCTGCTGGATGGAGCAGGTACATGATTCCCGTCTTTGCGAGAAGCAGTCGTCAGCTTTGCTGGCACAACTCTATAACCTGAAAAGTGTGGAGTTGGAAAAAGGTCTGGGAAAGCAGGATGCTTTGCTCCAGCAGATTCTGGAGTTTTATTGCTTTTAAGGGAAAATTATCTCTGCTTAGTTTTATCATTTCTGCTTCCACACTTCCACCTACTTCCTGCATCCCTTTATTCATCGGCATTACAAGTGCTGTGGAAGCAACTCAAAAAGGTGGAAGCAACTTTTGCTTCCACAGCGGAAATACGCCGAAAAGTAAGTTAATATCTTGTTTGTTAGTGTATTAATAGAATGTACAGCATTTTGCAAATATCTTGTTTACACGATATGCGTTTCGTGTAAACACGGTATTAACTTCGTAAAAGACCGTTTACCGATAGACTGCAGCTGGGCTCATAATAGGAATAAGATAGGTGCACAGTATGGGGAAACTATGAGTATAATAGGTGTTCAACGGTTATGAAGCACCTTGTTGACGGTCGTTAGTCGAGTGGTTGACGGCCGTTGGCAGAGCGCATCACGGCCGATAGGCGCTGATAACTCCGTACAGAAAATGGAAAGGAAGCCTATGTAAGGGGAAACAAGCTCTGAGCTATTTGTTTTGTTTGTCACATTTATCTTGTTTTTGTACATTGTTGAAGCGGTTTTTTGTATCTTTGAAGGGAGAGGCCGTAAAAAAGCTTATTCTCATCCAAAGTTTAATTATATATACATGGATTATGAAGCGATGTATAGTACTGTTCATAACATTCTGCTGTGCAGTTGTTTCTAATGCGCAGACAAATGGCATTGTGACTGATGGGGAAAAAGGATTGCCGTTGGCTGGTGTGAATATTTATCTCCAAAAGGATTCTGTGTATACGCAATGATAATCTGGTAAAGAACATGTTCATATGAAAAAACTGTTATATCTTGGGCTTTTGTCCGTTTGTGTACTGTTAGGTTCTTGCGTAGAGAAGAACGTATCCAATGTTTTTGATAAGGTAGAGAGGTATATGGATGTATATCCTGACAGTGCATTGCTGCTGTTGGAGCAAATTCCTCATCCGGAGGAGCTTCGTGGGAAGTAGCGGGCGGACTATGCATTGCTGCTAACGCAAGCACGTGATAAAAACTATCTGGATAGTTTGCAGTCGGATTCGTTGATAAAAATTGCGGTAGATTATTATAAGGATGATGGTGTAAAAGCAGGAAAGGCATTGTTTTATTATGGTAAAGTGGCAGCTTTGCAAGATAATGATACATTGGCTATACAAGCTTATTTGAGCGCTTTGGCTAAATTGGAGAAGACGGAAGAATATAAGTTGCAGGGATTTGTACATGAATATATCGGTGTTTTGAATACGGACAGAAAGCTATATAAAGATGCTCTCGACAATTATCAAAGTTCAGCGTATTGTTTTCAAAAGGCTGTTGATACTTTAGGAGTTATATATGTTTATCGGGATATTGCTCGTATTTATTATGTAGAACAGAAATATGACAGTGTTTATAATTACATTAATCGTGCTTTGTCCTTGTGTGAGAAAAAGAAAGGATGTATCAGTTTTGAACGGGTAATCCCTTCTTTATTACAAGTAAAAGGGATTGCCAAAAGAAATGAAGGGGATTTGGGAGATGCAATAGCCCTGTTGAAAACTGCGGTAG
>OOBK01000919.1_pt1 | contig 17975 bp, 10 predicted proteins | sample 1671541 | NCBI WGS metagenome assembly OOBK01 (sample SAMN06348167, study PRJEB24527) | human gut metagenome | biome: human gut; feature: ankylosing spondylitis patient; material: feces | host: Homo sapiens | place: China | collected 2015-10 | reverse complement strand
TTCCTGTAACTTTGAAACGTTTTGCAGCTGCTCTGCTTGTTTTCATTTTTGGCATGATAGATTCCTCCTTAAAATAATTATTTCTTTTCTGCCAACACCATGCTGATGCTTCTTCCTTCAACCTTTGGTGCTTTTTCCACTACTGCTGTGTCAGATAAGCTTTCTGCGAAATCGTCGAGAATGTGTTTGCTTGCATTCATATGAGCCATTTCACGTCCGCGGAATCTCAAAGTGATCTTCACTTTATCTCCCTTGGATAAAAACTTCTTTGCAGCGTTCATTTTGGTATTCAGATCATTTAAATCAATATTCGGTGACAAGCGAATCTCTTTCAGCTCAACCACTTTCTGTTTCTTTTTGGCTTCTTTTTCTTTTCTTGCCAGTTCATAACGATACTTACCGTAATCGATAATCTTGCAGACAGGTGGTTTTGCAGTTGGAGCGATTTTAACTAAGTCAAGTTCTGCTTCCTCAGCAAGCTTCATAGCTTCTCTCGCTGACATAATGCCAAGCTGTTCTCCGTTTTCTCCGATCAGACGAATTTCTTTGTCTCTGATCTGTTCATTAATCATTAACTCGCTAATGGTATTGCACCTCCAAAATAATTTTTCATGCTTCCACATAAAAAAAGTGGATAGGCAGACTATCCACAATCAATCAAATACGCATATGCGATGTTTGAGGTATTAAACCATGAGACACTGTAAATTTGTGCTCCGGTGAGAGTGGATACTCTACTTTGTTTTCAACAACTCTGATAATATAACATACACACACTCATTTCGTCAAGTATATTTTTTGCATTTTATAAATTTTCTTGAATGAAATTTTATAAATTTAGCATCAGTATTTGCATTTTGCGTTGCCATTTAGTACACTCTTCTTATATTATAAAAATTTTTTTAAAATACAAGAACCATGAAAGGTATTGACAAATAAACTATGGATCACAGAATTATCGATTTACACGTACATTCCACCGAATCAGACGGAACTCTCACACCCAAAGATCTGGTGGCTGAGGCAAAGAAAGCCGGGCTGGCAGCATTTGCACTGACAGACCATGACACCTGCCAGGGTGTGTGCAAAGCAATGCCCCTCGCTGCTTCTGCCGGAATCGAACTGATACCGGGCATTGAACTCTCCACCGATTATCACGGAAAAGAAGTCCATATCGTAGGGTTATATATTGATATCGAAAATGAGCAGCTTCTGAAAAAGACAGCCGAATACCGGAAATGCCGCAGTGAACGCAATGCACTTATGGTGGAGGCACTTCAGAAGGAAGGGCTTTCCATTACGATGGAAGAACTGGTGGCTGAAAATCCGGACTGCGTTATTACACGCGCCAACATTGCACGTTTTCTGTATGAACATGGCCAGATCAAGAGTGTCCGCGAAGCCTTTGACCGCTATATCGGCGACCACTGCAAATGCTATGTCGGCAGATTGAAAGTCGCTTCCACCGATGCCGTGCGTCTCATCAAAGAAGCCGGAGGAACGGCCATTTTAGCTCACCCTCTGCTCTACGGTCTGAGTAACACCAATCTCCAGAAAATGATCGACGAGCTGAAACCGGCGGGACTTGACGGGTTAGAAGCAATCTACTCCACCTACACCACCGGAGAAGAACAGCAGATGAAACGTCTTGCAAGGGAAAACGGACTGCTTATCAGCGGCGGCTCTGATTTCCACGGCTCAAACAAACCGGATATCGCTCTTGGCAGAGGACGGGGACATCTGTATATTCCTTACTCTGTTTTAGAAACGATAAAAGCCGGCAGATAAAAAAAGGAAGCTTACATATCAACGGTAAGCTTCTCTTTTTTTATAAAATAAACTTCTCGATCACTTCCGCGATTGCATCATGATTATTATCATTTTCCGTAACATAATCAGCGGCTTTCTTGATATCATCGATCCCGTTCTTCATAGCAATGCCAATATGTGCGGATTGGATCATCGGAATGTCGTTCTGCTCATCTCCAATCGCAACCGTGCTGGTATGTGGAATATTTAACAATTTCACCAGATACTGTGCGCCGGTTCCTTTGTCCGTGTCGACCGGACAATACTCCAGATACTCTTTACAGGAGAAAAAGGAGTTGCATTTTCCTTTCGCCCAGACAGCATTTGCTTTCTGGAAACGTTTTAATTTTTCATCATCCTCCAGATGGATCAGAATGACTTTCTGAGGTTCCGAATCCAGACAATCCGAAATTCTTCTTGTGAGTTTGTAGGTCATATGAGAACGCTCCACATAATAATCCAGTTCTTTTGTGTGTCGTTTTGTCACAATGTCTACGGTATTGTAGGTCTGCGCATAGATGCCGGCTTTATGCGCCCGGTCAAAAATCTCCTGCGCAACCTCAATTGGAAGTGCACTTTTATAAAGCACACGGTCTGCCGCACAGTCATAGATCACTGCCCCGTTAAAGGCGATCATATAGCATCCCGGACTGGTCAGTCCAAGATCCTTTGCAACAATCCTGCCCGACTCTACCGGTCTTCCGGTTGCAAGAACAAAATAGTGTCCACGCTCTAACATTTTCTGTATTGCAGCCCGGTTCTTTTCAGAAATCGACTTATCATCACACAATAATGTATGATCCAGATCTGCAAATAAAATTTTATTATTCATAGCCATCCTCCCTCACACAATAACTGCTCTTTCCGTACTGCTATTTATTCTACAGGTTCTGCCGGGATAAACACTCTTCCCTGATATCCATGAGATGGTTTTGAAACATTTTCCATTGCCTCCCTGCAGAAAACATCCTGAGATGACAACGCAATCTTTCCGCGTCTGTCTACCTTCTCGTAATTGCCGTCAGCATGCAGCACATGTGCCTTTAAAGTGTCTGCCAGTTCCACATCCAGAATATGTCTGACACGTTTTTTCAGTTCATCATCTAATACCGGGAATAAAATCTCCACTCGTCTGTCTAAGTTACGCGGCATCCAGTCGGCACTTCCCATGTAAAGTTCTTCTTCTCCATCATTGAAGAAATAGAAGATCCGGCTGTGCTCTAAGAAATTTCCAACGATCGAACGGACTTCAATATTCTCGCTCACCCCTGGGATCCCGACTTTTAAGCAGCAGATTCCACGGACGATCAGCTGGATCTTAACGCCTGCTGCAGACGCTTCATAAAGGGATTCAATGATTCCCGGATCACAGAGCGAATTCATTTTTGCAATGATCTTTGCAGGTTTTCCCTCTTTTGCATGCTTCGTCTCACGGCGGATCAGCTTTGTGAACTTCGTGCGAAGCCAGATCGGTGCAACCGCAAGTTCATTCCATGACAATGGTTCGGAGTAGCCGGACAACATATTGAATACGGCAGTTGCATCCTCTCCGATCGCACCGTCACAGGTAAAAATACCACAGTCTGTATATAACTTTGCTGTGGAGTCGTTGTAGTTACCGGTTCCAAGATGCACATAACGACGGATACCATCTTCCTCCCTCCGGACAACCAGCGCTATTTTGCTGTGGGTTTTCAGTCCAACCAGACCATAGATAACATGGCAGCCAGCCTGCTCTAATTTTTTTGCCCAGACAATGTTATTTTCCTCATCAAACCGGGCCTTTAACTCCACTAAAACAGAAACCTGCTTGCCGTTTTCAGCCGCCTGTGCCAATGAAGCAATAATTGGTGAATTGCCGCTGACACGGTAAAGCGTCTGTTTGATGGCAAGTACATCCGGATCCACAGATGCCTGACGTATAAAATCAACCACCGGATCAAACGTCTGGTATGGATGATGCAAAAGGATATCTCCTTTTCGGATCTCATCAAAAATATTTTCCCCCGGTACGATCTCCGGCACGCGCTGTGGCGTGTAAGGCTCATTCCGCAGATCGTCACAGCCTTCTAATCCATACATTTTCATCAGGAATGTGAAATCAATTGGTCCGTTGATCTGGAAAATATCCTGTTCTGCCACTTTTAATTCATCTTTTAAGAAGTTTAACAGCTTTTTGTCAATACCGTCCTCCACTTCCAGACGGATCACCTCTCCCCACTGACGCATTTTTAACTGTTTCTGAATCTCTTTTAACAGGTCAGCCGCCTCATCTTCATCGATCGACAGGTCGGCATTCCGCATGACACGGTAAGGATATGCACAGAGTACATCATAGTTTAAAAACAATTTATCAATATTCCGCTCAATGACCTGCTCCAATAAAATGAAGGTCTTTTCATTTCCATCTTCCGAAGGGATATGTACCAGGCGTGGCAACACGCTTGGAACCTGAACGGTTGCAAATTCAATTTCCTCTTTTTCTGCCTTTCCTTTTTTCTTGGAAAGAAGTGCTGCAATGTTCAATGTCTTGTTCCGAATCAGTGGAAATGGTCTTGAGGCATCCACCGCCATCGGGGTGAGTACCGGATATACATTGTCTTCAAAATAGCGGTCCACAAATGCAGCCTGCGCCTCACTCAGATCTTCGAATGCATCCATCACAACGATCCCACGCTGGTGCATAAGCGGCACAAGAGAACGGTTATAGGTATTGTACTGAAGCGTGACAAGCTCTCTCGTGCGCTCATTGATCTTCTCTAACTGTTCCGATGCCGTCATTCCGGCAATGTCTTTTTTCTTATAATTGGCGTGTACCATATCCTTCAGGGATGCGACACGCACCATGAAAAATTCGTCCAGATTTGACGAAGTGATACTGACAAACTTTAATCGTTCCAGAAGCGGAATGGATTTATCTCTCGCCTCGTTTAATACACGGTGATTAAATTTCAGCCAGCTTAACTCCCTGTTTTCGTAATATTCCGGTTTTTTAAAATCCTGTTCTTTCTCCATAAGATAAACCTAGCCTTTCCATTGGTTGACTGTCAGCCGTAGACTCTCTTCTCTTTGATCACCGGCTTTATACTGAATACATTTTCAAAATATGACGTTTTGGCATCAAACAGTGCTTTTTCCAAAGCAATATCATCCATTGTCTCAATTGTGATCACAAGTTCTCTTCCCTTGACTGCCGCCTTTACATTCTTAAACTTCTGCTTATGGCTTCGGTCCATTGCATTGGATACACGAAGGATTGCAGAAAGTTTTGCAACAGTCAGATAACTGTCATGATCCAATTTATCTGCGAGATCTTCATAGGCAGGAAGCGGCCATGTATTATATAATACTGTGTTTGCAATGATCTCACGCTCTTTGTGTGTCAGTCCGATAATCTCGGAAGCCATAATAATGTCATAGGAGCAGGACGGACCGTTGGCAAAACTGATATATTTTCCGCAGTCATGTAAAATGGCAGCCACCTGCAAAAGCAGCCGTTCTCTTCTGCCAAGTCCATGTACTTTTTTCATCGTATCAAAAATAAGGGTTGCCATCTGCGTCAGTGCATCAATATGCGGGGTGTAACTCATGTAACGCTCGGAAAGATTTCTTGCGGCAGATAAGACATCCGCCTCAAAATCATGTTCCACCCGGATCATATTATTCTTCTGTGCATAGTGGAATGCGATACCATCGCTGACATTCGTTCCCGGTGCCCAGAGACTCTCTGCGCCGATGCTCTCTGCCATGCATTTAAAAATCATCATATATGGAATGACAAGCGCATCACTCTCATTCGAAAGGTTCAATTCCTCTGAGATTTCCTCTAATGTCTTCTCATCCAGCTTTCTGATGTACTTTAAGAACTTTGCTGCCTCTATGGTATTGTCTTCCTTGTTTTTTTCTACTTTTCTGCTGATCTCTGATATATAATCACCGATGATGATCAGGTATTTGATCTTCGTCTCCTGAAGATACATAGCTTTAAAAACTTCAAGTTCCTTGTCAACAAGTTCTTCTACCTGAAGTTCATACTGTGCCAGATTGTTACTTTTTCTTGCAAGCTGCTCCCGCATACGCATGGTGCCGAGTGCCAGATGCTGTGTTGTGACTACTTTTCCCTTTGAGAATACCGTGATCTGCATACCGCCGCCTCCGGCATCCACAACTGCTGCACCTTTCTGGATCATACGCTCAAAATCTTCCCGCATGGCAACCGATTTATAACTGATAAAACGATGCTCAGAGTTACTTAAAACTTTTACGAGAAGTCCTGTCCGGATGCGGATCTGGTCTAAGATAAAAAGTTCATTTTCAGCGTTTCTCAGGGCTGCGGCAGCATACGCTTCGTAGCTGTCCACCCGGTAGCCGTCCATGATCTTTTTGTACTCGGCAAGCGTATCACACAGTGCCTCCACAAGTTCATATCCGATACTTCCCTTGGAATATGCATCCCTTCCGAGCTCGATCCTGCTCCGGATATAATCGATGTCACGGATTTTCTTCTTTCCTGAAATCTCAAATATTTTAATACTTACTTCATAAGAACCGATATAAATTGCTGCGAATGTATGGATCACCAGATGTCTGCCTCCTCATTTCTTTTGTATATCTCTATTATACCAATTTTTTATTCTTTTCCAAGTAAATAGTTAATAAATTGCTGCGCTGTCCTGCCGGATAATCCGCCGTGGGAAAGCTCCCATTTATTGGCCTCAGCAAGCAAAGTGTCCTCATCCATGGAAACCTGGTATTTTTCTGCAAGTACTTTGACAATATTCTGGAATTCCTTCTTGTTCGGTGCGCCAAAATAAATGGAAACACCAAATCTTGCATACAGGGATAGTTTTTCCTGTACAGTATCGGAAGTATGCATATCCTCACGCACTTCCTCTTTATCCGAAAATGTTTCACGGATCAGGTGGCGTCTGTTGGAGGTTGCATAGATCAGTACGTTATCCGGTTTTTTCTCAAGACCGCCCTCGATCACTGCCTTCAGATATTTATATTCGATCTCAAACTCTTCAAAAGAGAGATCGTCCATGTAAATAATGAACTTGTAATTGCGGTTTTTGATCTGTGCGATGACATCATTCAGATCACAGAACTGGTGCTTGTACACTTCGATCAGACGTAAGCCTCTGTCATAGTACTGGTTTGCAATGGCTTTGATACTGGTGGATTTTCCGGTTCCGGCATCCCCATATAACAGGCAGTTATTTGCCTGCTTTCCGTTGACAAATGCTTCCGTATTGTCGATGAGTTTCTGTTTTGCAAGCTCATAGCCGACCAGATCGTCTAATTTCACATGGGCAATATTTGTGATCGGCACGATCTCCACCTCTTCCTTTTCCCTGTGCTGAATGCGGAATGCCTTGTGAAGTCCGAGTTTACCAACGCCAAAATCTTTATAAAATGCCGTCACTGCATCTTTAAATCCGGACACATCTGTGGAAGCTTCCAGCTTTAACTTCAACTCATTGATGCGCTCCTTGATCCTCTTATTAAAAATCTTTCCGCTCCCTGTCATGCTCTGATAATCGGTGATGGCATCCATGCAGTCCATCTCAAAATAAGAGGCAAGTTTTCCAAAATCAAAATCAAACAGCGATTTGATGATCTCAAAGTCATGCAATACGATCTGATTGACAGAGCCCTCCACTTCGCCGCGGATCTCACAGGCTTTGCTGTAAGCATTCTCATTATTTACAAGAAGGAATGCCAGAAAACTGTGCCACAGATTTCCCACAAAGCCATGACTCACTGCCAGTTCCATTAACTGGTTCAAACTCTCATACAAAAGAGACTCCACATCCTCTTTATTATAATATTCATTTTCGTAATTCTCCATGATCCAGGTCATGTTATAAAATAAGTTACCATTTTCAAAATCTTTATATAAAATCAAATTCTTTGGACTTTTCATCAGTTTATTCATTCCCTTCTGCACTCACATAATTGCCAAGTATTTTCAAACGGATTGTCTCTTCTGTCAGCCCCCGCAACGCATTCTGTACGGCTGCATCATTGAGATTTCCCTCAATGTCAACAAAGAAACGGTACTCCCACGCTTTTCCCTGCACCGGTCTGGACTCAATCTTGTTCATGTTGATTCCGTTGTAGATAAAATGGGACAGCTTATGGTACAGTGAACCGCTCTCATGCGGAACTTCAAAAGAGATACTGATCTTATTGGCTCTCGATTCAAAAATCTTCTTGTTTGCCACAATGATAAACTTTGTATAATTATTTTTATTGTTCTGGATTGCCTCATCCAGCACTTTCAAACCGTAAATATCCGCAGTCAGGGTGCTTGCGATCGCTGCCTTGTTCTTTTTTCCATCTTCTTTGATCTTCTGGGCGGACATCGCAGTATTTTTCAGACTGTGCTTTTCCCAGTCTCTGTGGCTCTCAAGGTATTTCGAGCACTGCATCAGCGCCTGTGGGTGGGAATAAATGTCGGTGATATCGTCCATGTCTGCTTCCGGCAGGCCCAAAAGTGCATGGTCGATACGGATGATCTGCTCGCCCACGATATAATTATTGTATTCCACCATAAGATCATAGTTCTCGGAAACGATTCCGGCAGATGAATTCTCAATTGGGAATACAGCGTAATCGGCCTCTCCGTTTTGGATGGCTTCCATCGCATCCCGCCACGTATCCACATGATAACTGTCTGCATTCTCCCCGAAATACTCATTCAGCGCAAGCTGTGAATATGCGCCTTCCGTTCCCTGAAATACGATTTTAGCATTTTTGTAATTCAGATGATCTACTTCTTTAAAATCGGTTTTTTCCGTCTGACCATGTTCTGTCAGTAGCTGATACTGACGCTTCCGGCTCATGGACATGATCTGCTCGAACAGTTCACGGATACCATGTTTTAAAAATGGCGTAGTTCCTTTTCTGCTCAATGTTTCCAACTTGGAAACCTCACGCTGCTTGTCAAATACTTTCTTTCCCACAGCAATTTTATATTCAGCAACTTCCTCTGAAATTGCCATTCTGCGTTCATACAGATCCACGATCTGACTGTCGATCTGATCAATCTCATCTCTTAGTTCCAATAAATCTCTCATAAAAAATCCAAGCCTTTCCATTTATTATTTATAATATATTACATTCACAGTTTGCTTGCAAGAGAACACTTGCGTCATGGTATACAGAAATGCTATACTTTTTATAGATAAAGATTATAAATCAAAGAGGTGATTTACTTATGAAAAAAATTTGGAAATGGCTGCTTTTTGTGTTGGTGATCCTTCTTGCTGCCGGGTGTGTTTTCCTCTACCGGTACATAAACCGCATTCGGTATAATGACGGTTATGTCAACGGCAACACTGCGGGAAATCTGTATAACGAAGGATATTTCTGTGAAAAAGATGGTATTGTCTACTTTGCCAACCCTGCCGACAACTACTGTCTGTACTCCATGAACCCGGACGGCACAAACATCAAAAAGTTAGAGGATCAGAGTGTCAGCTACATCAACGTGGATGACCACTACATTTATTACTGTAAACTTAAGGGAAAAAGCGCTGATTCATTTTCCTTCCTCCCGATCAATACCAACAGTTTATGCCGGCTGGACATTGACGGAAAAGGAAAGCCTGAAATTTTAGATGATGATCCGTGTATGTATGCTTCCCTGGTTGGAAATTATCTGTACTATCTGCATTATGATACCACTGATTCAACCACGCTGTACAAAGTCAAAATTGATGGCAAGGAAAAAGAGCAGGTAGAAAAACAGTCCTACTTTACCGCAAGTACCGATGGACAATATATTTATTATAACGGACTGACAGACAATCATAATATCTATGAGATGGACACTTCCAATGACCACGCAAAAGTCATCTATGAGGGGAACTGCTGGATGCCGGTGAAAGACGGAAACAATCTTTATTTTATGGACTGTGAAAACGATTACCGCATTGCCAAAGTCGATCTGACAAATGGTGAAAAAACGCTGGTCACGGACTGCCGTGTCGACTGCTATAATGTCACAGGCGATAAAATCTTTTTTCAGAAAAATGATAAGACAAATCCGGCCATCTGTTGTATTAATACAGATGGAAGCAATTATCAGGAATTAAAAGAAGGCAACTACACTGCCATTAATGTAACTTCCACTTATGTCTATTTTAAAGATTTTACGACCAAAACCCCTTATTATACATCTGTTGCTGCCCCGGGCAATGTACAGATTTTCAATCCGTAAGCAGGCGTTGTTACAATGCAATTTTTTACAAAAAAAGAAACGTCAGGAAACTTCATTTTTTCCTGGCGTTTCTTTATCCCGCAAAACAAATATTTATGCAAAATCAAATAACGACAACTGATTGGACTCCGGCATATCGCCCAGCAGTCCAAGATCTGCCATAAGATCAATGGTAGATTTCGTCACCTTGGTTCTCTGGCGGAAATCATCTTTGGATAAGAATTTTCCGTCTTTTGCTGCCTCCGCAACCGCAATTGCAGCATTGTCACCCATACCTTCAATGGTATTTAACGCCGGCATAAGCTTTCCGTCGATGATCTGGAAACGGTCCGGCAATGCACGGTAAATATCAATTGGCGTAAAATCAAAACCTCTCGCATACATCTCCTGCACGATCCGCATATCACGGTAGACATCCTGCTCTTTTTTGGAAAGAGAGTCTTTTCTTCTTGTGTAATCCTTATAAAAATATTCCAGACGCTCTTTTCCCTGACACATGATCTCATAGTTGAAACCGGTCGCACGAATGGAAAAATATGCTGCATAATAGGCGAGTGGATAAAAAACTTTACAGTATGCAATACGCCACGCCATCATAACGTAGGCAGCCGCATGTGCTTTCGGGAACATATACTTGATCTTTAAACACGAATCAATATACCATTCCGGTACATTATGTGCCCGCATCTCTTCCTTCCATTCTTCCTTTAATCCCTTACCTTTTCGAACAGACTCCATAATGGTAAAGGACTGCTCACTGTCAAGTCCCATACTGATCAGATAAATCATAATATCATCACGGGTACAGATTGCAGTAGAAATCGTTGCAATCCCCTGCTCAATTAAAGTCTGTGCATTTCCCAACCACACATCCGTACCATGCGAAAGTCCTGAAATTCGGATCAGATCCGAAAATTCGGTCGGTTTCGCATCAATAACCATCTGCATCGCAAAATCTGTTCCAAACTCCGGGATTCCTAAACATCCCAGGGGAATACCGTTGATGTCTTCCGGTTCTACTCCCAATGCAGAGGTATTCATAAACAGCGACATGACTGTCTGATCGTCCAAAGGGATCGTCTGTGGATCAAGTCCTGTCAAGTCCTGTAACATACGGATCATGGTCGGATCATCGTGTCCGAGAATGTCCAGTTTTAATAAGTTATGGTCGATGGAATGGTAATCAAAATGAGTCGTAACCGTTGCAGTCGTCATATCGTTTGCCGGATGCTGTACCGGAGTAAACGTATTAATCTCCTCGCCCACCGGAAGAACAACGATACCTCCCGGATGCTGTCCGGTCGTTCTCCGGACGCCGACACATCCCTGTACAATACGGTCAATCTCACAGTTTCTCTTGTGAATTCCACGCTCTTCATAATAATTTTTGATATATCCAAATGCAGTCTTATCCGCAAGTGTACCAATCGTTCCGGCACGGAATGTCTGTCCGTAACCGAAAATAACCTCACAGTAAGCATGGGCTTTACTCTGATACTCACCGGAAAAGTTTAAGTCGATATCCGGCTCTTTATTTCCCTTGAATCCAAGGAAGGTCTCAAATGGAATATCAAATCCATCTTTTACCAGCTTTTTGCCACACACCGGACAAATCTTATCCGGCATATCACAACCACTTCTTCCGGAAAATGCCTTGACTTCCGGTGAATCAAAATCGCTGTATTTGCAATATTCGCAACGGTAATGCGCCTGCAATGGATTTACCTCCGTGATACCGGACATGGTCGCTGCAAAAGAGGAACCTACCGAACCACGGGAACCTACAAGGTAACCATCCTCGTTCGACTTCCATACAAGCTTCTGTGCGATAATATACATTACCGCATATCCATTGGAAATAATCGAATTTAATTCTCGGTCAAGCCGCTCCTTTACGATCGGAGGCAGTTCTTCACCATACATGCTGTGCGCCTTGTTATAGCAGATATCACGGAGCATCTGATCCGAATTCTCGATAAACGGCGGACACTTATCCGGTCTTACCGGTGCAATCTTCTCACACATATCCGCAATTTTGTTTGGATTTGTAATGACGACCTCTTCTGCCTTGGCACTTCCAAGATATTCGAATTCCTTTAGCATTTCTTCGGTTGTTCGAAGATATAACGGTGCCTGCTCGTCAGCATCCTTAAATCCCTTTCCGGCCATAATAATACGGCGGTAGATTTCATCTTCCGGGTCAAGGAAATGCACATCGCAGGTAGCCACCACAAGCTTGTTAAATTCCTCCCCCAGTCTGCAGATCCTGCGGTTGATATCCTGCAGCTCTTCCATCGTATTCACCGGCTCCTTGTCACTGCGCAACATGAACTCATTGTTTCCAAGCGGCTGTATCTCCAGATAATCATAGAACTTTACAAGTCTTATGATCTCTTCCTGCGGTCTTCCGCCCACAATCGCACGGTATAATTCTCCAGCTTCACAGGCAGAGCCTAAAAGAAGTCCCTCTCTGTATTTGACAAATTCACTTTTTGGCACACGTGGTCTCTTATTATAATACGTGAGGTGTGAAAGTGAAACCAGACGATACAGATTGATACGTCCGATGTCATTTGTCGCCAGAATAATTGCATGGTAGGTCGGCATTTTCATGACCGTTTCCGGGGAGGTGGAAACCATATGGTTCACATCATCGAGATTTTCCATACCGCGTTCTTTTAACATCTCAATAAATTTCACAAAAATTTCTGCTGTACAGGCAGCATCGTCAACTGCACGATGATGGTTTTCCAGTGAGACATTCAATGCCTTTGCAACGGTATCGAGTTTAAAACGATTCAGGTTCGGCAGCAGAATTCTGGCAAGAGCCACTGTATCTATGATCGTAAACTCTCTCTCTATCCCCTGATCCTTGCAGTTTTTCTTAATAAAACTCATATCAAATTCCGCATTGTGGGCAACCATGATCGCACCATCGCAGAACTTCATAAATTCCGGCAGAATCTCCTCAATCTTCGGTGCATCAATGACCATATCATCCTTAATTGAGGTCAATTCCTCGATTCGGAATGGAATTGGCACTTCCGGGTTTACAAATGTCGAAAAGCGGTCTGTAATGACACCACCGACTACTTTCACTGCACCGATCTCAATAATCTTATTCTTATCCGGGCTGAAACCGGTCGTCTCCAAGTCGAACACCACAAAGGTTTCATCGAGGCTCTGTCCTTTCGAATCTGTGATAATATCCTTCAAGTCGTCCACCAGATACGCTTCCACACCGTAGATAACCTTAAAATCGTCATCCGGACTCAATGCATGGTTTGCATCCGGGAATGCCTGTACATCGCCGTGGTCGGTGATCGCAATCGCCTTATGTCCCCATTTCATGGCACGCTTTACGATGTCTTTACACTCGGACACACCATCCATATCACTCATCTTTGTATGACAGTGCAATTCCACACGCTTCTCCGGACTGGTGTCCATACGGGTGGTCGTAAAGTCTGCAATCTTCTTAATTCCAACGATCGAACCGATTGTTAATTCACTGTCAAACTTATCGATTGTCGTGACACCTTTGATTTTTAAGAATGCCCCTTTTTTCAGATTGCCAAGAAGCTCATCCCTGTCTTCATTTCTTGTAAATATTTTCAGGACAATGGAATCCGTAAAATCTGTGACCGACATGATAATGATTGTCTTTTCGTTACGGATCTCCCTCGTCTCAACCGTCATGACCTGACAGCGGATGGTAACTTCACCCATCTCACCCACGATTTTCTCCAATGGGATGGTTTCTCCATCCTCAATATCACGACCGTAAATTACATCCGGATTATCGGATTTTTTACCTCCGCCAAAGCCACCACCATCATAACGTTTTTTAAACTCTTTCCGCGGTCCGTCGTATGGTTTTTTTGCAGTATTTCCTGCACCATTTGCAGATTTTGCATCGTTTTTTGCAGGTTTTACGGCGTTTCCACCACCTGTAGAACCACTGTCTCCAGATGTTGTAGTCTGACCGGAAACTGCACTTTTTTCATTGGCATCTGAAGCAACTGCAACTGTCTCTCCGTCCTCATCCTTCAAATTGATATTTTTTAATATGTTTTTGATTTCAAACTGAATCTGAAGATCACTGTTTTTCTTGTATTTGCTCTCCTTTGGCTCCTCAAAGTCGAGGTCAACAATCAGGTTCATGCCACAGCGCTCACACACGATTTTCTCTAAAAATTCCACAATTTCATGGGAGCGTGTCTGTGCAATGATCGTATTTTCCAGCACAAGATGCAGATGACTGTCATCCGTAAATTCCATTTTGGAGGCACGGAGCAGATTGTATTCCATCAGACTGTAGGCTTTTAACTCTTCTAAAATACTGTCCTTATACATATCCATCAGCGTGCGGGCGGTATACTGCTCGGAGAGCTGATACTTTTCGATAATACGGACATTCATCCGTTTTCCCTTAAATATCTGCTCCTCAATGGATTTTTCTAACTGCGTAATGTTATTTTTATGTATAAGATGACTGCCCAAAAGATAGACACGGATATGATCTCTCTCATGATTCATCCCTACCTTGGTAACTTCCATCTCAGATAAAATTTTCTTCATATCCCCGGACACATCCAGTGTCGGAAAGACATCAAAAAATAGTTTTGCCATAATTATTCATTCCAATGTAACAGTTCATAGCGGAGTGCCTCTAAAAGTTCTGACTCCGGCACTTTTTTGAATACTTCGCCATGTTTGATAATAAGTCCTTCTCCGATTCCCCCGGCGATTCCGATATCTGCCTCTTTTGCTTCTCCCGGGCCATTAACAACACATCCCATAACGGCAACTTTAATGTCAAGAGGAATGTCGGCAACCATATTTTCTACCTGATTGGCCAGCTGGATCAGATTGATCTGTGTTCGTCCACAGGTAGGACAGGATACTACTTCCACACCACCCTGACGGAGTCCAAGTGTTTTTAAAATTAATTTGGCAGATTTGATCTCCTCTAATGGATCTCCTGTCAGGGAAACCCGGATCGTGTCACCGATTCCCTGATGTAAGATCAATCCAAGTCCGATGGCTGACTTGATATTACCGCTGATGATCGTACCGGCTTCCGTGATCCCGACATGCAGTGGATGATCGGTCTGGCTTGCGATCAGTTCATGCGCTTTCACACACATCATAACATCCGAAGATTTGATACTGATGACAAGATTATCATATCCCATATCTTCAATCAGTTTTACTTTATCCAAAGCACTTTCTACCAGTCCCTCAGCCGTCACTCCATGGTATTTCTCCACCAGATTTTTTTCTAAGGAACCACTGTTTACCCCTACACGGATTGGAATGTTGCGCTCTTTTGCGACATCCACCACTGCCTTTACACGCTCCGCGCTTCCGATATTGCCAGGGTTGATGCGGATTTTGTCTGCTCCATTCTCCATTGCTGCAATTGCAAGACGATAGTCAAAATGAATGTCTGCAACGACCGGAATCTGCACCTGTTTTTTTATCTCCTTTAATGCCTTCGCTGCATCCATCGTAGGCACTGCACAGCGGATGATATCACATCCGGCAGCTGTAAGCTGATTGATCTGTGCGGCAGTTGCCTCCACATTCTCGGTTTTTGTATTGGTCATAGACTGGATCAAAATCGGGTTGCCGCCGCCAATGATGCGGTTGCCGATCTTCACTGTTTTTGTCATAGTTCTTCTCCCTTTCGTATAAATTCTTACTGGATAATTGCGAAACTTTTTCTAATCTATATAAACAACTTACGAATGTCGTTAAACATGATCAGTATCATGAGTGCAAACAATATCATGATACCGGCAAAATGTACCATGCCCTCTTTTTCCGGGTCAACTTTTTTGCCACGGATCGCCTCTACCAGCAAAAATACAAGTCTTCCACCGTCGAGTGCCGGGAGTGGCAGAAGGTTCATGACACCAAGGTTCGCAGAAAGCAGGATACTGATATACAGCATTTGCAGGAATGCATAGAAGTAGCCGTAGGAAACACTCTGCTCATAGCTGTCTCCGATTGCACTGACAATTCCTACCGGACCACTCATATCATTGACGGTAACGCCTCCGGTAAAGAGCATCTTTAAGCTTCCAAGTGTCGTATAGATCCAGTACTCCACCTCGTAAGCACTGTATTTTGCCAGCGTGAATACATTGTTTGTTGTCTTCTCTCTGGCTGCCATTCCAATAAATCCATATAAATATCTTCCGGTGGTCTCATCATATTTTGGAGTGAGTTCCGTTGTGTAACGTTCTCCATCCCGCTCATAAGTTACTTTCACCGGTTCTCCGGCATGGTACATGGAATATGCACTCACCTCACGGTAAAAATGAATATGTTTATTTCCCATTTTTACAATCGTATCACCTGCCTGAAGTCCCGCTTCCTCTGCGGCATAACCCTCACTCACATCTGAGAGTACCGGAAGATCATATCCGGTGCAGCAGACAAGAATAAAAGAGAAGATAAAGGCCATGATAAAATTAAAAATTGGTCCCGCAGCTACAACGCTGATCCTTGCCCAGACAGATTTGTTGTTAAACGCCTTGTTATCCTGGCTTTCCGAATCCTCTCCCTCCATCATGCAGGCTCCTCCAAATGGAAGCAGTTTGATGGAGTATTTTGTCTCACCTTTCTGGATTCCGAAAAGTGTAGGTCCTAATCCAAGTGAAAATTCATTGACACGGATTCCGTTTGCCTTTGCAAGTAAAAAATGTCCCAGTTCATGAAACAGGATAATAATGCTGAATATCAGTAATGCGATAATAATTTTCATGTAAAAAACCTTTCCTGATGTCTTGTTGCATTTTTAAATGCGTTTTATTTTGCACTCATCTTTTTTTCAATAAACTCATAAGCAGCTGCTTCTGTCCCCAAAATTTCATCCACATCCGGATGATCGATAAACTCTGCATTTTCCATACATGCCTCGATCAACTCTGTGATCTCCGGATAAGAAATCTTCCGGTCTAAAAACAGACTGACCGCTTTCTCATTGGCAGCATTGTACACAGTCGGAATATTTCCGCCCTTTTCCATTGCCTGATATGCAAGTGCAAGCCCGCGAAATGTATCGGTATCCGGCTTCTCGAAGGTAAGATCTGCAATTTCAAACAGATCCAGTCTCCTGCCCGAAAGATTCCGGCGCTCCGGATAATAAAGTGCATACTGGATTGGAAGTCTCATATCCGGCGTGCCAAGCTGTGCGATCACTGCTCCATCCTGATACTCTACAGCAGAATGAATGACACTCTGCGGATGTACTACAACCTGAATCTGATCTAAAGCCACATCAAAGAGCCATTTTGCTTCCATCACTTCCAGACCTTTGTTGACAAGCGTTGCCGAGTCAATCGTAATCTTCTGTCCCATCGCCCAGTTCGGATGCTTCAGCGCATCCTCCACTTTGACATGTTCCAGATCTTCCCGCTTCTTTCCACGGAACGGTCCGCCGGACGCTGTGATCAGCAGTTTGTGGATCTCTCTCTTATCCTCTCCGTGAATTGCCTGAAAAATCGCACTGTGCTCACTGTCCACCGGAAGGATCTGTACACCCTTTTCTCTTGCCATCGGCATGATCAGATGTCCCGCTGTCACCAGCGTTTCTTTATTTGCCAGTGCGATATCTTTTCCCGCCTGGATTGCCGCGATGGTCGGACGAATTCCGATCATTCCCACGATCGCGGTCACCAGAATCTGGCTTTCTTCCATCTGTGCCAGTTCCAGCAGACCGTCCATCCCGCTGACGACTTTTACTTCCAGATCGCTGACTCTTCCCGCCAGAATCTTTGCCTGTTCTTCATCCCAGACAGCTGCCAGCGACGGATGAAATTCGCGGATCTGTTTTTCCAGCAGGGTGATATTGCTTCCCGCACTCAGTCCCGCTACGCGGATGTCTTTATTCTCTCTTACGACTTCCAGAGTCTGCGTTCCAATCGAA
>OOBK01000916.1_pt1 | contig 18057 bp, 16 predicted proteins | sample 1671541 | NCBI WGS metagenome assembly OOBK01 (sample SAMN06348167, study PRJEB24527) | human gut metagenome | biome: human gut; feature: ankylosing spondylitis patient; material: feces | host: Homo sapiens | place: China | collected 2015-10 | reverse complement strand
TCTTTCATAATCTACTGTCTTCGTCATCGCAGATAATGTGATTGTATATAATTGACCTGCAAATGTCAATAATTAACCGTTATTTTTTCATAAATGCTGCAATCTATATTTCCACCACTGGAAACTTCATCTCAACAACAAACTCATTCCCCTCTATCCTTGCACTTATATTCCCATTCATACGCTTCACAAGTTCCTTTGCAATCGACAAGCCCAGCCCGGTTGATGTTCTGCCCCTTGCCACATCTGCCTTGTAAAATCTCTCAAATACGTGGCTTAAGTCAATATTCTCAGGATGTCTGGTGTAATTACTAATTTTAAGTACAACTTGATTATCATAACTGTCCAGCTCAATACTTATATTCTTTTCTCCGTGGTCAAGTCCATTTTTTATTACATTCTGGATAACACGCCTCAGCCCCTGCTTATTGCCCGATATATACAGCATTTGCTCAGTAATCTTAATATCAGGCTGAATATCAAGCTTTACCCATTCGTCATAATAAGAAAATACCGTTTCCTTAAGAACTCTGTTAATACAGCAGGGCGTAAGCTCCAGCTTATACGAATCATTTTTCAGCTTGGTAAATGTAAAAAGCTCCTCCAGCATTTCATTGAGGCTGTTAAGCCTTTCTCTGATTATATCAAGATATCTCCTCTGGTCATCTATATTGTCACATTCCTCTATAAGCTGGAAATACCCATCCAGCGATGTAAGTGGTGTCCTTATATCGTGTGAAAGATTAGTATATGTGTCTGCTATCAGCTCTTCTTTTTTTCTGTACTCGTTTCTTTCTTTTTTACGCATGTCAAGTAGTTCATTCAATTTATCTGAAAGCTCACCTATTCCCCCCATATCTATTTCACGCTGAATCATCTTGTTACTATCGTGTTCCATAAGAAACGACAACTGGCGGCAGATGTCCTTAATCTGCCGCTGGTATTTCCACATAATAAATGCCTGTATAATAATTATTACTGCTAATATTCCAATAATAATCCTCATTCTCTAAATATCCCTTTTCTGAAAAATATAACTGCTTAATGACAGCATTATAATAATAAATGTGGCTGCCACACACATTGAACTAATAATATCCTCCCTGCCTGCATTCATAGGAAGCATTGCCATCCTTCCAGTTACTGTATACTTATAAATGCTAAAGTTATGATGGCCACTCCTGTTAACTACATAATCTATAAAGGCATACACAATGCTCATTATATTCATAGTAAGACATACCGATAAGGTCATGCTTATGACATTGTTCTTAATTATAACTGCTATCGCCATACATATTAACACAAATGCATAATGAAGCGTAAGTTCTGTTAAGAAATAAGGTATAATCTCCTTCCAGTTACCCCACACCACACATTTAAACGCAAGCATATTCGCTGCTGCCTGGAATACAAATATCCCTGCAAAGGTAATTGCTGTAAATAAGGCAAGCGCAACTGCCCTTGAAACAATAAGCATCCCCCTTTGTGACACCTGTCCACCAATATTCTTAATATAACCGCTCTTAATATCTGCTGTTGCAAACATAACCGCAAATATTACAAGAAAAAGTGCATAAAACTTTCCCTGTGCATTAGAAAAGAAAACATCCATTACCGTAACCTTCTTCCCTGGCTCCGTAGGTAATTCCACACTCATACCAATATTGACATTATCTGTATTCTGCTGCGAAAGCTGTTCCTTGTTGCTGTTATCTGCCTGTTGTTCCTCTATGTCTTGTGCATTTACCACATCAACTGTCTGACCATCTATATCTGTCTGACTTTCTATTGCCTGCTGCCTCTCCCACTCTTTATTAACTGCATCATAATCTATTTTTGAAAGAAATGAGGTAAGCAGTGCTGATGCCAGCAATATAATCCATATTACATACATACTCTTTGTACGAAACATTCTGTATACATCCATCTTTATCATATTAAGCACGATTGTCACCCCCTGTAAGCCTTAAGAAATAATTCTCAAGTTCTTCACTTGTAATAGATATTCCCTTAACTGGAATTCCCGCCTTTGCAAGCTCCATATTCAGCCTGGCACTTTCTCCCAGTCTTTCAAATATATGAATATGTTCTTTATCTATAACCTGATAGCTGCTAAAGCCCATATCATCAAGCACAGGAATAGCCTGCTTAGGATTATCAAGTGTAAGCTCTATACGCTCACTGCATTTTTTCATAAGCTCTTCTCTTGTAAGCTCCTGCACAAGGCATCCATTATGAATAATGCCATAATCTGTAGCAATCTTTGATAATTCCTCCAGAATATGACTTGAAATACATATTGTCATACCCCGCTCCTTAGCAAGCTTCTGGATGGTTTCACGCACCTCCACTATTCCCTGCGGATCAAGTCCATTAATCGGCTCATCAAGAATAAGCAGGTCAGGCTCGCCTACAAGTGCAAGAGCAATTCCTAAGCGCTGCTTCATTCCAAGCGAATAATGCTTTGTTTTCTTTTCTCCAACAGTATCAAGGCCCACTGTTTTTAACAGCTCATCTATATATCCTTTTTTCTTAATCCCTGTAAGCTTACATTTAATGTTCAGATTGTCATATGCCGACATATTGCCATAAAGTCCGGGAGCTTCTATAAGACACCCTACTCTTGAACGTACCTTTTGTAAGTCCTTTCCCTTATACCCAAACATTTCTATTTCGCCATAAGACGGTATTGACAATCCGCTAATCATCTTAAGACAGGTCGTTTTACCGGCTCCATTTCTTCCAATAAAGCCATATATCGCACCCTTTTTAATGTGCATATTTACATCATCAACCGCCCTGTGTCTGCCATACTGCTTAGTCAGATTCCTTGTCTGCAATAATAATTCACTCAAAGCTTTTTCCTCCTTTTCTTAACTGCTCTTATCATAAAAAATAAATCCTAATCAATCGCAAATAAATAGTAAAAAAAGAGTAAATTATTCATGCAGGCGATATCCAATCCCCCATATTGTTTCTATATATTCATCAGGTGTAATGGTCTTTATTTTCTTCCTGATATTGCTTATATGCACATCCAGTGTCTTTGTTTCACCCATATATGGCTCATCCCACGCATATTCAAATATATCCTCCTTGCTAAACACCTGCTTCGGGTTTTTAAGCAGCAATTCGAGTATTGCGAATTCCTGTTTTGTAATCTTAGGAAGCACCCTGCCACCGATACTTACCTCAAAGGTAGAGCGCGTAAGCACCATATCCCTGAACTCAAGCCTTCCGCTGCCTTGTCCTTTTTGTATACCAGCCTTGGTTTTAACTTCCGTTTCTACTTGCGTTTCTGCTTCTGTTTCTACCTCTGCTTCACTTTTTGTTTCTGCCTCTATATGACGAAGCTGCACCTGAATACGTGCCAGTACCTCTCTAATCTCAAAGGGCTTTGTTATATAATCATCTGCTCCGTCCGTCAGCACCCCGATTTTATCATCTATGCTATCCTTTGCAGTCAGCACAATCACCGGAAGCCTTCCATGTTTTCTTATTTCCTTTAAAACCTCCTCACCACTTGCACCAGGCAGCATTAAGTCAAGCAGTATAAGCGTATAAGCCTTTTCTTTTATATTAAGAAGCAGCTTTGCCTCTGTTCCTGAAAATGCCTGTTCACACGTATAACCTGCCTTCATAAGCACCTCACAAAGAAGGTTATTAATATTTATATCATCCTCTACAATTAATATATTAGGCATAATTTTTACTCCTGTATTTTATAATGTGAAATAGTCATCTACTTTATGAGAAATGGCATTAAATAAAACAGTTTTATTAATTCTTGTTTTCCTTCCACTTATCTCTCATTATGACCATTTCTTCAAGATTATTTTTATTCATTTTGTCCGTTTCTTCAAGATTATTTTTGCTCATTATGACCGTTTCTTCAAAACTATTTTCACTCATTTTGTCCATTTCTTCAAGCTTTTACTTTATTTATAAACAAAAAAACGGCACGACTATTCCCCTTATCCAGAAATAAATCGTGCCGTCTTATATTTTATCTTATCTGTGTTATAATCCTAATTATTCTCTGCTCTCGCCATCGCAATCTGCTCCGGTGTTATAGGCAGCTCATAGAACCTCTTTCCTGCTGCGTGGCTTAGCGCATCTGTCACAGCCGGAAGTGGAGTATTTATTACAACCTCTCCTATTGACTTAGCACCAAATGGTCCAGCATTTTCGAAGCTGCTTTCAAACTCAACATTAATATGTCCAATATCCATTCTTGATGGTATCTTATATTGCAGGAATGAATTCTCATAAAGCTTTCCCTTATCAGAATATGTGATATTTTCAGACATTGCCATACCAATTCCCTGAAGGATTCCGCCTTCTGCCTGAACCCTTGCAAGATTAGGATTAACTGGTGTTCCACAGTCAACGCATGCATCATATTCCACAACCCTGCTCTCACCTGTGACAAGGTCAACCTCAACCTCAGCTGCACCTACCATAAATGGTGGTGGAGAAATAGGTGATGTATGTGTATTAGTAACTGTAAGTGCTATATCATTGCCACACATTGAAGCTGTTGCGATATCGCAAAGACTTACTGATGCACCATTGTGCTCTCCAGCCGCGCATCTTACACAGCTTCCGTCAAATATAACCTCACTCTTATCACAGCCTATAAGCTTAGCTCCAAGCTTTTCGATTCTGCTTCTTAGCTCTAAGGCACAGTTCTCAACTGCCTTTCCAGTAACGTATGTTGTACTTGATGCATATGAGCCTGAATCATAAGGTGATATATCAGTATCAGCACCAAATACACTTATGTTATCAGTACTGCACTCAAGCACCTCTGCAGCAATCTGTGCAAGTATTGTATCACAGCCTGTTCCCATATCAGCAGCACCTATATTCATTGTATACACGCCCTCATCATTGAGCTTAAGTGTGGCACTTCCCACATCCACACCAGATATACCAGAGCCCTGCATAGCCATACCCATTCCGACAAAACGTGCTTTAGTGTCAGATATCTTTCTCATAGGATACTTCTCATCCCATTTAATCATCTCTTTGACCTTTGCTAAGCATCTGTCAAGTGCACAGCTTGTATTGACCTGACCATAGTAAGCAGGCATTACATCGCCCTCCTTAACTATGTTTTTAAACCTTATTTCAAAAGGATCCATATGAAGCTTATCAGCGAGCTCATTCACGGCAGATTCAACAGCAAAAAGTCCCTGTGTGGCACCATATCCTCTGTATGCCCCTGCTGACATAACATTTGTGTATACAACATCACTTACAAAGCGGAATGCCTCCGCCTTTCCGTATAATGGTATTGACTTGTGTCCTGAAAGACCTACTGTCGTTGGTCCATGCTCACCATAAGCTCCTGTGTTTGACAAGGTATATAAATCTATTCCTTTTACAATACCATCCTTAGTTGCACCGAGCCTTACATGCATCTGCATCTCATGTCTTGGAGATGAAGCTGACAATGACTCTTCCCTTGAGAATATAATCATAGCTGGCTTCTTAGTCTTCCATGTGACAAATGCCGGATATATTTCTGAAACCGATGTCTGCTTTGCGCCAAAACCACCACCTATTCTAGGCTTTGTAACACGTATCTTTGATGGAGAGATTCCAAGTGCATGTGATATGATTCTTCTGCAATGAAATACTATCTGTGTAGAGCTTACAACATGAAGTCTTCCATAAGTATCGATTGTACAGAATGTCCTGAAGGTCTCCATCATACTCTGCTGGCATGCCTTTGTATGATATGTCCTGTCAATTACAACATCACAACTCTCAAGCACCTTATCTATATCACCATTACTGCACTCATCATGTGCACATAGATTTCTTTTATTATCAGCTCCGACAGGACACATTGCTTCCCAGTTATCCTCTGGATGAACAAGTATCTCATTATCCTTTGCCTTAGTAAAGTCAAGCACTGGTTCAAGCACCTCATACTCTGCCTTAATAAGCTTCATCGCCTTATCAACACAGCGTTCATCCACTCCAGCAACAATAGCAACCGGATCACCTATGAATCTTACGTGTTTATCAAGAATAAGCCTGTCATAAGGACTTGGCTCGGGATAAGTCTGTCCGGCGCAGGTGAAACGCTTCATATTCTGGTCAACATCCTTATATGTATATATTGCCTCTATTCCAGGTACCTTCATTGCAATATCTGTATTAATGCTCTTAACATATGCGTTGGCATATGGTGAACGCAGAAGCTTTACAACAAGACAATCCTTTGGTGCAATATCATCTGTATATACCGGCTTTCCAAGAAGCAGCTCCATTGCATCCTTTTTTCTTACCGCTTTATTAACTGACTTCATTACTTCACCTCCTCTGCTATGTTTTCTTTATTTTCTACATTTACTTCCTTCGCCTTTTTTGCCTTGAGGTAATCCAGAATTCCTCTTAACTGGCCTTCATATCCTGAACATCTGCACAGATTTCCCGAAAGGAATTCCTTAATCTCATCTTCATCAGGGTAAGGATTCTCCCTAAAAAGTGCAATAGCATTCATAACAAAGCCCGGGTTACAGAAGCCACACTGCTCTGCTCCCTGGTCAGCTATAAATGTAACGAACTCTGCGGCCTCATCCTGTAAACCTTCAAGCGTTGTAACGCTGCATTTATCTGCTCTTACAGCAAGAACCGAACATGAAAGTACAGGTTTATCGTTAAGAAATACCGTACACAGCCCGCAGTTAGAAGTCTCACAGCCACATTTTACACTATAACAGCCATGCTCCCTCACGAAATCATAAAGAGTCATATCGCAGGCCACATCTGCCTTGACTGACTTTCCATTTAACTTAATATCTACTAACATATATTCTCCAATCCATACACTAATAAATCTCTATATTAATAATTTACAGCCCTTAATGCTCTCTTAGTAAGCTCTTCTGCCAGATGGCTTCTGTATTCAGCACTTCCACGCATATTACTCTCTGTAGAAACATTTTCTTTTACATACCTTGCGAAGCTCTCTATAGCCTCATCATTTACTCCGCCCTTAAGAATACCTTCCTTATCTTCAACAACAACAGCTCTTCCCGGTCTTGCACCTATGCATATATTATATTTGCCTGAACCGCTAAAGCCCACGCCAGCACAGGTAAGAACCGGAAGGTCTGTTTCTGTTATTCTTACTGCCTCATAAAACATCTTAACTGGCTTTTTCTTAACTATAATGCTTACAATAATATCCCTGTCATAGCTCTTGGCCGCATACTCCTTTAGAGAAACTATTCCACCCTTATATAACTCCACATATGAGTCAAGTCCTATTAATAATGTAAGAACATCAGAAAATCCATATCTTCCATATATGCTTCCGCCAACTGTCGCAAGATTTCTAAACTGCACCCCAACAATATGCCTTAGTGCTTCCTTAGCGCAGCCCTTGGTATACTCATTAAAGCCCTTATGGTTTTCTAACTGTCTTAGAGATGTCATGCATCCAATCTTAAATTCTTCATCTGTCTCTTCAAGCTTGTCAAGTCCCAGTCCTGACATGTCAATCGCAGTATTGATTCTGTTATCGCCCATACGCATCCACATCATACCGCCGATAATTCTGTTAGCCTTCTTCTGGTTAAGCTCGTAGGCCTCTTCAATACTTTCTACTCTCTTATAATTCTGTATATTAAGCATAAAAACTCCTCATTTTGATCATACTTATGCCAGAAATAAAAGTCCTGCTGTGCAGCTTAAACAACCTTTAAACTTTTTCCTGACCGTTTCTTAATTACATCATAATATAACTATACTGGCTTGTAAAAGCCTTGTCAATCTGATAAAATTCATTCGCACATATCTTTTAACTGTTGCTGTCAGATATATTCTGTTCAACATAAATGAGTGTGCTAAAATAAAGTAGAAATGAGGATAACTATGAAAAAGTTTAAAAGATTAACCGCTTTAGTTCTGGCAGTGCTTATGCTTATATCAACTGTAGCATGTGGCAGTTCTGCTTCAAACGACAGTACTACACAGGCTGCTTCAACATCAGCCTTTGATGTTATGTCCCAGTTTAGAGAGGTAAGCACAAGCTACCCTCTTACTGTTACCGACCAGGCTGGACGAACAGTAACTTTTGAAAAAGCACCTGAAAAGATTGCTTCATCTTACTATATCTCTACAAGTCTTCTCCTTGCACTTGGATTAAAGGATAAGCTTGTAGGAATCGAGGCTAAGGCTAATACAAGAAACATCTATAAGCTTGCAGCTCCATCCATCGTAAGTCTTCCTAATATGGGAACAGCCAAAGAATTCAACACAGAAGCCTGCGTTGCAGCCGCACCTGATGTTGTATTCCTGCCTATGAAGTTAAAAAAAGCTGCAGATACACTTGAAAGTCTTGGCATCAAGGCTGTTGTTGTTAATCCTGAGGATGCAACGCTCCTTAAGGAATGTATAACACTTGTTGGTAAAATAACTAACACCATTGGACGCTCTGAGGCACTTAACAATTCCATTGATACATTTTTAGCTGATAATAAAGCCAAGCTTACAGGTGAGAGCACTCCTTTAGTATATCTTGCAGGCAACAGCTCTGTTCTTTCAACAGCAGGAAGCAAGATGTACCAGAACACATTACTTACCAATGCAGGCGGAAAGAATGCAGCCTCTGAGCTCACAGATACCTACTGGGCAAATGTTTCATATGAACAGCTTCTTGCCTGGAACCCTGATTACATTATAATAGCTGCCGATGCAACCTACTCAGTAGATGACGTTCTTAATGATGCTAATCTTGCAGACTGCAATGCTGTTAAGAATAAAAAGGTTGTAAAACTCCCTGGTGATATAGAAGCCTGGGATTCACCTGTACCAGCAAGCTTCTTAGGAAGCATATATATTGCCTCTGTTCTTCATCCAGAAAAGGTTACTAAGGATTTCTATGAAGAATGTGTAACTAAATTCTATGAAAGCTTTTATGGATTCACACCTGCTAAATAAGGATGATTTATGTTCAAAAATACTTATAATTACCGGAACAAAATTATACTTTTATCAGCCATACAGGTACTGCTTCTTATAGTAGTACTTGTATGGTCTGTCATTACCGGACAGTATCCACTCACATTAAAGAGCTTACTGTCTGGTGATACTATGTCTATTATGGTCTTTAAAAGGCTCAGGCTTCCCCGTGCCCTTATGGGTGTTATAGGTGGTTTTGGGCTTTCAATATCAGGATATATATATCAGCTTATATTTAAAAACCCTCTGGCTTCTCCCGATATCGTTGGCGTTTCCTCCGGTGCAAGTGCCGGTGCTGCTCTTGCAATAGTTGCAGTTTCTGCTTCTGTTCCATTCATCTCCATATCTGCTTTTATCGGAGCTGTTACAGCCCTCATAATAACTCTGCTTACAGCTTATCTTGTCCCTGGCAGAAACAGTTATACTATCGTGCTTGCCGGTATAGCTATTCATTCTGTGGCACAGACTATACTTATGTTTCTAAAGCTTGCTGCCGATCCTGAAAAACAGCTTGCTTCAATCGAATACTGGATTATGGGAAGCCTTAATGGTATTTCAGGGGACAGCCTTGCTATTCCGTTCCTCACAACACTTGCCGGCTTTATTATAATGGCTATGTTATACAGACAGGTTCTCATTCTCTCTACAAGCGAAGAGGAAGCTGTATCACTAGGTGTAAATGTAACAAGTCTGCGTTTTATCATACTAATGCTTGCTACATTAGTAGTATCCTCAATAATATGTGTTACAGGGCTTATAAGCTTTATCGGACTTATCGCACCTCATATTGCCAGACTGCTTACAAAGCGTAATGACATATTTACATATATAACAAGTGGCTTCACAGGAGCTATTTTACTGACACTTGCTGATATACTGGCAAGAAGTGTATCCTCATCAGAGCTGCCAGTCAGTATATTTACCTCACTTCTTGGAGCTCCACTACTTATCATTCTGCTTATCAGAGCTAATAAAAAGGAGGCGTTATGATGTCCGATTTATTCAATACCACATTTTCTGCTGCCGGAATATCTGTATATTATGGCAGCACCTGTGCGGTTGATAACGTAAGCTTTGACCTTATGCCAGGACAGCTTAATGCTGTTATTGGCAATAACGGCTGTGGTAAAACCTCTCTTATTAAAGCTATTATGGGACTTATAAAGCACAACGGAAAATGTCAGCTTGATGAACACTTGCTTGAAAACCTCTCTGTTAAAAAAAAGGCCCAGCTGATAAGCTACATTCCCCAAAGAAACAATCTTACCATAAGCATGACCGTCAGAGAGGTGTGTCTGCTTGGCTTCAATCCTCATATGCACATACTTGGAGGCTACACCACAGATATGATAAAACGTGCCGATAAAGCTATTGATATGGTTGGACTTAAGGGTTTATACGAATCAGACTTCTTAGCTTTAAGCGAAGGGCAGAAGCAGTTATGTATTCTGGCACGCACCATAATAGAGGCTTCCCCACTGCTTCTTCTTGATGAACCGGATAGTGCACTTGATTTTTCTAATCGTCATCTTCTTATGCAGCGCATAAGAAGCATTGTATCCGATGGCAGATGCGTACTTATGTGTATTCACAGCCCTGAGCTTGCTTTAGAATACTGCGATAATATATTTCTTATGAAAGCCGGAACAATACTTACCAGCATTAACACTCATACAGACTCCATTGATATTATTAACGAAAAGCTGTCTCTTATATATGATAATATTAATGTTATTGAATGTACCGATATCCACCATAAAACACACCGTGTAGTTGTGGCACTATAAACCTTTACTACAGATATATACCTATTCACGCAGGACACACATACGTTATAAAAGCATTTACTGAAATGAGGTGACTTATTCTATGGATAATTGTTATTTAGACGCTCTGGCTGTCATTACATTTTTTAAGATGTCAGAAAAAAAGCATCTTTTTATTACCGGAGACCGGGGAAGTGGCAAATCATATCTGTTAAACAGCATTTTAAACCAGACTAAAGACGCTACGGATATGTCTGATTTTTTCAATTTCAATTATCTGCTAAGCCGCAGAACGGACACCCCAGAAGTTGTTATTAAATCCAATCTTATAGATGATGGAAAAGAATATGTGATTGGCAGACCACGTACACTCACTCCTGTTTCCCCTAAAAAAGGCAACAACATGACCTCCGTAGAGGATGGCTTTATTAACTGCGCCTGTCCTGCTATTATGAAGCATCTTATGGCCTCTGATGATAGTGTATTTGTTATTGACGAGCTTGGTTATCTGGAAAGTTCCTGTGGTGAATTTCAGGAGCATATCAGGACTCTTCTTGATAACTCACGCGTATTAGCTGTCATCAGAAAACAATCCACGGAATTTCTTGACAGTATTAAAAACAGATCTGATGTACTTTTAATCGATATTGATAATACCTTCAGCTCTATTTCGTGCATTATTATGGCATCTGGTATGTCAAAAAGATTCGGTACCAACAAGCTTTTAGCATCCTTTAACAACAACACTCTCTTTGAAAATGCGATAAATATAAGCCGCTTTGTCAGCTTTGGTAAAACTCTTGCCGTAACCCGGCATGATGAACTTGTACAGATATGTGAACGGGAACATATACATTGCATAAAACACAATATGCCTTACAGAAATGATATGGTACACCTTGGTGTTTCCCACATTATAAAGGAATCCTGCTGCCAGAAAAACAACTGCACTCAGGGAATATTATTTCTTCCATCAGACCAGCCGCTCATCACTAAGACAAGCCTGCAGCTGCTGTGTCTTTTATTTATTTACTACAACAGCAGTCATTTTGCTTGTAACAACGCAGATAAATCCAGCAATGCCAATAATAACTATTCTAATAATAATCATTCTAATAATAACAATAATAGTAATAAGAAGATATGCCGGCTTGCCTTCAACGAAAACGCTGGCGCACCAGTAATATTTCCTGCGTGCTATTATAATGAGCTTCTTACACTTCCACAGGGCAAGGGTGGCGGCTTTATTGCAAAAAAACATCCTGCACAGGTTGTTTTAGTTCCTGCACAGGATGAATATGAATTATATGATATTGATACTCCAAACGACCTTATTCGTCTTTCCAAGTATACTGACTAATTGCTGTACCTTATTTAGTTACAGCCTTTTCCTTTATTGTTGCTGCTTCTTCTGAAACAACTTCTTTAACTGTTTCCTCAGCTTTATCCTTAGGAAGAATTATGTTAAGTAATATCGCTACAAATGCTGCTGGAACAATACCTGACTCACCAAACATAAGCTGTACAGCCTGTGGTGTATGTGCAAGGATTGCAGGGCTTACACCCATACCATAACCTACACCAAGCGCAACTGATACAATAGAAAGTCTTCTTGCATCAAGCGGCTCCTTAGTAATAAGCTGTATTCCACTAACAATGATTGATGAGAACATCATAACTGCCGCACCACCAAGTACTGACTGTGGCATAATTGATATTAAGGCGCCAAGCTTAGGAATAAGACCACATAATATAAGGAATACCGCACCAGATGCAAGTGCAATTCTGTTAACAACCTTAGTCATTGCAACAAGACCAACATTCTGGCTGAATGATGTATTAGGAAGCACACCGAAAAGTGCTGCAAGCGATGAACCTAAACCATCACACATAACTCCGCCTGAAAGCTCTTTATCTGTCGCTTCTCTTCCTACTCCACCGACCATAACACCAGATATATCTCCAACAGTTTCTACTGCTGTTACCACAAACATAACAAGCACAGGAAGTATTGCTCTTAAATCAAACACAGGCTTAACTGGCATAAACTTAGGAATCGCAATCCACTTAGCTTCTGCAACCTTATTCCAGTTAAGTACCCATGACTTAGTATATTCAACTCCATCAGCAGTAACCGCTGTATGTGGAAGCACACAGCCCATAATAGCTGCTACAATATAACCAACTATAATTCCAATGAGTATAGATGATGAACTAAGATATCCCTTTGTCCAGTGCTTAACGAATAATATAACAACAAGCACAACAAACGCCAGAAACAGATTCTCTAGTGAGCCAAAGTCCTTAGCTCCATTTCCACCACCGAATGAATTGATACCAACTGAAATAAGTGACAATCCAATAGAAAGCACAACCGTTCCTGTTACAACTGATGGGAAAAATCTTCTTAACGGCTTAATAAATGCACCAAGCACAGTTTCAAAAAGACCACCCATAATGGAAGCACCCATAATAGCACCATAGGCTAATATTCCGCCACCCATAACCTTTGTTATACTGCTGAACACTCCGATAAATCCTGAGCTCGTACCCATAATAATAGGCACCTTTCCTCCAACAGGTCCTACTGAAAATAACTGTATAAGCGTTACAATACCTGCTATAATCATAGCATTCTGTAAAAGTGCAACCTGAATAGATGCATACTCACTTCCTGCTCCAATACCACAGGCTCCTGTAATAATAAGCAATGGTGTAAGATTTCCTACAAACATTGCCATAACGTGCTGAAGTCCAAGTGGTATCGCCTGTTTTAATGAAAGCTTTCCATTAAAATCATATGCCTCCGGCATAAGTTCTTTTATCTTTTTCATATATCCTCCGGTATATTAACCATAATCTATCTGTTATTAATCTCATATGAATAAGGTCTAGGGAAAATCATTATTCAAGTACTTGATTTTCCTTAGACCTTCCTTCTGTATGACTAATGACCCGCGTTCATTATCTCTGTACATCAAATGATGCATTATTCATAAGCCTCTTAATCTGGCCAACGCTTGTGATGTTAGTATCGCCGCGGATAGCGTGCTTCATTACTGAAGAAGCTACTGCGAAGTTGACGATATCTTCGTGCTTCCAGTCATTCTGCATAAGAGCATAGATAAGACCAGAAGAGAATGCATCTCCACCACCAACACGGTCAACAATCTCAAAGTTGAGTGTCTTGCTTTCGTAAGTCTTTCCGTCAGCATAGTAGAAAGCCTTAAGAGAGTTATTACTTCCTGAATGAACATAACGTACTGTTCTTGCAATTGCCTTCATATGGTACTGCTCATCAATAGCCTTAAACACTCTGTCCATATCCTCAAATGATGGATCCATAGTAAGACCATCCTTAACATCTGTACCATCTGCATTGTATACATGGATAGGCTCAATACCTATAAGTACATCTACATATGGAAGATATTTGCTGAGTACATCCCTTGCAGTTTCAAAAGACCATAATGTACTTCTGAAATTAGGATCAAAGCTTACTGTAAGTCCAAGCTTCTTAGCTGCCTTGATAGCCTTATCTATAAGACGACGGCAGTTATATGAAAGAGCTGGTGTGATGCCACTTAAATGTAACCAGTCATAATCCTTTAAGATGTTCTCAAAATCTACATCCTTATAATCATATTCAGCAAATGCTGAGCTTCCTCTATCATATATTACCTGTGAAGGTCTTACTGAAACACCTTCTTCAAGGTAATAAAGTCCCATTCGCCCGTCAGACTTGATAATGTGCTTAGTGTGTACATCATTAGCCTTAAGGTAGTTAATACAAGACTTACCCAGGTCTGTGTTAGGTAATACTGTAAAAAATGTTGAGTCAACACCAAGGTTAGCTAAAGAAACTGCTACGTTGGCTTCTGCTCCACCATAGTTAACTATGAAATTGTGGGTTGTAACTATCTTCTCATAGTTAGGTGGTGATAATCTTAACATCAATTCGCCAATTGCTATGAACTTCATATGTGCCTCCATCTATCATTAAACTTTAAACCTGATATTAAGTAATATTTTATAGCAATAATCTGTACTTTTATTGCTCTATATTGTCAAAATAATACTCCATTTAATGATACTACTTATCCTATAAAATTGCAAATTGTATTTAACGCATTAACTCACAAATACCGCAGTATTTTGTTGCATTAACACGCCATTTCATTGTATAATTAAAAATATTTTGAAGCGAGGAAAGTAATACCTATGGACATTTACGAATCATTGAACTCTATTTTAGTAACTTTATTCAATGATATAATGAACATTGAAGAAAAGGCTTTAATTACAGATGAATTTTCTGACATCACAGTTACTGATATGCACATAATTGAAGCTATCGGAATTAAAGAGCCACGCACTATGGGAACAATATCAAAGGCCTTAGGCGTGACTATGGGAACTCTTACAGTCGGCATTAACGGACTTGTTAAAAAGGGATATGTAATAAGGACAAGAAGTGAGGAAGACCGCCGTGTCGTATATGCTTCTCTCACACCAAAGGGTAATGCGGCATACAATCACCATATGAAATTTCATCAGGATATGATTAAACATATCACTGACAATTTAAGCGAAGATGAAGCCGCTGTACTTATTAAGACATTTACAAGGCTTGAAGATTATTTTAAAAGCATATCATAGCATTTATAATGTCTATGTAATTATATTAACATATAGCTATGCTGTATAACCGCATAACATTTAACGCACTGACTGCATAGTAAAATCCCCACAGATATAAACTTCTGTGGGGATTTTTTGAAAGATTATTAATCTTTCCGCCGACCGGGCCGGCATAATTTATATATGAGAGTTTTGGAAAAGTAAGCTTATTTAGTTAATTCAGCTGTCTTATATATAAATGTTACTGAATTGTCCTTACCATCTGATTTACCAAGGAATGTGTTGTAATTCTGACCAAGCCTGATTACTTCCTTGATTGTATCTACTGCTGTATCAGCATCATCACCAACAAGACTTGTAATAGCCTTAATACCTTTCTCATTGAATTCTGCCATACCATCTTTAAGTGTTATAGCACCATCATTAAGCTGTGTTACACCATCTGCTAAAGTTACAGAAGATGACTTAAGTGTTGATGTTCCATCAGCGAGCTGTGTAGAACCACTTCTTAAAGCTTCATTGTTAGAATTAAGTGTGCTGAAACCGCCTGCAATCTGTTCAATACCACCGTTAAGTGTATCATTGTTACCATTAAGCTGTGCAAGTCCTGCGCTTATCTGTGCTATACCACCATTAAGTGTATCATTGTTACCACTAAGCTGTGCAAGTCCTGCATTAAGCTGTGATGCACCTGCGTTAAGTGTATCGTTATTCTGAACAAGTTCACCAAGTCCGTCTGTTAATGACTGGCTTCCATCTGTAAGCTGCTTTAATGCTGCATTAATTGTTTCATTATTGCTAAGATTGCTGACAACTGCATCTAATGCACTTGAAGCACCTATATTGCCAGCGGCTTTAATAAGAAGTCCTAACTGGTTAGCATATACATAATCCTTTGAACCAGCCTGTGATACCTGTGGAGTATATGGCTTACCGCTTGTCACAGCTTCTGTATATGTCTCTGTTATTATATTAGTTGTATAAGCTGTAAGATACTTTACAAAATAAGTCGATATATCTGTTGCTGCCTCACTACTGCTCTTCTTGCCCAGAGCACTAAGGTCTGTTGCTATAGTTACATCACTAAGGCCTAATGCTGTTCCTAATTTCTGTAAATCAGCTGCCTGCTCCATAACAGTCTTTCCTGTTGAGTCTGCTACAGAATTCATCTTATAAGCTGTTGAATTAGCTGCAAGTTCCTTAACAACATTTCCAATAAGTGCTGTCTTAATGCTCTTTATTCCTTCATTTAATTGTGAAGCTCCTGCCTCTGCACTAGCAACACCATCTGTATAAGCCTTTAAACCTGTCTGTAATGAAACTGCACCTGCTGCCGCACTGGCAACACCGCCTGTATATGTTGAAAGACCACTCTGTAATGTGCCTGAACCTGCATTAAGTGCTCCTACACCATCAGTATAAGTCTTTAAACCTGTCTGTAACTGTCCTGCACCTGCACCAAGCTGATTAGCTCCTGCTGTGTATGCACTGATACCCGCCTTAAGCTGTCCTGCACCTGCTGCTAGAGCTGTAGCACCATCTGTATAAGCATAGATACCATCTCTAAGCTGGCTTGCACCATCATTTAACTGGTTCACGCCATCTGTAAGTGCTGGAATACTGTCAGAAAGTGTCTGTGTACCATTCTGGAGAGTCACTGTTCCATCTGTAAGCTGGTCAGCTGCTGACTGAAGCTCATTCATCTTATCTTCAAGCTTAGCAAGTGAGAAATCATCTGTATCTATATCATTAAGTGTGCTTGTTGTAGCAACTGACATAGACATATCAAGCTCGAAATCTTCTACATCTGCTGATATTTCAAAATATTCAGGAATATCCATATCAAGGCTTTCACCATCAAACTTAAGGTTTAAAGTATCCTTTAAGCCTGGCATAGCCATACCAAGTGCAATGATATTATCGCCAACCTTGCTTACCTTGCCGTTAGTAACTTCTACATTACTGAACTTATCTGTTGGAAGAAGTGTTCCTGTAATCATAGTAAATGGAACATAAGCTATCTGTGACTTTCCATTAACTGTTATATTCTTCTTCTCATTGTTAGTATAGTCATATCTGATAGTAACCTTACCACTCTTGCCAATCATATCTTCTGGCTTAGTTTCAACACCATTTAACTTGTAAGTAACCTTTATTGAAACAGGGGCAGTCTTATCAGATGTGCTCTGGTTAGTTGTTGTTTCGCCCTTAGAATCAGTAACCTTTTCTGTTACAAGAACGTGATCCTGAGTTCCGTCTGCCTTATCAAATACATATACCATCTCGTCTCTTGTATTTGTCTTTAATGTACTTGTATTTGATATTGAAAGCTCGTTCTTAATAGCATTTGTTATAATATTCTCTGTATTAGAAGCAGCCTCCCTGCTTATTGCAACCTCACTGCCTGTCTGATTATATGCTGTGCTAGTGCCACAGCCTGTAAGTGTTGAAGCAATAAGAACAACACTTAATAATACTGAACTATATTTAAATAAAGTCTTCTTAACCATAACTATTCCTCCATTTTCTTACTTCCTGATATATTCTTATATCTGTTACGAAATATGCATCTTTGACCCATTCATATATATTCCTGATTACATATCCTGATTCTTCTTAGGCTTAAATCCTATACTTGTATTGATAATGAGCTTATCACATAATA
>OOBK01000889.1_pt1 | contig 18392 bp, 20 predicted proteins | sample 1671541 | NCBI WGS metagenome assembly OOBK01 (sample SAMN06348167, study PRJEB24527) | human gut metagenome | biome: human gut; feature: ankylosing spondylitis patient; material: feces | host: Homo sapiens | place: China | collected 2015-10 | reverse complement strand
ATTGCCATAGTACCCCCAGAATCAGCAGCAGGTTCACCGCCCGGAGGAGAAAATTTTTGTATTTCATTCTGCTGCTCCTTCCGTTTCAGATTCAATCCCGGTCTCTTCCGGCGGCAGTGCCGACTCGGATGTCGGCAGCACTTCCTCAGAAGATGCCGGTTCCGGTTCAGAGGATGCCGGTGCATCTGCCGGGAAAAGCTGCTGCCATACTTCCTTGAGCCACACGGGAACGGCGCTCTTTTCCTCCGGCTGCACCACCTCCACGGTGGGCGCAGTGACCGGCGTTTCCTCGGGTCCTGCTGCTTCAGACGGTGCGGCGGCTTCTTCTGCCGCTTCTTCCGATGCTGCCTGCTCCGGGGCGGCTTCCTCTGCCGGGGCAACAGCCGCCTTTGCCAGTGCCAGCTTGACCGCGTTCAGGATGCCGGTGGAAGAGTAGGTCGCGCCGGAAATGGCATCCACATTGGGGCTTTGCCCTTCCAGAATGGCGGGGATGACCTGTTTTGCCCGGGAGAGATATTCTTCCTCGTCCTCGGCGCTCAGGAGAGTGATATCCGTGATCTTATCCTCTGCCACCGTGACTTGCACTGTGATCTGCCCCTCAAAGCCCATGGCTTCGGCGGTGTAGATGCCGTCCAAGTAGGTGGAGGGCGCCGTAAATTCCTCCACCACAAGCGGTGCGGCGGGCTTTGGCTGGGGCGGCAGGGGGTTGTTGACCACCTCGCCGGTCAGGGCGTTCTGCACTGCGCCCAGAATGCCCCGGCTGGTGTAGGTGGCCTCGGAAACGGCGTCCACCTCCCAGCTCTGGGCCTCCACTACAGTGGTCAAAAGCCGCTTGGCACGCCGCAGAAACTGCTTGGTCTCGTGGGATGCGTCCAAGATCCCGACCTCCGTGATGCTGCCGTTTTCCATGGTGACCTGTACCCGGACGGTGCCGCCGTAGCCCCGGGAGGAGCCGACATAAATGCCGTCGGCATAGGGCAGTTTGGGCAGCGCTTCTTCCTCCGCTTCGGAGGAAGCGGCTTCTGCCGGCTGCTCTACCACAGCCGGCAGTCTTTCCGGCACGGCAGCCAGCACCGGCACGGTGCGGGGCAGGGCAAAAAGTACGGCTGCTGCGGCCGCCACCGCCGGGAGCAGCTGCACCAGCGGCAGCAGCGCATTGCATCGTTTTTTGTTCATTCCATCTTCTCCTGACACGGAAAAGCAAGGCCGCCTACTTCAAGCGACCTTGCCGTTTTGTACTGTATTTTGCTGGATTAGGCAGCCTTCAGGTTCTGCACAGCATCGGTCAGGTGGGTCACCTGTTCCAGTGCAGCAGCCTTATACAGGGTATCCCGGCTCAGCAGCTCCACGCTTTCGGCGAGCTCAGTCTCCAGATCAGCGTAGCTGGCTGCGGTGTAAGCGGCCTTTGCCTTGCTCTGTGCCGTGGCGACCACAGCCTGCAGGGCGGCGCGGTCTGCATCGCTTGCCAGCTCGTGCTTGGCAAGGTTCTCGGCAGTGGTCTGGAACTTCACCACCGTGTCGGCATAGCCCAGTGCGCGGATGGTGATAGTCCAGTAGCCGGTGCCATCGGTGCCCTCCGGCAGCTGGCAGCGGGCGGAATCGCTCAGACCCAGCTGGATGCCCATGGACTTGTGCATCCAGTTGTCGGCTGCAAACTTGGTGCCGTAGGAGGCCTTGGCGTGGGTGTAGGTACTGTCATCGCCGTAGTAGGTCCACACCACAGACTGCATCCGGGAGCCCAGCTCGCCGTAGTTGCCGTTCAGGTCCACACGGATGAACTCGCCAAAGCTGCCTACATCGCTGCCGCTGCGCAGGTTCACGGTAAGACCATCAGCAGCCTTCTGGGCGGCTTCTGCCACGCCGGAACCGGTGCCGGTATGTGCGGCAGAGAAAGTGTAGCCATCGCCGCTCTTGGTAGCGTACTTCAGGCCGTTGGTGTTTTCGTCCACCGCAGCCGTCAGGGTATAGGCGGTCAGGTTCTTTTCAGAGTAGCCGCCCACCAGCTGACCGCCGTTTTCCACGACGGTGTACTTGGAGCAGAAATCTGCAAGGTCGCTGGTGGCCACGCGCACCGGCACATACTTGGTGCCCAGCACCTCGTAGTGATCCATCTGCACGGTGGAGCCGTCGGCCTTGGTAATGGTGCCCCGGTTCCAGCCCACGGTGGTGCCATCGGCCAGATAGATGGTCTTGCCATCCTCCGACCAGTGGGAAACGGTGTAGCTGCTGCCGTCCTTGGCGTAGATCACAGCAGTGCTCTGGAAGCTGCCGCGGTGCAGACCGTGGTTGACGGTAGCGCGGGAGACCGCATCAAATGCGCCAAGGTCGTGCTCCTCGTGGCTGTCCAGCTGTGCAGAGGCGGCAGCGTTGCCGGCAGCATAGACCGTCTCGTTTGCCCAGTACTCATCCCAAGTCAGGGCAGCATAGAGATAGGTGTACTTTTTGCCCAGCAGAAAATCGAAAAAGTCGTTCTCCTCCTCGGCGGGGGCTGCTGCAAAGGCGGTAGCGGTCAACAGAGTGAACGCCATAGCTGCCGACAGCAGCAGGGAAAGAAATTTCTTCCGTTTCATGAAACATGCTCCTTTCATCGCAATAGCAGAAAATTGCGGTCATACATATAGTTAGCTTTGTCTAACATTTTGCGCAAAAAAACTGCGGGGCGAGACCCCTCAGATGGTTAGAAGAAGCTAATTGCTAAAAAACAAAATAGCACGTCCACGGGGCGTTGTCAAGAAAAAGCAGGGATGTTTATGGAGGTTAATTTTTCGATGCGGGAAACGTTTTGCCTCCTCTATGCCGCAGGGGAAGCTCCAATAACGAAATCTTTTTCAAAATCTCCGAAAATGCCTGAACTTCTTGACAGCGACAACAGCAGGGCGTATTATTTTGGCAGAAGGGCCGCTGAAAAGCGGATTTTTATAGAACAAAAAGTTAGCTTTATCTAACTTATGGTTCTGCCCTACACAAAAAATGTACCTCTTCCATTTACAGGTGGAAAATAAATAGAGAAGGAGCGTATCAGGATGAAGATCTACCATTTTGGTGCAGAGGATGCCCCGGTGCTGTTGCTGCTGCCAGGCACCTGTTGCCATTGGAAAAGCAATTTCGGTGCCGTGATCCCGCTTCTGGCTGACAGCTTCCGGGTACTGTGCGTCAGCTACGATGGCTTTGATGAGACTGAACAGACCGAATTTCCCACCATGCTGGAGGAGACCGAAAAGATCGAGGCCTACCTCAAGACCCACTGCGGCGGTCACATCCGGGCGGCCTACGGCTGCTCTCTGGGCGGTTCCTTCGTGGGGCTGCTGGCGGCACGGCAGAACATCCACATGGACTGTGGCATTCTGGGCAGCTCCGATCTGGATCAGGCATCGCCGCTGGCGGCAAGATTGCAGACTGATTTTCTGCTGCCATTGATCTACCCTGTGGTGCGGGACGGAAAGTTCAAGGCAAAATTTCTCCAAAAGCGTCTGGATAAGCGTGCCAGAGAGTCGGGGGATTATGTCAAGGCTTTTCTGAAAATGTTCGGTGAGGCCCGCCCTTATGTGACCATGCAGAGCTGTAAAAATCAGTTCTATTCCGATCTTATCACTCCGCTGCCGGATAAGATCCATGTACCCGGTACCGAGATCCATATTTTTTACGCCCTGAAAATGGGCGCAAAATATCGCGCCCGGTATCAGCAGCATTTTGCACATCCTGTTCTCCATGAGCAGAACTTGCAGCACGAGGAATTGCTGGCCTGTCACCCGGAGCAGTGGGCGCATCTGGTAAAAAGCATTGCATTGTGAACGGTAAAACGTATCTGGAGCAAGCAGGATTTTGTAAGATCCAGAACCACAAAAATAAAAAGGGCTGGCTGTGCATCACAGCACAGAAATGAGGTGCGATCATGTCGAAAAAAGCAACGGAATTTCAAAGAAAAGCAATGAGCTGGATGTACCGGGGCAAGGAAATCTTCAAGCCTTTGAACACTGGCTGGATCGACGAGAATGTTGCCTGCGTGCGCGAATGGGTGGCTAACATCTTCTTCTACCGCAAAGGCGATACGACCATTATGATCGATGCGGGATATAACTACGACCGCCTTGCCGAAAAAATGGGCTGGCTTGGGATTGATCCGAAGTCGATACACCATATCCTTATCACCCATCAGGACACCGACCATGTGGGCGCGGTGGAAGCAGACAGTCCGGGGCTGTTCCGGAATGCGAAGCTGTACATCGGCGAGATCGAGAACCGGTATCTGACCGGAGAAGCACGCCGCAAGGTTATTTATCATCTCTATAAGCTGCCGCAAGTGACCATCTACAACGAAAAGCAGCTGCTTCACGATGGAGAGGTTTTTGATATTGACGGCGTCAGGATCAAGTGTTTTCTGGTTCCCGGTCATACATGGGGGCACATGGTCTATCTCGTTGACGATAAGTATCTGTTTACCGGCGACACACTGTGGTTTGGTGCGGACGGCGGCTACAGCTTTATTTCTGCGCTGGCGGAGGACAATAAGCTGGCTGTGCAGTCACTGGCGGAGCTGGAGCGGAAACTGCGCGCACGTGGGCTGCATCCATATTTCATCACCGGTCACACGGGATGGACGGACAATTTTGCCTTTGCGTTTGCCCACAAAGACAAGTGCTGTTCACCATTCAAAAAACGAGTACACGACCCATCGGCGCCCTATGATGCCTACGACGAATCGGACGACACCGAAGAAAATGCAAAGAGCGGTTTTCTGAAAGGCGTGGGAAGATGAAGGACAGCGAATTACAAATTGACCGTAGCTGCCATGTACTATATTCCAAACCCTGCAAAAAGGAAATTCTGGCGAAAATCACTCTGCACTATCCGGAGGTGGAGCGCGAGGCGGTCTGGGAGCAGGTGCAGCTGAGATACGAAGAGCTTCTTTCCAAGTGGCGCACCGACCTCGGCGGTAAAAAGAATTTTCACAACGGCGTAGGCGGCACCTACGACTGCATCGCCATCATGTGCTTTTACGATGTGTGCCGGGATGTGGTCACATTCCGCGAAATGGAAGAGATAGAAGAAAATCTGATCCTGCCGTCCTTCCGGAAGCTGCGATTCGTTGACATCAACAAGCCATTCTGGAAAAAGCTGATGTATCGGGCATTCAGCACCGCCCAAAAGCACTGTGACACATGGCATGATTACGAGATGGATGTTGCGCCTTACGAAAACAGCAAGCCCATCTATTATGAATTTACGGCGTGTCCGGCGGCGGAATTTGCCAAGCGGTTTGGATTTGCGGACATTATGCCCGCCCTGTGCAATGTGGACTATGCGTCCATGGAACTGCTCCATGCCAAGCTCGTGCGGACGACCACCTGCGTGGACGGCTGCCGATGCGACTATACCATCTGCGGCGATAAGGATCCATACGTAAAGGAACATCCCGAATACCGGGATGAAAACGGATACAGGAGGAATAAGTAATGCTTTTACAGGTGATTCTGGAAGGTCTTGGGCTGGGGGCACTGCTGGTTCTGGTCTGCGCTGCGGGCATCCGCAAAGGGGCTGTTGGGATGGTGCATCTTTACAGCCCGGCGGTGCAGCAGCGGTGCGTAAAACTGGGGCTTACAAGCCCGGAACGCATCCGACGCAACAGCCTGCTGTTCAAAGCAGTCTGCATTCCCGGCTATATCGGCTATGTGCTGGTCTGTGTCTATGGGATAAACGGTGCAAAGGGCTTTGTTCAGGTTTCTGGCAGTTACTCGTTATCTTGTCCGTTATGAATCTCATGGACCGCCTGTTGGTTGACGGCTATTGGGTGGGGCATACGAACGCATGGACGATCCCCGGAACAGAAGATCTGAAGCCCTACATCACCGCAAAAGACAAGCAGAAAAAGTGGCTGTTCGGCACGGTGGGCATGGCAGTCATAGCGATGGTTCTGGCGGCAATGATGACAGTACAGTGATCGGAAAGACCCTTCCGTCAGCGGCTTTTTCCGATTCCTCGCAAGGGTTGGGGACAACGGGATGAAAATGCAGATCGTGAAGATCGGATTTGGAGGGAGAGCATGAAACACCTGCACTTTGATGTGGAACTCAATGGCTTTTACGGTGCGTATTGGGCGTGTGCCGGCGGTTCAGACTGTGCGGTCATCACGATGATCGGGGATGATCCGGAGGATCGGCTTGCGCGCTCGGCAGTGAAATGGCTTTGCGGGTGCGGCGTGAACGTGCTCACAATGTCGCCCGCGAAAAAAGATTACGGACATCATAATTACCCGCTTGAGCGTGTGGAGACGGCAATTTCATGGTTGAAAGCTAACGGTAACAGAAAGATCGGCGTTGCCGGTGCATCGACCACCGGAACGCTTGCGCTGACAGCGGCTGCCATGTTCCCGGATATCACCCTGACCATTGCCATGACACCCAGCGACTTCGTGTGGCAGGGCTTTCTGCAGGGCAAAAGGGACGGCTGCAAGGAATGGCCGGTCGAGGGCGAGTCGTTGTTCTCCTACCGGGGCAAGCCGCTGCCCTATATGCCGTTTTGCTATCAGCATCCCGACTATTGGAATTGCATCGCCGCCGAGAGCAAACGCGCCGGCGATATGGTAAACTCCCGCAAGCTGTTTGACGATTCCGAGGCAGCTCATCCGATCGAGCCGGAAGAATACATTCCCGTTGAAAACATCCGGGGAAAGCTGCTGCTGATCGGCGCGGAGGACGATGCGCTGTGGGACACCGCAAAGTATATCCGCCGGATGGAAAAGCGCCTTGCCGAAAAACCGCATGAATGCGAGATCGAGACGATGGTTTATGCCCACGGCACCCACTTCGTTTTCCCGGAGGGGATGCTGAAAATCATGCTGCCGGTTGGCTCCGGTCTATTTGTGAAGTTCGCGTTTCAGGCAGCAAAAAAATATCCGAAGGAATGCCGCCAGACCCGGATAGACATCGAGAAACGGATGTGCCGGGTGTTAGCGGAATGGAAAGGAGCAAAGTGAGATGCGTTGGATGGGAATGCCCATGGCCATGTGGGCGGTGTTTGCCAGATCGTTTCAGACGCAGCTGACGGCGGTACTGGGCTATGATGCAGCCACCGCAAAGCAGATCACCAAAAACGCCAAGCCGAAATACAAAGAGATCATCGCAAAGCTGCCCAAATTTGAAAAAGGTGATCGGTTCAGCATGAACATCATTGGATGCGCCATGCTGGGGGCGTTCGTTCTCTGTATGCCGAAGCGGCCGGATACAGAGGCGCTGACGGTATACTATGAGAACGCTCAGATGACGCCGCTGATGAAGTGGTTCTGCCGCAAAAGCGGAAAAAGCAAGTTCACCGCAAAGGATATTGCCGCTATGAAGGCAACCGCCGCCCTGAAAGCCGCCGACCGCAACCCCTATTCGTGGAACATGGAGTTTTACGAATACCCGGATGGCAGCGGCTACGAGGGACGCTTTACAAAATGCGGCATCTGTGTGCTGATGAAGGAGCTGGGTCTGTACGATCTGACCCCCGCCCTGTGCCGTCTGGACTACACCATGAGCGAAGCGGGCGGCGTGACCGACTTTGTGCGGCAGTACACCCTTGCCTCCGGCGGGCCCTACTGCGACTGCGGGTACAAAAAGGGTATAGAAAATCCATAAGTCATCTGCCACGCTCAGCGGAGCAAAAACCACACACCCAGCAGGATCGCAAGGAAAATCAGGTTGGACAGGGTGAACAGCCCAAAATACTGCTTCTTCCCCTGTGGCAGCTCCCGTGCGATCTGCCGGTAGGAAATAAGACTGGCCATGGATGCGATCAAAGTGCCAAGACCTCCCAGATTGGTGCCGATGATGAGGGCTTGTGTCTCTGCCGTGAACCCGGACAGCAGCAGGGCGGCGGGAACATTACTGGTGACCTGCGAAGCAAGAACCGCCACCAGAACTTCCCGGCCGGTCAGAAACTCCTGCAGCCAGCCGGAAAAGGCCGGAATGCGCCCCAGATTGCCAATGAAGATGAAAAAAGCCACAAAGGTCAAAAGCAGGGAATAGTCCACTGCCCGTAAGGTGTGCGGGTCTGCAAAAAGGGCGCAGACGAGTACAGCGGCAAAGGCAATGCCATAGGGCAACACCCGGATCACGGACAGCAGGCAAACGGCAAACAGAACCAGATACAGCAGGATAATTTTCTGATCCCCCTGAGATGCAGAAGAAACAAGCTCGTCCACGGAGAGGGCGGTAGACGTTTTCCGGCAGACCAGCGCTGCCCAAGCCAGCAGCAGGAGCAGAGAGACCAGGGTGTAGGGCAGCATAAGAAGAACAAATCCCCCGATGCTCATGCCGCTTTTTCCGTAAAGATAGAGGTTCTGCGGGTTGCCGATGGGGGTCAGCATACTGCCAAGGTTTGCCGCAATGGTCTGCATACAGACCACCGGGATCAGAAGAGCGCGGCGGACATCCGCTCCCAGACGGCTCAGGACCACGAACGTAAAGGGAACGAAGGTCAGCAGGGAAACATCGTTGGTGATGAACATGCTTCCGAAAAAGCACAACCCGACCAGTACCAGCGTCAGCTGAAAGGTGCTGTGGGTACGGGACAGCAATGCCCGGCCCAGTCCATCAAAAAAGCCCTGCCGCCGCAGCCCGGCCATGACCGTCATCAGGGAAAACAGGATCGCCAGCGTGCGCAGGTCGATGTAGCCGAGATACTGCACATCCGGCGGAACAAAGAAGGCGGAGACAACGGCCAGCACAGCGGCTGCGGTGAGGACCGTTTCCTGCTGAATGAATTGTTTGAGTAGTTTCATAGAGACACATCCTTGTAATTGTAAAGGCTGCCCTGCTGCGATGCCGGGCGGCCTTTTTCCGTATTTCAGAGCAGCAGCTCAAACGACCCGATCATCAGGGGCATTCTTCAATGTGGAAGATCGCTACTTTCCCGAAGAACGGATTGCAAGTGCGTGCAGCTTCCGGCTCAAATCGGCCAGACACCATGCGATTGCCATACCGCCGGCAATTCCAAGAGCGGCCAGAAAGGTCTGCTCTCCGAAATGCTCTGCAGCAGACAAATCATTGGAGACGACTGCGTTCATGCAGTAGTAGAGGGTGCTTCCGGGAATGAGGGGAATGGCAGCGGTGATGAAGAAAGGCGTAGAGGGTGCATTGCAGCATCGGGCAAGAATTTCGGCATACAGAGCGGCACAGAAACCGGCCAACAGATTGGCAAGAAAGACGCTGTGCAGGGTGTTGGCGGCAAGAAGATAAGCCAGCCATGCCAGAAGTCCGCCTACACCGGCGGCGGGTAAGTAGCGCCGGTTCAGATTGAAGATCAGTCCGAAACCGACCGAACCAAGGGCAGCACTGAGCAACTGCGAAAAAACCTGTATCATGCGGAAATTCCTCCCATCAACCAGATGGCGGCCATCATGCCGAGTGCAAGGGTGGCGGCCATCAGAATGGCTTCCACCAGCCGAAGAGAGCCGGAAATAATGTCCCCAAGTAAGATGTCCCGGATGGAATTTGTCAGTATGATGCCGGGAATCAGCAGCATGATGATACCAATCAGAACTTTATCGGCATGAAACTGCATCCCAAAGCGGCAGAGCAGCAGAGTGGAGACACCGCTGAGAAATGATGCTATAAACTGAAATTCTACACCATTCATACAAAAAGGCGAGAGATAGCGCTCCATCCAGCAAATCAGAACGGCAATGCCGCCGGCCAGCAGGCCGTCCCAGAGATTTCCACCAAAGAAGATGGCAAAACTGGAAGCAGCCAACACACTGCCGGCAAGATGCAGTCTTGGGTCCGGATGCTGTGCCAGAATGGCATTCAGCTGGCGCTGAAACTCTTCTATGGAAGGAGGTGCTGTGCAGATACGGCGGCTGAGCGCATTGAGCTTTTCCAATGTCAGCAGGTCATTGCTGGCAGCGTGACGCAGGCGGCGGGTCTCGGTCTGCGGCGGCAGCGAGGGCATGGTAAGCGTGACCACGATGCTGGATGTGATCACGAATACATTCACATCTTCTGCCCCATAGGCGATTGCGATCCGGTTCAAAGTGTCCTCAACGCGGAATACTTCTGCGCCGCTGTTTTGTAAAGCTTCGCCCATTCGGACCAGAATGTGGAGAAAATGACTGATCTCGGTCTCTTCCACAATATCACGCTCTTTTCATCTCGGTTTCTACATTATTATAGCGGGTGGACCGGCAGAACGCAAGACGCTGCAAGGACAGAGAGACTTTTTGACAACTGCATTGTTTACGCAAGCAATGGATCGCCTGGTTCTGAAGAAACGGCTTGCATCCGTTCTGTCACAGCGAAAGACTATGATCAGAGAAGAAAAAATTGAATCCAGTGCAAACGATTTTGCCGAGAATTGCATGAAATATTATAAAAGTATTATTCTTTTATGAATTTTAGCACTCTACTATTGACACTGCTAATAAACGGTGTTATAACAGTGGTGTGCTCAGGAGAAGGGGGCATGAGGGAACCGCAAGGCTCCCGGGAAGACTCCGCTCCTGATGCACGATCTTGATTTTATGCCCGACCCGAACGCCGGGATTGGAGGGTTGTTTTATGTTTATGCCTGCTGTTTTCCATGAGAATCTGTTCGATGATTTCTTTGATCCGTTCTGGAACGACGGTGCGCTGGAGCGTGCAATGAATCGTGAAGAGCGTGAAACCTTCGGCAAGCGCGGCGCAAACATGATGAAAACCGATGTGAAGCAGACCGCCGATGGCAACTATGATGTGGCTGTTGACCTGCCCGGCTGCAAGAAGGAAGACGTTCAGATGGAGCTGAGCGACGGCTACCTGACCATTCAGGCCGTCCGCAACCACTCCAATGACGAGAAGGACAACAATGGCCGTTATCTGCGCCGTGAGACCTTCTCCGGTACCTGTGCCCGCAGCTTCTATGTGGGTGATGCCGTGAAGAAGGAGGACATCCACGCAAAGTTCGAGGATGGCATCCTGCACATCGTGCTGCCCGCACCGCAGCAGCAGAAGGCTCTGCCTGCGAATCCCAATCTCATTGAAATCGAATAATGTTTGTGCATCGGTGTGAGGAACACCGGCGCATAGAACCAACCCCCGGAGAACCGCAAAAAGCTCTTCGGGGTTTTTTGTATTCTGACATCTTTTCGGAAGTGAAAAAGCGTGGTACCTACAACACCGACACGCAAGAGGACGCAGCAGTCAATCTTTTTGAAACCGCCGTCAAACACGCGTAAAAGCGAAAAGAACCCGCTTTCGACATCAAATTGAAGTGAAAGCGGGTTCTTTATTGAAGTGACACCAAGTTGTCACAAAATCACAGTTTTAGAAGGCCTGTGCATCATATTTATAGCGATATTTCGCCGTAAATTCGTTTCTACTTGATGGGGTGAATTATTTCCGACTTGTCAGCCGGTTGAGCAGCATCACAGCCAGGACAATGACACCAATGACGAGAAGAATGCCGACCATGCCGATGAGCATCATGGGCAGGGTGGTCATCCACGAAGAAAGATGAAGCATAAGCGTACCTCCGTTAAGCCATCAGGGTTAGAATCAGGCCGCCTGCAATGACGGATGCGATCTGCCCCGAAACGTTGACGCTGATGGAGTACATCAGCAGGAAATTCTGGTTATCTTCTTCCAATCCCATCTTGTTGACTACACGGCCGCTCATGGGGAAGGCGGAGATGCCGGCTGCACCGATCATCGGGTTCAGTTTTTTGCCTTCGGGCAGGAACAGGTTCAGCAGCTTTGCAAACAGCACGCCGCCTGCGGTATCAAAAACGAAGGCTACCAGACCCAGTGCAAGGATGAGCAGGGTATCGGGCCGGACAAACTTGTCAGCGGTCATCTGTCCGGCCACGGTCAGGCCCAGCACGATGGTGATGAGGTTTGCCAGCACATTCTGCGCGGTTTCGCTGAGGGCGTTCAGTACGCCGCACTCCCGCAGCAGGTTGCCGAACATCAGAAAACCAACTAGAGCTACACTGGCAGGAGCTACCATACCGGCAATGATGGTTACAACAATGGGGAACAGAATCTTCGTCAGCTGGCTGACATTGCCCTTTTCATAGGGCATCCGGATGCGGCGGTCCTTCTGAGTGGTCAGCAGTTTAATGACCGGCGGCTGCACGATGGGCACCAGAGCCATGTAACTGTACGCTGCCACCATGATGGCACCAAGGTACTGGGAGTTGAGGGTGTTAGCTACAAAAATGGCGGTGGGACCGTCCGCTGCACCAATGACAGCGATGGAAGCAGCATCCTTCAAATCAAAGAAGAAGCCTGCCAGAAACAGGGTGAAGAAAATACCAAACTGCGCTGCGGCACCAAAGAGCATGAGCCACGGTTTTTCCAGCAGGGGGCCAAAGTCGATCATAGCACCAATGCCGATGAAAAGCAGCAGGGGAAACAGCTCGTTGGACATGCCTGCTTCAAACAGGGCAGAAATGGGGCCTACGGTATCGCCCTGCGTGATGGCACCGGACAGCGGCAGATTGACCAGAATGGCACCAAAGCCCATGGGTAAAAGCAGGCTCGGCTCCATTTTTTTGGCGATGGCAAGGTAGATGAGCAATGCACCAATGCCCCACATCACCACCATCTGCCAAGTCAGGTTTCCAAAATTGGAAAACAGACTTGCGAATGTGTTCAGAAAGTTCATAGTTTTCTTGCCTCCTATTGTGCTCCGGTACGGTGACAAGAAAAAGAGACTCCTGCCACAGCACCTTGTCTGTGACAAAAGTCTCAAGCGAACACATGACATCGGGCATTTCTGCCGTGATGACGCTGCCATGCAGCGGCCTGCCGGAAAAAACTTGACCGGCAGACTGCCCTTTACTCCCCTTTATCATTTTTATTGATACCAGAAACTGCCGCTTCTGTCAAGGGGGAAAATGCGGTTTTGCGCAAAAATCCAACCGTGAAAAGGCCAACCGGGAAAATCCGCAGATTTTCCCGGTTGGCAAACTATAACTGTTTTTTCGCTTTAAATCGTCAGCCCACCACCGGTACATCCAGCCCGAACTCCTGCGGGCGGAAGCGGGGACAGACGTTCTCGGTGATGCAGATGACCGAAGCGGCAAGACGGCTGCCGATCTCGCAGGCTTCTGCCAGCGTTTTGCTGTAGGTCAGGCCGATGACCGTGCCCGCAAAGAAGGCGTCCCCCGCGCCGGTGGTGTCCATAACGTCCACCTTTTTGGCGGGTACGATGCCGCAGCTGCCGTCCGCACAGGCGTATACCGCGCCCTGCCCGCCCATGGTCACCACCATGCTGGGAATGTTGGCGCTGCGCACGTTGCCCGTGAGCACCCGGCACATCTCGTCCGGGGAGAGGCGGTTGTAGTCGTCCGAGAACAGCAGCCCGGCCTCCTGCTGGTTGCAGACGAAACAATCGATCTGCTGCAAAAAATCCCGCCGCTCCATGGCAATGCTCATGTTGGAGACCACGGCAAACACCTTTTTGCCGTACTTTTTGGCATAGCGCAGGGTCTGCTTCACCGTTTCTTTTTCGAGGTCCAGTTCCAGCGCAATGGAATCGCAGTCTGCAAAAATGGCATCGCCCTGCTCCTGCAGCAGGCCGGTCAGCGGGGTGGTGTCTGGCCGCTTGGAGATGGCGGCGTGCACATCGCCGTCGTTGTCAAAAATGGCCAGCCATGTGCCCATGCCGTCCGGCTTTTTCTGGATAAAGCGGGTGTTGACCTTGTGCCTTGCCAGCTTGTCGATGACGTCCTGTCCCATGCCGGTGTCATCCACCAGACCCACAAAGGTGGGGCGCAGCTCCACGTTGGCAATATCCTCCACCACGTTGCGGCTCACACCGCCGTGTACCTGCTCGATGCGTCCGGCGTTGCGCCCGCCGGCGATATAGGTGGAAAGGGGATAGCCCTTGATATCCACAAAAACAGCTCCGATGACTACGATGCCCATAAACGATAAACCTTTCTGACTTCAGTTGATTTTACCTGTATTATACAGGAAGCAGACAAAAGATGCTATCCTTTTGCGGAAAAATATCTCTCGGTCACGCCCCCCTTTCCGTGAAAAAGGGCTTCCGAAAAGTCCACAGACTTTTCGGAAGCCCAAATAAAAAATAATTTTTCCTCTGATAATGCCCAGAGCGCAGCGGAGGGCATTCTGAATCAGCCCCTGTCACATCGCCGTGCGGGCGGTGCGCACCAGATACTCCATGGCCTGTACCGGGTACTGCCCGGCGGCGGTCTCGCCGGTGAGCATCAGGCTGGATGCACCGTCCAGTACGGCATTGTAGATGTCGCTCACCTCGGCGCGGGTGGGTACAGCCCAGGTGTGCATGCTGTCCAGCATTTGGGTCACCACCATAAAGGGCACCCCGGCTGCCCGGCAGGCGGCAGAAAGCTGCTTCTGGCAGCGGGGCAGCTCCCATAGGGGCATCGCGTTGCCAAGGTCGCCCCGGGCAATGACCACCTCGTCCACCAGCGGCAAAAACTCCGGCAGCGCCTGTACGCCCGCAAGGTTTTCAATTTTGGCAAGAATTTTCAGCTGCGGTGCACCGGCTTCTGCCAGCGCCTGCCGCAGGTTGCGGATATCCGCAGCGCCGCGCACAAAGGGCAGCATGACCCCGGTAACGCCGCAACCGGCGGCGATGGCAAGGTTCTCCTTGTCCTCGGCGGTCAGGGTGGGCATCTGGATATCCGCCCCCGGTGCTGCCAGACTTTTGCGGCTTTGCAGCACTCCGCCCCGCACTACGGTGCACACGAGTGCTTCCGGCTCTGCGGTGTCCACCCGTGCCAGCAGCTTGCCGTCATCCAGCAGCAGCTCCTGCCCGGGCTGCACACCCTGCACCAGCGCGGTAGGGCAGGGGATGCCTTGCACGCCCAGACGCACGGTCTGCCCGGCGGTCAGGGACAGCGGCTGCGGCAGACGGCCGATGCGTAATTCCGGCCCCTGCAGATCAATGAGCAGCTTTTTGACCCCGGCTTTATGCAGCATCACCAGAAAGTCCTTGTGCGCTGCCAGCGGCCCGTGAGAAAGATTCATGCGGATGCCGGTCATACCGGCTTCCACCATCTGCTGCAAAAGCTTTACATCGGCACAGGCAGGGCCGATGGTTCCGTAAAAATCCATAATTCCTCCTGCAATTCACGTTTTCTTTCTATTGTAGCATGACCGCGCTGCAAAAGATAGCCCGGCGGCGCACAAAAAAACACCGGAAGCTGATGCAAAGCCTCCGGTGTCTTTTTATGATGCCTTATGGGGTTTACTGCTACACTTTGCACCGCCTGCGTTCAGTACAAAGCTTACAGCTCCCTCTATTTTTAAAGGTTGTACTTAGTTTACAGCATTTCGGGCAGTTCGTCAAGGGCTTTTTCCGGCTTTTGCCGGGAAAAACTGGAATATCACAACATTATCACAACTGCAGCTGGTGGTAGCACACGCCCTCCATGGTCTTCCAACAGGCGGTGCTTCCCTCCAAGGTCATGTAGCTGTGGGCGGTGCTTTCCTTGGGCAGGCTTACAGAGCCGGGGTTCAGGTAAAGGTTCCCCTGCCCGAAGTTTGTCCATGCGGGCACATGGGTGTGGCCGTGGAGCAGAATGTCCCCCGGGGCAAGGGGCGGCAGATGGTTCAGGTTGAACACATGGCCGTGGGTAACGTAGACCAGCCGCTGCCCCACCGGCAGCACGGCATAATCTGCCAGTACCGGGAAATTGAGCACCATCTGGTCTACCTCGGCGTCGCAGTTGCCCCGCACGCACAGCAGCTTGGGCGCAAGGCTGTTCAGCAGCGGGATGACCTGCTTGGGGGCGTAATCCCGGGGCAGGTCGTTGCGGGGGCCGTGGTAGAGCAGGTCTCCCAGAAACAGCAGGCGGTCGGCCTGCTCCCGTTCAAAGGCCTGCTGCAGCTGCTGCGCATAATAATAGGAACCGTGCAGGTCTGATGCGATCATCCATTTCATATACAATGCCCTCCCTCAGAGCCGGTTTGCCTTATTGTAGCGCCTGCTGTAAAAATGGTCAAGTGATCACAAAAGTCATACTTTTGCACAAAAACCCCTTGACACGCCGCTGAGGATGTGGTATTCTGCTAAAGTTGCAGCCCGCAAATGCGCAGGCTGCATATCGCGGACAGCTGCCGCGATCATAAAAACCGTGTGGATTTTTACAGCAACATTGCTACTTTTCGCCACACAATGACCTCACAAGGGTCATTGTGTGGCTTTTTTGTGCGCCGGAAACCGGCTACAGGCCGGTGCTGCGCCTTCCACATTTTTACTTTTTACAGATAGCAGGTGAAATTTTTCAATGAACGAAACTTTTATGAAGGAAAAGCCGGTGCTGCCGCTGCTGCTCTCGATGGCACTGCCCAACGTGGTCTCCATGCTGGTGAACAGCCTCTACAACATCGTGGACAGCCTGTTTGTGGCGCGCATCAGCGAGGACGCCATGACCGCGTTAAGTCTGGTGTTCCCCATCCAGAACTTTTCCAACGCCATTGCCATCGGCTTTGGCATCGGCATCAACGCCATGATCGCGCTGTATCTGGGCGCGGGCGACCGCGAAAAGGCCGAGATAGCTGCCACCCACGGTTTTGTGCTCAGCCTTGTGCACGGCGTGGTGATGATGGCGGTCAGCATCGCCATCATGCCCGGCTTTCTGCGCCGCTTTACGCAGGACGAGGAGCTGATCGCCGCCGGCATCACCTACTCTACCATCGTGTTCCTGTTTTTGGTCGTGAACATGGTCTCGCTGGCTTTTGAAAAGATTTTTCAGGCGGTGGGCCGCATGAAGGTGTCCATGGTCGCCCTGATCACCGGCTGCGTGTGCAATATTTTGCTGGACCCGGTGCTCATCTTCGGGCTGGGGCCGGTGCCTGCCATGGGCATTGCGGGCGCGGCACTGGCTACCGGCATCGGTCAGGTGCTCAGCGTGGTGGTCTACCTTGTGGTCTACCTGCGCACCGAGCTGCCGGTGCGGCTGCGCCGCAGCTGTCTGCGCCCGGACGCGGCGTTGGACGGCAGACTGTACGCCATCGGCGTTCCGGCCATCCTGAATCTGGCACTGCCCTCGCTGCTGGTCACCTTCCTTAACGGATTGCTGGCGGCTTTTTCTCAGAGCTATGTGGTGGTGCTGGGCATCTATTATAAATTGCAGACCTTTTTGTATCTGCCCGCCAACGGTTTCGTGCAGGGCATGCGCCCCCTCATTGGCTATAACTACGGTGCGCGGGAGCACGCCCGGGTGAAAAAGCTGTTCCAGCTGACCCTGCTCATGAGCGCAGCCATCATGGCGGCGGGCACTGTCATCTGTCAGGTTGCCTCCGGGCAGCTGATGGGGCTGTTCACCCAGAACCCCGAAACCATCGCCGCCGGGCGGACTGCCTTGCGCATCATCAGCATCGGCTTTGTCATCTCGGCGGTCTCAACAACCGTCTCCGGTGCACTGGAGGGTCTTGGCAAGGGCACAGAATCTCTGGTCATTTCGTTGTGCCGGTATGTCGTTTTCATCATGCCGCTGGCTGCGCTGCTGTGTAACTGGCTGGGCGCAGACGGCGCATGGCACGCCTTCTGGCTTACCGAGGTGCTGGCGGCAGTGGTCTCCGGTGCGGTCTACCGCCGGGCGGTCACACATAAAAAATAAGAATTTCTGATAGGGGCGTTTCATAACGTCCCTATTTTTCATTGACACTACGGGAAAAGTACGGTAAAATAATTTTCGTGTTTTGACAAAAACTGTCAGTGCGCAAGATATTATAGAGGATGTGGAAGTATATGATCGAGACCATTGCCGCCGTCAATCAGGCGGTGAACAGCTTTATCTGGGGCATCCCCGCCATGGTGTGTATCATTGGCGTGGGGCTGCTGCTCAGTGTCCGCACGGGCTTTTTGCAGATCCGCAAATTCCCTTACGCCATCCGCACCACCGTGGGCCGGATGTTCCGCAAGCGGGATGCCTCGGACGGTGCCATGACCCCCTTTCAGGCGGTGTGCACCGCGCTGGCGGGCACGGTGGGCACCGGCAACATTGCCGGTGTGGCGGGCGCTATCGCCATCGGCGGCCCGGGTGCCGTGTTCTGGATGTGGTGCTCTGCGCTGCTGGGGATGTGCACCAAGTTTGCCGAGGTGACGCTGGCCGTGCATTTCCGGGAGCGCAGCGATACCGGCGAGTGGGTGGGCGGCCCGATGTACTATATTAAAAACGGCCTTGGCCGCCGCTGGCAGTTTCTGGCCGTGCTGTACGCGCTGTTCGGCGAGCTGGCCGTGTTCGGTACCGGCAACGCAACGCAGGTGAATACCATCGTGGCAGCAGTGGATACCGCCCTGCTGGAATACGGGCTGGTGGGCGGCAGCTTTCTGCCCACCCTCAACCTCATCGTGGGTATCCTTGTGGCGGTGCTGGTGGCGCTGGTGCTGCTGGGCGGCATCAAGCGCATTGGCAGCGTGAGCGAAAAGCTGGTGCC
>OOBK01000853.1_pt1 | contig 18953 bp, 16 predicted proteins | sample 1671541 | NCBI WGS metagenome assembly OOBK01 (sample SAMN06348167, study PRJEB24527) | human gut metagenome | biome: human gut; feature: ankylosing spondylitis patient; material: feces | host: Homo sapiens | place: China | collected 2015-10 | reverse complement strand
GGCTCTTATGTTACATACTTTCAAAGGGATGAGGTAGAGCGAGCCGGTGCCCATGGTAATAGTAGGACTGTCCTTGCGTACCATTCTAATGAAAGTATTTGATTTAATTGCTTGAATCCAAGTTCAACAAATCCACCTTACTTCTTCTGTGATTCTACTTCCTGCATCTTCATTGCACGAACTTTCAGCGAAAGTCCGAACAGGTTGATGAATCCGTCAGCGTCATGGTGATCATACAGATCTCCTGTTGTGAAGCTTGCAAGGGATTCGCTGTACAGTGAGTATGGAGATGTCTCTCCGGCGCGGATGATATTTCCTTTATAGAGACGGAACTTAACTTCTCCTGTTACATACTGCTGTGTAACATCAACAAATGCCTGGATTGCTTCACGAAGTGGTGTATACCATTTTCCTTCGTATACGATCTGAGCAAATTTATTTCCAAGATCTTTCTTAACTTCATATGTAGCACGGTCGAGAACGAGCTCTTCAAGCTGGTCATGTGCTTCCATAAGGATTGTTCCACCAGGAGTCTCGTAAACACCACGTGATTTCATTCCAACAACACGGTTTTCAACGATATCAACGATTCCGATTCCATGTTTTCCACCAAGACGATTCAGCTCTGTGATGATTTCAGAAACTTTCATTTCTTTTCCATTTACGCTCTTAGGAACACCAGCTTCAAATGTCATTGTAACATATTCAGCTTTGTCAGGAGCCTTTTCCGGTGTTGTGCTCAGTACGAGAAGATCATCGTAGTTTGGCTCATTTGCCGGATTCTCAAGCTCAAGACCTTCATGGCTGATGTGCCACAGGTTACGGTCACGGCTGTAGCTGTGCTTTGCGTCAAATGGAAGATCAATTCCATGAGCTTTACAATAATCGATCTCGTCTTCACGGGACTGCATTGTCCATACATCTGTCATACGCCATGGAGCGATGATCTTGATGTCCGGAGCAAGAGCTTTGATACCAAGCTCGAAACGGATCTGGTCATTTCCTTTTCCTGTTGCACCATGGCAGATAGCAACAGCGCCTTCTTTACGTGCAATCTCAACCAGTTTTTTAGCGATTGCCGGACGGGCCATGGAAGTTCCGAGAAGGTATTTGTTCTCGTAAACAGCTCCGGCCTTTACACAAGGAACGATGAAGTCATCACAGAATTCATCAATGATATTTTCAATATATAATTTAGAAGCTCCGGAAAGTTTTGCTCTTTCATCCAGGCCATCCAGTTCTTCTCCCTGTCCACAATCGATGCAACAGCAGATAACGTCATAGTTAAATGTTTCTTTCAGCCACGGGATGATTGCTGTAGTATCAAGACCACCTGAATATGCTAATACAACTTTTTCTTTACTCATTTTATTGCCTCCTAAATGTATTTTTATAAATTTCTGTTTCCTCAGTTTCTTGAGTTCTAAAGTTTGCCGCTTTAATAAGCTAAAACCTACTATACACCACATTTTATAATTATGCAAGTATTATTTTGAAAAAATGAATAAAATGCATAAAATTACATATAATGTACAAAAAATGAATAAAACGAAGAAAAAATGAGTGAAAATATGCAAGATGTGACGGAGAAGATGTGAAACTAGAAAAACAAAAAAGTTAGGTACTGTTATTTTGAATTGTGATATATTTGACGAATATGTTAAAAAAATATCGTGAAAAGCTGTTGATTTTAGTAAATGTGTCTGATAATATAAAGATATCAAAGAAACTGACCTAAAAAATATTTAGATAGTCAGACGAAAACGGATCACAACCTATCTGTTTAATATAAAAGTCAGAAGGGCATGTGAGCAAGAAAGAGAGGGAAAACAAATGGGATTTCTTACAGGAAAGACAGCAATCATTACGGGAGGAGGACGTGCAGTACTAAGTGATGGTAGCTGTGGATCCATCGGATATGGTATTGCAACAGCTTATGCCAAAGAAGGTGCGAATCTTGTTCTTACAGGAAGAAATGTAAAGAAGCTGGAAGACGCGAAAGAAGAGTTGGAACGCCTCTATGGAGTGAAAGTGCTTGCAGTACAGGCAGATGTCAATGCGGGAGCAGATAACAAGGCAGCAGTTGAGCACGTTGTAAAGCAGGCAGTTGAGGAATTCGGAAGAATTGATGTTCTTATTAATAATGCACAGGCTTCTGCATCAGGAGTAACTCTTGCAGATCATACAACAGAGCAGTTTGATCTTGCGATTTATTCAGGACTTTATGCAACATTTTATTATATGCAGGCATGTTATCCATATTTGAAGGAAACACAGGGATCCGTAATCAACTTTGCATCAGGAGCAGGCCTTTTCGGTAATTACGGACAGTGTGCGTATGCAGCAGCGAAGGAAGGTGTCAGAGGACTGACAAGAGTAGCAGCTACAGAATGGGGAGTAGACGGAATCAATGTGAATATTGTGTGCCCGCTTGCATGGACAGCACAGCTTGAAAACTTCCAGAAAGCATATCCGGATGCATTTAAGGCGAATGTAAAGATGCCGCCGGCAGGACATTACGGAGATGTAGAGAAAGAGATTGGAAGAGCGTGTGTACAGCTTGCATCACCGGATTTCAAATATATGAACGGCGAGACAATTACATTAGAAGGCGGAATGGGACTTAGACCTTAATCCTTCTTTGGAAAATGAGAGCAATATTTTCTATATAGAAGATAGATAAATAGAAGAAAAGTAGATCGGCGATGATAGACGTAGGAATAGTTACGTTTATCATCGCCGTTTTATGTAGCAAAAAACTTTTTGAAAAAAATACTTGCATATTATACATGAAAGATGTATTATTATGCACATGAAAATGAATAACGTGTATTTTTATACATTCATTTTAAGAAAAGCTTTACATCCCGATTAAAGTGGTATATTATAAGGAGAAATGATTGCGGTAATACGTTACCGTGGTACAGCAAACAAGTAATTCCCGGGAGTATTTCGAGGGAATGAGAAAAGAAAGGACTTGAGAACGATGATTAAGGTCGGAATTATTGGAGCAACCGGTTATGCAGGCGGCGAGCTCGTAAGAATATTGATGGGACATAAAGATGCAGAGATTGTCTGGTACGGATCCAGAAGTTATGTAGATCAGAAATATGCAGATGTATATAGAAACATGTTTCAGATTGTAGATGCAAAATGCATGGATGATAACATGGATGAGCTTGCCGGGCAGGTAGATGTGATCTTCACAGCAACCCCGCAGGGACTGTGTGCATCTCTGATCAATGAAGAAATCCTTTCAAAGACAAAGATCATTGATCTCAGTGCAGATTTCCGTCTGAAAGATGTGAAGGTTTACGAAGAGTGGTATAAAATCGAACACAAAGCACCGCAGTATATTGATGAAGCTGTCTATGGATTGTGTGAGATCAACCGTGATAAAGTGAAGGATGCACGTATCGTGGCAAATCCGGGATGCTATACAACATGTTCTATCCTGACAGCATATCCGCTTGCAAAAGAAGGACTGATCGACATGAGTACTCTGATCATCGATGCAAAGTCTGGAACATCAGGTGCAGGAAGAGGAGCAAAGCTTCCGAATCTTTACTGTGAAGTGAATGAAAATATCAAAGCATATGGAGTAGCTACACACCGCCATACACCGGAGATTGAAGAACAGCTTGGATATGCAGCCGGAGAGAAAGTTGTATTGAACTTTACACCGCATTTAGTTCCGATGAATCGTGGAATTCTTGCAACAGAGTACGCAAAGCTTACAAAAGAAGTTACATATGAAGAAGTAAAAGCAATTTATGATAAATATTATGCAGATGAGAAATTTGTCCGCGTTTTGGATAAGGACCAGTGTCCGGAGACCAAATGGGTAGAAGGAAGCAACTATGTAGACATTGGATTTAAGATCGATGAGAGAACAGGACGGATCATTATGATGGGAGCTATTGATAACCTTGTAAAAGGTGCCGCAGGACAGGCGGTTCAGAATATGAATCTGCTGTTTGGTCTTCCAGAGAGTGAAGGACTTGAACTCGTTCCGATGTTCCCATAGGTTATATTGATAAAGGTGGTATGTATGATACGTGTAATGACAATAGAGGATTATGATGAAGTATATAAATTGTGGAAGAAGATCCGGGGATTCGGAATCCGCAGTATCGACGATTCGAAAGAAGGTGTCGAACGCTTTCTGCGACGGAATCCGACAACGAGTTTTGTCGCAGTGAAAGAAGGAAAAATTGTCGGAAGTATTCTCTGTGGTCACGATGGAAGACAGGGAAGTCTCTATCATGTATGTGTGGATGAGGCATACCGAAGACATGGAATCGGAAAAGACATGGTCGTGCATACAATGAAAGCACTCCAGGCAGAGAAGATCAATAAGGTTTGTCTGATCGCATTTGCACAAAATAATGTAGGAAATGCATTTTGGAATACAATCGGATGGACGGAACGACTTGATGTGAATTATTATGATTTTATTTTAAATGAAGAAAATATTACAGCATTTAATGAACAGTAGAAAGGAAGCAGATCATATGAAGATAATCGAAGGCGGAGTTACCGCAGCAAAAGGATTTGAAGCAGCAGCAACAGCAGCAGGAATCAAATACCAGGGTCGTACAGATATGGCAATCATTTACAGTGAGAAACCGTGTAAAGTTGCCGGAACATTTACAACGAATGTAGTAAAGGCAGCTCCGGTGAAGTGGGACAGACAGATTGTAGAGAGCAAACAGAAATCACAGGCCGTTATCGTCAATTCCGGAATTGCCAATGCATGTACCGGAGAGGAAGGTATGAAATACTGTGAAGAGACAGCAAAAGAGGCAGGAAAAGTTCTTGGAATCGATGAGAAAGGTGTTCTTGTAGGTTCTACAGGCGTTATCGGAATGCAGATTCCAATCGATAAGATCAAAGCCGGAATTACAGAACTTGCCAAGGAAAAGAAAGCTGATCTGGCAAGTGGAACAGAAGCTGCGAAAGCAATCATGACAACTGATACGAAGAAAAAAGAAGTTGCGGTTACATTTATGGCAGGAGATACAGAAGTGACGATCGGAGGAATGGCGAAAGGTTCTGGAATGATTCATCCGAATATGTGTACAATGCTTGCATTTATTACAACGGATGCAAAAATTTCCAAAAAAGCACTTCAGGCGGCAATGAGCAGTGATGTTGAGGATACTTATAACATGATCTCTGTTGACGGAGATACTTCAACAAATGATACAGCACTTCTTCTCGCGAATGGAATGGCCGGAAATGAGAAGATCAAAGAAGGCACACCGGAATTCGATGCATTCAAAGAGGCTCTTCATTATGTAAATGAGACACTTGCGAAGGCAATGGCGGGAGACGGAGAAGGTGCAACAGCACTTTTTGAAGTAAAGGTTGTCGGAGCACAGACAAAAGAGCAGGCAAAAGTTCTTGCAAAATCTGTTGTATGCTCGAATCTTACAAAGGCTGCAATCGCAGGACACGATGCAAACTGGGGAAGAATCCTTTGTGCAATGGGATATTCCGGAGCGCAGTTTGATCCGGAGCAGGTAGATCTTTTCTTCGAGAGTAGTGCAGGAAAGCTTCAGATCATTGCTAATGGAACAGCAACAGATTATAGCGAAGAAAAGGCAACAGAGATCCTTTCACAGGAAAAAGTGACAGCCATTGCCGACTTAAAAGCCGGAGATGCAGAAGCTACTGCGTGGGGCTGTGACCTGACACATGGATACATTGATATCAATGCGGATTACAGAAGTTGATTTATAGAGAAATTATTATTTCTTTAAAGACGCTGAAAAGATAAAAAAGGGAGACAGAAAAAATGACAAGCAATATGCAGAAATATCTGGATAAAGCGCAGGTGCTGATCGAGGCACTGCCTTATATCCAGCGCTTTAACCGTAAAATCATCGTAGTAAAATATGGCGGAAGTGCCATGGTGGATGAAAGTCTGAAACGCAGAGTAATCGAGGATGTTACACTTCTGAAACTGTGTGGATTCAAACCGATCATCGTACATGGCGGTGGTAAGGAAATCAGCAAGTGGGTTGGAAAAGTTGGAAAAGAAGCAGAGTTTATCAACGGACTTCGAGTGACAGATGCAGAGACAATGGAGATTGCTGAGATGGTTCTGGGACGCGTGAATAAGAGTCTTGTACAGCTTGTAGAGAGTCTTGGCGTGCGTGCGATCGGAATCAGTGGAAAGGATGGAAATCTACTCCAGGTTGAGAAGAAGCTTTCAGACGGACAGGATATCGGATTCGTAGGAGATGTCAAGAAAGTAAATGCAGAGATTTTGTATGACCTTCTGGAAAAAGATTTCCTTCCGATCATTTGCCCGGTTGGTATGGATGAGGAATACAATACTTATAATATCAATGCAGATGATGCAGCCTGTGCAATCGCCCGTGCCATGAAGGTTGAGAAGCTTGCGTTCCTGACAGATATTGAAGGTGTTTATAAAGATCCGAAAGATCCATCTACATTGATTTCTGAACTGGAGATCAAAGAAGCCAAGGAATTGATTACAGACGGATATATTGGAGGTGGAATGCTTCCAAAGCTTCAGAATTGTATTGATGCGATTGAAAATGGTGTGTCACGTGTACATATTCTGGACGGAAGAATCCCACATTGCCTGTTGCTTGAAATCTTTACAAACAAAGGAATCGGTACAGCAATTTTAAATCAGAAAGAAAGCAGGTATTATGATGGTGAACAGTAAAATACAGGCGGCAGAAGAGAACCTGATCCATGTATACAATCGATTTCCGATTGCATTGGATCACGGAGAAGGAATGTATCTGTATGATACAGAAGGAAAAGAATATCTTGACTTTGCAGCAGGATTTGCTGTGTCAGGACTTGGATATGATAATAAAGAACTGAATCAGGCATTAAAAGATCAGATTGATAAGTTATACCATACATCAAATCTTTATTTCCACGAGAGCTGTGGAGAGGCGGCAAAAGAATTAAACCGCATTTGCGGAATGGACAGAGTTTTCTTTACAAACAGTGGTGGTGAGGCAAACGAAGGTGCTCTGAAAGCGGCAAGAAGATATGCTTACACAAAGAAGACAGGAAGATATGAATTTATCGCGATGCAGAATTCTTTCCATGGAAGAAGCTTCGGAGCAGTTTCTGTGACAGGACATGATTCTTATCGTGAACCGTTTGAGCCGGTTGTTCCAGGTGTAAGATTTGCAGAGTTTAATGATCTTGACAGTGTGAAAGCACTGGTAAATGATAAGACTTGTGCAATTATTTTGGAACCGCTGCAGGGCGAAGGCGGAATCAATCTTGCAACACAGGAATTTATGGAAGGAATCCGTAAGATCTGTGATGAAAATGGAATCCTGATGATCTGTGATGAAGTGCAGTGCGGAATGGGAAGAACCGGAAATATGTTTGCATGGCAGGGATTTGGTGTAAAACCGGATATTCTGACTATGGCGAAAGCAATCGGAAACGGAATTCCGGTCGGTGCATTTGCAATGACGGAAGAAGTGGCAAAATATTCTCTGCAGCCGGGAGATCACGGCGCAACTTATGGAGGAAATCCACTGGCATGTACAGCTGTTAAGACAGTGATCGAGATTTTTGAACGTGAAGATCTTGTAGGGCATGTGAATCAGGTTGCACCTTATCTGACAAAGAAGCTCGATGAGCTTGTAGATGAACTGGGCTGTGTAGTCAGAAGAAAAGGAAAAGGTCTGATGCAGGGAATCGAGATTACAAAACCTCTTGCAGAAGTAAATAAAAAGACAATTGAAGAAGGACTTTTAATCATTCAGGCGCAAGGAAATGTCATCCGATTTGTTCCACCGCTGATCGTAGAAGAAAAGCATATTGATGAGATGATCGAAAAACTGAAACGTGCACTTGCATAAGAAATCTTATACATAAAAAAGCCGGCATTTGCTTATACTATTTCTATAGGGAGGTATAAGCTTATGGCCGGTTTTTTGATTGCACTGCTATCAGGTGCGCTGATGAGTGTACAGGGAGTGTTCAACGCGCAGGTGACAAAGACGACAGGAATCTGGGTAAGCAATGGGTGGGTGCAACTTTCAGCATTTCTTTTGTGTCTGTTTGTCTGGCTGGCAACAGGAAGAGACTCTGTTGTAGCACTTATGGAAGTCCAGCCGCGCTATATGTTGCTGGGAGGTGTGATCGGAGCAGGGATTACATGGACTGTCATTAAAAGTGTGGATGCCCTGGGACCTGCAAGATCAGCACTTTTCATTGTTGTTTCCCAGCTGGCGGTTGCTTATCTGATCTCACTATCCGGAATGTTCGGAATGGAAAAAGAACCATTTTCATGGAGAAAACTGATTGGATTGTTGATCGCAGCCGGTGGAATTGTTCTTTTTCAATGGAAATAGACAGGTTTGCGGGTATTGTAACAAGTCTGTAACAAAGCGTTAAATTGTCTATTGTATTTTTGAGAAAAATTCGTTACAATATTTATGTCCGGTTTTAAGGGGAAGTCTGACTGTCTGAGAACAGTGAGGCAATAGGATGAAGAACGGATGGAAGAAAATATGCAGATGCCGTAAAGGACAGATGCTAAAAGGAATTGTATTGACTTTAACTTTGGCTTTTTTGACCATGGGATTGTGTGGCTGTGCAGAGAAGCATGACGCAGCGGAAGAACTTGAAGAGTTCACACTGGAGGGAGAATCTGATGTAGAGAAGAATTCCTCAAATTCCAAAACAGAGTCAGAAAAAGGATCTCAGGGTGGCACAGATGCAGAAGAAGGACTGCCGGAGACGTTATATGTTCATGTATGTGGAGCTGTGAATGCTCCGGGGGTGTACAAACTGAGGACAGATGCACGGATTTACGAAGCATTAGAAGCGGCCGGTGGAATGACAGAAGATGCTGCCGCAGATTGGATCAATCAGGCAGAAGCTCTGAGTGATGGAGAGCGGATCTATGTGCCAACGCAGGAAGAAGCAGAGGAGTCAGCACAATCTGTTTCCGGTCAGTGGGCAGATCCGAATGGAAATGCAGGTGGATCAGTCAGTGATAAAATTAATATAAATACAGCCGCAAAAGAAGAATTGATGACCTTGAGTGGAATCGGAGCATCAAAGGCAGAGAGTATTCTGAAATACAGACAGGAGCATGGAAACTTTCAGAGTATAGAGGATCTCAAGAAGATCGAGGGAATCAAGGATGGCGTGTTTAATAAGATAAAAGACGATATTACGGTATAGGAGCGGGCAGGCAGAAGAATGGCCAGAAAGAGGAGTATGAGCAAGAAGATATTAGTTGTTGATGATGAAAAATTAATCGTAAAGGGGATTCGGTTCAGTCTGGAACAGGAAGGAATGGAAGTGGATTGCGCTTATGATGGAGAAGAAGCATTAGAATATGCGAGAAGATGTGAGTATGATCTTGTACTTCTTGATGTCATGCTTCCGAAACTGGATGGTTTCCAGGTATGTCAGCAGATTCGTGAATTTTCAGATATGCCGATTGTTATGTTGACTGCCAAGAGTGAGGATATGGATAAGATCCTTGGTCTGGAATATGGTGCGGATGATTATATCACAAAGCCGTTCAATATTCTTGAAGTGAAGGCAAGAATCAAGGCAATCATGCGCAGAACAGCGAAACGCAAGGAAGAGCCGGCCGGCAGTCCGGTGCTTGTGAAAGGGAATATGAAGATTGATTGCGAAGGACGCCGTGTTTTCATCGGAGAACGTGAGATCAATCTTACAGCGAAGGAATTTGATGTGCTTGAGCTTTTGGCAATGAATCCGAATAAGGTTTACAGCAGAGAGAATCTGCTGAATCTGATCTGGGGATATGATTATCCGGGTGATGCAAGAACTGTAGATGTACATATCCGTCGTTTACGAGAGAAGATAGAACAGAATCCAAGTGAACCAAAATACGTACATACGAAGTGGGGAGTGGGTTATTATTTCCAGGGGTAAGAATACATTTTCATTTAAGAAAAAGATCTTTAACAATCTTAGATTCCGAATTTTTATTATGGTGCTTCTTGCCGGGCTTGTGCCCAGCGTAGTAGCACTATTTGGAATCGTAAAAGTCTATGAGTCACGTGCTGTGTCACTTCGAACAGCAGAAATTCAGAATCAATGTACAATTTTAACGAATCAGATCAGTGCGAGCCACTATTTTGAGGACACTTCACAAGAGGTGGTCAATGACAGTCTGAATCAGCTGACTAACATTTATAACGGAAGAGTTATGGTAATTGACGATCAGCTAAGGGTAGTCAAGGATACTTATAGTCTGGATGAGGGAAAGCTGGATGTATCTGAAAGTGTAGTGCGCTGTATGAAGGGGACGAGCACGAATAATTATGATAAGAAGAATCATTATATCGAGGTGACTGCACCGATTGCAATACCCGGAGAGAATCAGATTCGCGGTGTAATGCTGGCAAGTGTTTCAACTGATAGTATTGAGGATTCTTTGGATGTATTATATACACAGGGGAGCGTGATTATTGGTCTTGTGATGATTTTTCTGACGATTGTTGCAGTGTTTGCAGCAGATCGTGTAGTACGTCCGCTGCATCAGATTGCAGCTACGATCGAGAATGTAAGTGCAGGGTATAGCGACGATGTTTTGCATGTGGATACATTTACAGAAACGAAAAGTATCAGCGAAGCAATTAATAAGATGATGGGAAGGCTGAAGCTTTTGGATGATTCCAGGGAAGAATTTGTATCCAATGTATCTCACGAACTGAAGACCCCGATGACATCGATGAAAGTACTGGCCGATTCACTTCTGGAGCAGGAGAACCTTCCGGTTGAGATGTATCAGGAATTCATGGGTGATATTGCAAAAGAGATTGACCGTGAGAATAAGATCATTACAGATCTTTTATCACTTGTGAAGATGGACAAGAAGGGGCAGACGCTGAATATTGAGTCCATTAATATCAATGAACTTCTGGAACAGATTTTGAAGAGATTAAAACCAATTGCAGAGAAAAAGAATGTGGAGATCGTAATGGAGAGCTTTCGTCCGGTTACGGCGGAGATTGATGAGACAAAGCTGTCACTTGCGATTTCCAATCTGGTAGAAAATGCAGTAAAGTATAATCATGATAATGGATGGGTTCATGTATCATTGAATGCAGACCACAAATTTTTCTATGTAAAAGTAGAAGATTCAGGAATTGGAATTCCGAAAGAGGATCAGGCGCATGTTTTTGAACGTTTCTTTCGTGTGGATAAATCTCATTCCAGAGAGATCGGAGGAACAGGACTTGGACTTGCAATTGCGCGAAATGCTGTGATTGCACATAGAGGTGCGATTAAAGTATATAGTGAAGAAGGCGAAGGAACAACATTTACTGTGAGAATTCCACTGATCTATACAGCTTCTTAGGAGAAAAGTTATGAAAAAAAGAAAAGGAATCGCAGTGTTGCTTATTCTGATTCTTTCTCTCGCAGTAACTGCGTGTGGGGATCGTTATGGAGTAAAGGAAGGCGAATCTTACATTTACTGTATGAATACAGACAAGACAGGACTTGTAAAGGTTGCAGCTAAGATCAGCGGCAATTCTGCGATAAAAAAGGCGGAATCTGTAATCGATGAGATGAAGAAACCAACGAATGAAATTGAATATACACAGGCAATTCCGGAACAGGTGAAATTGCTCGACTGTGCTTTAAAGGGCAGTATCCTTGAGATTGATTTCAGTGAAGAATATTATGAAGTGAAATCCTTAGATGAGAAACTGATGCGGGCAGCAATTGTGCAGTCACTGCTTCAGATTGATGGAATTGATGCAGTATCTGTCCGTGTGGAAGGGGAACCGCTCAAAGATAATGAGGGAAATGATGTTGGCTTAATGAATGAGGATGATATTGTTGATGCAACAGGATCCTCATTAAGTTCTTATCAAACGGATACACTGACATTGTATTTTGCAGATCAGAATGGATCCAAACTGGTCAGGCAAGAGGTTGATGTTCATTACAGCAGTAATGTCTTGAAAGAAAAGCTGATTGTAGAAAAGCTGATGCAAGGTCCATCTGAGGAGGGGGCATATCCAACGATCAATCCGGCGGCTAATCTGTTGAGTGTAACAACAAAGGATGGAATCTGTTATGTGAATTTTGACAGCACATTTCTGATCAGTGCGTATGATGTACTGCCTGAGATCACGATTTATTCTATTGTGGATTCTCTTGTAGAGGGAGCAGGAGTAAGGCAGGTACAGATTACGATCAATGGTGAATCGAATGCAAAATACATGGAGAAGGTGGACTTGTCACAGCCATTGAATGAAGAGCAGGACTGGATAGCAGCAGATAACAAAGAATGAGAAAACGCCCGCTTTGTATGGTATGTCTTATACTGCTTGCCATACAGCTTGTAAGAGTGAGTTTTTTACAGAATACAAAAGATCAGAAACCGTCCCTTGCAGAAACATTGATTTCAGATGAGAAAGATGTGATTTGCGAGGGCACGGTTTATAAAATTGAAAATAAATCACAATCAACTGCAATTTATCTGAAAGATGCGGTTGTTTCTTGTACAGATCAAAAGAGTAAGAATCAGATAATCAAAGAAAAGAAAATCCTTGTAATAATAAAAAATAATAAATCCGGTAAAAAAATCAGAATGAAAATAGGACAGAAGCTGAATGTGTGGGGGACAAAACAGTCGTTTCATCCGCCAAGGAATCCGGGTAATTTTAACCAAAAAAGTTATTATCAAAAACAGGGAATCCATGTTGGGGTTTTAACAAAGGCAGAACAGGTTGAGATCGTTTTGTCTGAAAAAGACAAGAACTGGATTGTATCACGATGGAATAGCATACGGAATCAGCTGGACCGGCTGAAAAATTACTGGAACTGGAAGATTGTAAGCCAGATGGGAAAAACACATGGCGCGATGCTTTCTGCAATCTTGTTGGGAGAAAAAAGCGGACTTGATCCGGAGATGAAAAAATTGTATCAGAAGAACGGATTAGGACATCTGCTTGCAATTTCGGGATTACACATGTCACTGATCGGAATGTCTGTTTACCGGTTATTAAGAAGAATGGGAAATTCATTTCTGTTTTCCGGAATTGCCGGAGGAGGGGTTCTGTTTTTCTATCTGGTTATGACAGGTCCACAGGTATCCAGTCTTCGTGCACTTCTTATGTTTTTTATCCGCATGGGGGCAGAAATTACCGGGAGAGATGTGGATCAACCTACAAGCCTGGCGGTTACAGCAGCTATCTTAAGCATATATCAACCGCTGTATCTGTTAGATGCGGCATTTTTACTTTCGTTTGGTGCAATCCTTGGGATTTTATTATTGTATCCAATTTTTGAACAAAAAACACATTTGAAAGCATGGGAAGGATTTAAGATTAGTTTAGCTGTTAATGGAATGCTTCTGGGAATCATGCTGTATTATTATTTTGAGGTGCCGCCGTATGCACTCGTTTTGAATGTTATTTTAATTCCGTTGTTTCCATTTGTGATGTTGACAGGTATAGGTGGAATTTTATTTTCAGAATTATCGGGAACCATAGGAAAAATTGGATTCAGAAGCTGTGATCGCCTGTTGTCCTTCTATGATAAATTATGTGAGCTGACATCAGCGCTTCCGGGCAGCAGGATCGTGACCGGACAGCCAGAGTTATGGTGGGTGCTTATTTACTATGGTGTGCTGTTGTTTTTGTGCTTCCTGTTTCATGCAATGAAAAATAAGACAGATAACCGAAGAAAACAGGCGGGATTTTCACTTCTTGTTTGTATTGTCATAGCAGGATCGATCTGCGGATGCGGAATACTCAATAATGATTCAAAAAACCTTCAGGTGACTGTTCTGGATGTTGGACAGGGGGACTGTATTTTTATAAGAGACAGGGAAGGAAAGAAAATGCTTGTGGATGGAGGGAGCAGTGATCTGTCTTCTGTCGGTACTTACCGGATAGAGCCGTTTCTATTATCGCAGGGGGTCAGAAAACTGGAGTATGTTTTTGTGACACATGGTGATGCGGATCACATCAATGGAATTCAAGAACTTCTGCAAAATCAGAAACAGGGAGTGGAAATCGATGCGCTTGTTCTGCCGCCGGAAGAATATATGGATGAGAAATTACTCCATCTTGCAGAAATAGCGAAAGAAAATGGGACGAGAGTGTTGACAATTTATTCAGGAGAAGAAGTCGGAACATATTTAAAATGCATCGCTCCGTTGACAACGAGAAAAAATGAGTGTACACGTGGCAGGATGGAGGAGGTACCTCGTCTGGAAGCAGGAAATGAAGCATCTGTTGTACTTGAATTGAAGGATGGGGCATTTCAAATGCTTCTGACTGGAGATCTGGAAGGAAGAGGAGAGGAACAGCTGGTGGAAAGCGGAGCATTGGAAAGCTGTCCAATCTTAAAAGCAGGACATCATGGGTCGAAGAATTCGGGAAGTGAAGACTTCCTTCAGATTGTGAAACCCAGATTAACATTGATCTCAGCGGGGATAGAGAACTGCTATGGACATCCACATGCGGAGACGCTGGAACGCCTGAGGGAAATCGGAAGTGAAGTATTGTCCACGCAGGAATGTGGCGCAATTACACTAAAGAGTGATGGACGAAAAATAAAGGTTCACAAGTATCTATAAAATTATGGAAATAGGAACAGGCGAATAGGAACAGGTGATAAAAAGGCTCTTGTCAAAGTATTGGTTATTCATTTATAATAGAATAGTTATGAAGACCTTAAATGAAGATTTAAAATCAGGACAATTTAAGCAGGTATATCTTCTCTGCGGAGAAGAAGGATATCTGAAGAAACAGTATAAGAACCGTTTTGTGAAGGCAATGCTTCCGGAAGGTGATACGATGAACTATTCGTATTATGAAGGGAAGAATACGCCAGTGAAAGAAGCAATCGATCTTGCAGAGACCTTACCTTTCTTTGCAGAGCGCAGACTGATCGTATTTGAGAATACGGGATTTTTTAAAACTGCGGCAGGGGCAGATCTGGCGGATTATATCAAGGATATGCCAGAGACAACCTGTTTTATCTTCGTGGAAGAAGAGATTGATAAGAGGAATAGGCTCTACAAAGCAGTGAAAGCGAAAGGATATATTACAGAGCTGTCCACGCAGGATGCAGGAACATTGAAACGCTGGGTTGCAGGTCTGGTCCGAAAAGAGCAGAAGCAGATTTCGGAGTCTGTGATTGTGTATTTTCTGGATAAAGTTGGAACAGACATGGAAAATATCCAGGGAGAGCTGGAGAAAGTATTCTGTTATGCACTGGAGAGAGATACGATCACCAAGGAAGATATTGATGCTGTCTGTGTGACGCAGATCACGAATCATATTTTTGAGATGGTAGATGCAGTTGCAGCTGGAAATCAGCAGAAAGCACTGGATCTGTATTATGAACTGCTGGCTTTAAAAGAACCGCCGATGCGTATTCTTTTTCTGCTGGTACGTCAGTACAGGATGCTTTTCCATGTCAAGGCACTTGCGAACCAGGGATATGGAAGAAAAGAGATTGCGTCTAAAGCAGGATTACATCCATTTGTGGCAGGAAAGAATATGGAACAGGCGAAGCGGTTTAAGATGGGACAGCTGCGCCGTGTGATGGAAGAAGGGGCACAGCTGGAGCAGGATGTAAAGACAGGATTGCTGACAGACAATCTTGCGGTAGAACTTTTTATTGTAAAACAGTCAGAAAGATAGATGGAGGAAGAAGTATTGTCAACAATTGATCAGAGTCATATTAGAAATTTTTGCATTATAGCACATATCGATCACGGTAAGTCTACACTGGCGGATCGTATCATTGAGCAGACAGGACTTTTGACTAGCAGAGAAATGCAGTCACAGGTTCTCGATAACATGGATCTGGAGAGAGAGCGTGGAATCACGATCAAAGCACAGGCAGTCCGTACTGTATATCAGGCAGATGACGGAGAAGAGTATATTTTCAACTTGATCGATACACCTGGACACGTCGATTTCAACTATGAGGTATCCCGAAGCCTGGCAGCCTGCGACGGAGCGATTCTTGTTGTTGATGCGGCACAGGGAGTTGAGGCACAGACACTTGCGAATGTATATCTGGCACTCGATCATGATCTGGACGTTATGCCGGTTATCAACAAGATCGATCTTCCAAGCGCAGAGCCGGAGCGTGTAAAAGAAGAGATAGAAGATGTGATTGGAATCGATGCGGAGAATGCACCACTGATTTCTGCTAAGACAGGACTGAATGTACATGAAGTTCTCGAGCAGATCGTACAGCAGATTCCGTCACCGGTCGGAGATCCGGATGCACCGCTTCAGGCACTGATCTTTGATTCCAAGTACGATTCTTACAAGGGAGTTATTGTATTCTGCCGTATCAAGGAAGGTACTGTCAAAAAAGGTACACCGATGCTTATGATGGCAACAGGTGCGAAAGCAGAAGTTGTAGATTCAGTAGCCACGTTTTCAGCCTTAATCAAGCCTGTTGCATCAATCACACCGGCTTTCTTGCCTTCTGTCAGCAATGCATAGTAATGAGTTCCGTCTACGCAGTTCACTTCTTTCAAAGTGAATACAGAACCATTTTCTGCACCTTCTGTTACTACCATCATTTCAGTACCACCAACTTCAGATACCTGAACATATTTCTGGTTGTTAGCGAACTTATACGGATCGTTTACACGGATCTGATAATAAGTCTGGAAGATCGTGTCTTTTTCGAAGATAGGGGTATTATAACCATTGCCCCATTTTACCAGTTCGAACTTAGTAGCCTCATCGGCAGATACACGTAAGATCGTGTCGTTGCCTACGGTAGAGTTGCCAATTGTAACACCCAAGTCATTGCCTACATTCAAGTAGTTCAAAGTATAGTTTACATTCTTGGCATCATCGTTAAAGAAGCCCAAGCGGTTACTTACGGTCTTTGTCAATTTCAGCGTATCATTAGTCAACCAAGCTTCTTCGTTGTTATAATAATAGTTAATTACGATATTACCATCAGCCAATACTTTGTAAGAACCATTATTCAGAGTAGCTCCTGTTTCTTGGTTCCAGATTTCAGGATACCCACCGAATTCATTCGTATTCTGATTTACAACCCACTTAGCGGCCGGCATGTGTTCGAAGTTCATCACATCCCATTCAGCCGGAGCAACCTTTGTCAAGTTCCAACCGTTCAAATCAACCATCAAGCGAGCACCGTTCTTCTGTGCATCAGCACCGTTTACTACATCCATGAAATAGATGCCCGGTTCCAAAACGGCATTGTGAGCAGCAGGAGAGAGGCTCAAACCGATACGGTCGTTGTATGTATAGATACCTGTGCCTTTCAGCTCTTCGGAAGAACCGATAGTGGCTTCACGACGGGCACCACCTAATACGGCAATCTTAACCAGATTGTTTTCTTGGCCTTTTGCAGAAGTAGCAAAAATATCGATTTCACTATTTGTACGATCCTTCCAATACTTAGTCGTTACGTTCTTCACGTTGTAACCATCTGCTTCAATACGCAAAGAGTCCTGAGTCGGCCAGTAGAAGAAACGGAAGTTGAAGCGACCGTTGATATCGCGAGCTGCCAAGTTGTTGACAGATTTGAAATCAGCTTCATGTTCACGAGTAGCGAATCCTAAATGCTGGATACCTGCAATTTCTTCACCGGCTGAGCCGTTCAGATAAGCTGTGTCGACCATTAAATAAGTATCCTGGCCCTTGGCATTCTTGCCGGCTTTCAGAGATAACCAGTTAAATGACTTTTCAAGACGAATGTTTTCAAACACTTCTGAAGCCTTGATAGCAGCACGTTCAGCATCCTTATGCGCATAACGAGCGTCTACCCATGTCCAATAAGCTGCCCCCTTTTCACCATCTAAAGCCATCAACTGTTCATTCAAACTTGCAATTTGTTGCGTATAGTTGAAAATAGCAGTTTCTAGCTCGACCTTCTTAGCACTAACTTCTTTCAGTTCAGCTTGAACAGAGGCCAATTCTTCTTCAAGTTCTTTCAACTCTTTCTTTGCTTCTTCAAGAGCTTGACTGTGAACTCCATAAGCTTCAAACATTTCGTCATAAGCTGTGCTGGCAGCCTTCTCAGCTTGCTTTTTCTCCTCTGCTACACCAATAGCAACATCTAAATCTTTAGAGATTGAAGCTATTGCACCTTCTGAAGCGATAACAGCTTCTGCAGCTTTTTCAAAGGTTTCATTTTCTTCAGTATCAAGAGCATTGACACCATTTGTAAAAGCCTTATCGTTTTGGCTCTTATAAGCTGAAGCAGACATTGATATATCTACACCATTATTTGCTTCTTTCAAGATAGCATACAAACGATGTCCATATTCTACAAAGGCTTCCTTCTCTGCTTCATCAGTTACCTTAGCTGCATCGAAATAAGAATTCCATGCTTGTGGTTTATCATTAGGGGCATAGCCCATATCTGAGACATAATGTACATCATTTGTTTCGTTGAAATACTTCCTCATCGCTGTTCCCCACTTTTCATATCTACTTTTCTGATCGAATGCTTTATTTTTAACATCCAGAGCAACATTCCATGCATCCGTGGCATTATTGATAGAATTTTGAAGAGCGGTCTGGGCAGCAACTGCATCTTTATATTCATTTTGAGCTGCCTCTAATTTTTCAGCCAATTCTGCAAGTTGTTTCTTGGCCTCTTCGTTTAGAGCAGAACTTGTTGCGATAGATTGTTTTTTCTGTAAAATCGCTTGTTTTGTAGCATCTTCACTTTCATTCAAAAAGTTGTAAATCCAACTTTGATTCACAAGTTCTCTACCTTTTTCAACCTTTTCAGACTCTACATTCTGGATCTTCTGAGCCAGATCTTCTGTTACCATTGTGTCTGCTTCTGCGATAATCTCGCCTGTTGTCTCATCTACAACATCTTCAGCCAGTGCAAAACCTGTGATACGGTTCTTCAATGCCAGCTAGATCGGAAGAGCGTCGTGTAGGGAAAGAGTGTAGATCTCGGTGGTCGCC
>OOBK01000836.1_pt1 | contig 19183 bp, 19 predicted proteins | sample 1671541 | NCBI WGS metagenome assembly OOBK01 (sample SAMN06348167, study PRJEB24527) | human gut metagenome | biome: human gut; feature: ankylosing spondylitis patient; material: feces | host: Homo sapiens | place: China | collected 2015-10 | reverse complement strand
TGCGGCGGTAGCCGCGCTTGTGCAGGCCGTCGCCGGTGGTGTCCAGCATGATCTCACACTGATCCTTGCGCAGCATGAAGCGGATCTTGTACTCCGCGCCGGTCTCCGGCAGCACAGAGGTGTGGTGCTTTGCCATCAGGCGCTTGACCACAGCTTTTTTGATGATGCTCTGGCAGGCAGGCACACTGGACAGCTGGCTGTTCAGCGAAGAGCCGGTGACCGGAAAGGCTGCGTCTGCGGGCAGCAGCTCCTCCCACGGGATATCGTACACGCCGTCGAACAGGTCATCAAAGGTGGCGGCCCTGTAGCGGGCCAGCAGCAGCATCACGCGCTCCACCGTGCGCAGATTGAGGTTTGCAGCAGCGATCATCTCTGCGCCGCCGGCAAAGCTCAGACGGCCATCGTCCACGCGGATATTCTCTGCGCCGATGCGGGTCAGCTCAAATTTTGCAGTGGATTCACACCCAAAAAAGCAGGGCGCGATCAGTTCAAATTTTGCAGGCATTGTGTTTCCTTTCTTTTATTACGGAAAAAACAGACCTGCCCGATCAAATGAGACAGGTCTGTTTCCGTTATTTTGATCCGGCTTGAAAAGCGCAGGCCTTTCCGCTCAGCGGCGGCCACCGCGGCCGCGAGGCGCATAACCACCTCCGCGGCGGTTATTGGTCTCGTGATCAAGATCGGCCATCTTCTCTTCGCTCTGGCTCTTGAAGCGGCTCATCATGTCCTCAAAACTCATGTTATCGGAACGGACGGGAGCCTTGGGCTGCCATACACGGGGTGCGCTGTCGCGGGCAGGGCCTCTGCCGCCCTCACGCGGGGGGCGGCCAGCGCCGCCGCGGCCTGCACCAAAATGACCACCCTCGCGGGGGCCGCCCGGACGGGGACCACCAGAGCGCGGACCGCCTGCAGGGCCTCTACCCTCACGCGCCGGGCGCGGAGGCGGCGGCAGCAGGCGCTTGATGGACAGCGCGATCTTGCCATCCGGTGCAATGTTGATCACCTGCACCTTGACGATATCACCATCGTGCAGAACAGCTGCAATGTCCTGCACGAACTCGTTGGACACCTCGGAAATATGGACCATGCCTACACGGCCCTCCGGCAGTGCGACAAAAGCGCCAAACGGCTTTACACCGGTGACGCGGCCCTCGAATACGTTCCCTACCTCAATTGCCAAAACTCAATACTCCTTGTTTTCCATAGAATGGGCAGCAATTCAGCTGCCGGTCACATCCACAAAGATGCGCTCGTTGGGTGCAGCGTAATTGTAAGAATCCCGCGCGACCCACTCGGTGATCTGGTCTGCATCGCCGCTGAGAATGCGCTGCATCTCCTCGTTTTCAGTCTTTTGCTGGGCGATCTGCTCGTTCAGCGTGTCCAGCTCCGCACGTTTGGAGCTGATGGTGACCTGATTGGAAATGTATGCTGCCAGCATACTCAGCAGCAGCAGGACAAAAAACACCCGTACAAGCGTTTTAACGACCACTTTCTTCTTGCGTTTTCTGCGGTCCGGTGCTGCCATGATCTCTTCTGCCCCCGTTGCATTTGACTCTTACTTTAACACATATGAATTATACATCATGCGGCGCTGGTTTGGCAAGTTCTTTTTGCGCTTTTTTGCAGTTCTTTTTGCGCTGCGGCGTAGTTTGCGCGCCTTTCTCCGCCGGGCGCGCCGCCGCTCTGCCGGCCGGAGCACCCGACGCTGTAAAACGCTTCCCGCTGCACGCAGCGGTGCACCCAGCACAAAGGCTGCTGCACCGGCACCGGCAAAGGCTGCCGCAGCCATGTACCAGCGCAGAACACCGGCACTGCTCTGCCCTGCTGCGTAGCTCTGCACAGCGGCCAGCACAGCACCCATCCACACCAGATCCGGCACAAAAGCTGCACGCCCTCTGGCCGGGAATACAGCCCGCAGTGCGCCGATACTGGCTCCCAGCACCGTGCAGGCAGCGATCTCCTGCCCAAGGGCTGCAGGCGGCAGTACCGGGATCATCGCAGCAGGCGGCGCAGAAAACCGCCCGCCGGTGCGCTGGCCGTATATTCCAGCGTGTCGATGCGGCCGGTGAACTTCGCCTCCCCGGTCTCCAGATCCAGCGCCGCCATGTTCAGCTGCGCCCCGGTCAGGTGCAGCGTGCCCTTGCCCGTTTCCATGGCAGCGCTGTCGGCATTGCAGTGCAGTACCTTCTGCACACCGGTCACCGTCAGGCGGGCGCGGCTTTCCAAGATCAGATCGTGCGGCGCGGGCTGCGGATCTCTGGGTGTTTTTTCCGGCATGGTTCGTCTCCCCTTTTCTGGTGCATCCTATGCACCGGACCGGGGCTTTTATGCCTGCTCGCCCTCTGCAATGATCTCGTACATCTCGCGGGCCACATCCTTGGTGCGCGGCTCCACATCCGAGAGCACCTTTACCTTGATGGGCCGGTTGCCGAAGGTCACCTCGATGATGTCGCCCGCCTTGACGGCCTGACTGGCCTTGGCGATCTTGCCGTTGATGAGGATGCGGCCTGCATCGGCCACCTCGTTTGCCACGGTGCGGCGCTTGATCAGACGCGAAACTTTCAAATATTTATCCAGACGCATGGTTCTTCCTCCTGTCACAAAAAAAGCCGCCGCACCCTCTTGCAGGCAGCGGCGGCAAAGCAGATACAGCTTACAGGGTGTCCTTCAGGGACTTGCCGGGCTTGAACACGATGCTGCGGGAAGCGGCAATGGTGATCGGCTCACGGGTGCGGGGGTTGATGCCCTGACGCTCGGCGCGCTCACGCATCTCAAAGGTGCCAAAGCCGGAAATGGTGATCTTTTCGCCCTCAGACATGGCCTTGCTCAGTGCTTCAAACACAGCATTGACAGCCTGCTCAGCGCTCTTCTTGCTCATCTCAGTGTTCGCAGCAACCTGTGCGATCAGATCGGTCTTCGTCATAAAAATACCCTCCAGATTTGTTACTTGGTGTTCTTTTTTCTCTATCGGAGCAGGTCACTCGACCTGAGTACCGCTTTGTTCTTTCTGCGCCAGCAGTTCTGCACAATAGCGCTTGGATGCAAAGGTCAGCGCTTCCTCCGCGTCCACACCAGCCAGCCGCATGGCATTGGTCGCAGCAAACAGCAGTTCTCCCGCCGCCTGTGCGTCCTGTTCCCGGTTCCAGCCGTCCAGTGCTGCCTGCAAAGCCTGCCGTGCCGTTTCCGGCGCAGACTGCTCTGCCCCGCAGCGGTCGGCACGCTTCTGCAGCTTCTGGGCACGCATCAAAGCAGGCAGCGTAACCGGCACTGTGCCCAGCTCATCAGCCAGAGTGGTGCGGCCCTTTTCCTTATTTTTGAGCGCATCCCAGCCGTTTATACCCGCATTTTGTGCCGCCGAGGACGCAAAGATGTTCGGATGCCGGAACACCAGCTTCTCGCACACCTCACGGCAGACATCCTCAAAAGTAAAGCGCCCGCGCTCTTCTTCGATCACCGCGTGGAACGCCACCTGCATCAGCACATCGCCCAGCTCTTCCTGCATCAACTGCGGATCGTCAGCATCAATGGCCTCCAGCGCTTCGCAGGTCTCTTCCAGAAAGTTCTTCCGGATGGAAGCATGGGTCTGTACCTTATCCCACGGACAGCCGTTCTCCGGGTCCCGCAGGATACGCAGAATTTCCAGCAGCTGCTCTGCCGTATAGGGTGCCTTTGGCTGCCAGTCCAGCACAGCGCTCACCTGCCTTGTAAAAGATACTGTATATTGTATCGCATCTCATGCAGTTTTGCAAGACAAAGTGCGCAAATTTCCCGCATTTCGCCTGCATTTTCCGCTCGCAAAAACAGGACGGTGCCCTGTGGGGAGCGCCGCCCTGTTGCTGAACCGTTTTATTACAGCTGTGCACCGCACTTGTTGCAGAACAGTGCATCGTCCGAGACGGGAGCACCGCACTGCGGGCAGGCTTTGTGCTCTTCCGGTTGGTCAGCAGGAACTTCCTCGTGCACCACATATTCCACCTCGGCAGCTTCCGCCGGGGTCAGGGATGCTTTCAGACGGGCGATCTCCTGCTCGATGTTATCGATCATCTCGATATACTTATCCACCAGCGGCTGGTTTTCTTCCTTGCCCTTGGCCAGACTGTACACCAGTGCGCCCAACTGGCGCTGTGCCTTGAGCAGCTTGCCCTGCTCATTTACGATCAAAGCCTGAGTCTTGCCCTTTTCGGCCAGGTCCAGCGCAGCGTTCTTGCCTTTTTCGGCATATTCCAGACCCATTTCCTTGATCTTGTTGAAATCCATAAAAGACACCTCTCTTACTATCGGCCTGTTTATCGTTGGCCATGTGCGGATGTTATCTCCATTATAGCGCACAGGCCGCTCGTTTGCAATGAACGGACCGCATTTTTTACAGTTTGGTGCCGGTTTGGAAACAATTTTTTCGCATTCGGCCTAAATTCACACGATAATTTCACACATCGGCATTCTGTGCCCTGCGGTCGGCTGCGCCGCCATAGAATTCCCGCAGCATGCTGTCCTCCGGCAGCAGCTCCAGCTCCAGCGGTGCCACATGCTCAAAGCGGCGGGCTGTCTCGTCCCACAGCTCGGCATTGTGGCCTTCCAGCGTGAACTGACGGCGCACCACGCCCAGCAGCTTGGAGATCAGGCCCAGCTCGTAGGTAAAGGAGGTATCCAGCAAAAAGTCTGCCGTGGTTTTGAAGCCCTTGATATACCGCGTCTCACCGTCCAGCACGCGGTCCCACATGGCAAGGGTCTTTTCCGGGCTGCGGCCGCGCGCTGCAGCGTCCCGCAGGGTGCGGCGGCACAGGCGGATATCCTGCGTGTTGATGACGCGGCGGCCATCGATGCAGTATTCCTCCCGCAGGCCTGCATAGATGCGGTAGATGTCGTCGCCCTTTACAAGGCCGGTCAGCTCCGGGTTCAGCGCATGGATGCCCTCCACGATGCATACACCGCCCTGCAGGTCGATGGGCTCCACCTCTGCCGAGCGCTTTTCGGCAGAGAAATCGTAGATGGGCAGCACGGTCTTGCCCGTCTCGCTCAGCTCCCGCAGGCACTGCTTGATGAGCGGCAGATCCAGCGTATCGGGGTTCTCGTAGTCCAGCGTGCCGTCCGGCAGGCGCGGATAGAACTCTGCGCCTTTGAAGAAATTATCCAGACTGACCACCTGCGCCGGGGTCCCGCGCTTTTGCAGAGCCTTTGCAACGCAGTGGGCGCTGGTGGTCTTGCCGCTGGCCGACGGGCCGGTGAGCATGACGATCTTTGCACCGGAAAGCTGCACTTTCTGGGCGGCGTAATCTATCCTTTGGGCATAGCTCTGCTCACTCAGGTCGGCAAGTGCCTGCGGGCTGCGGGCTGCCACATTGTACAGATCGATCTCAACCAGACGTTTGGGTACCCAAATCGTGATCATAAAAATCAGCCACTCCTTTTTTGCGTTCCAGCACCTCCGCAAAACGCTGGATATATTCGTTCGGATACTTAAAATTGAAAATGCGCTGCATCCGTTTTCCGCCGTCGGCCACCAGCTTGGTGCTGCCGCCTGCACCGGCGGAGAGGATGGTCTGGACTTCCTCCATGATATAGATGTTGTAATATCCCTCGTGGCCCGGCTTGCACCAGCCCACGTTTTCCAGGTTCTGCAGAGTATTCTTCTGGCGGTAGAGGTAGTAGGGCCGGTAACCCGCCTCGGCCAGCAGATTGCACTTTTCCAGCATGGCGGCGACGTCGGCGTAGTCGTTCTCCTTCTGGTCCTCAATGACGATGCGGGAAGCGCGCTTGAGGGTGAGGGTGTGCACGGTGATGTTCTCCGGGTCCAGCGCGATGGCCTGCCGCAGGCTGCGCTCAAAACTTTCCACCGTGTCGCCGGGCAGGCCGGCGATCAGGTCCATGTTGATATCATCATGACCGGCCTTGCGCGCTTCGGCATAGCAGTCCAGAATGTCCTGCGCCGAGTGCTTGCGCCCAATGCCCGCCAGCACCTCGTCCGAGAAGGTCTGCGGGTTGATGGAGATGCGGGTAGCGCCGTATTCCTTGATGACCGCCAGCTTTTCGGCATCCGTGCAGTCCGGACGGCCTGCCTCCACCGTATATTCCACGACCTTCGAGAGGTCAAAATTCGCCCGGACCGTGCCCATCAGCTGCCGCAGCTGGTCGGCAGACAGGCTGGTGGGCGTGCCGCCGCCAATGTAGATGCTGCAAAGGGTAAGCCCCGCCTTGTCAGCCTGAATGCGGATCTCTTCCACCTCTCGGCACAGACAGTCCACATAAGGCTGCACCATCTTGCGGTCGCGATCCAGATTGCAGCTGACAAAGCTGCAGTAGCTGCACCGGGACGGGCAGAACGGGATGCCGATGTACAGGCTGTAGGTCCCGGGTTCATTGCCCACTTTCAAAATCGGCTCCTGCAGGTCGGCAATGGCCTTGGCCATCTGGTATTTCTGCTGGGAGCAGTCGAACCGGTCAAGGAAGAAGCGGTCGATCTCCGCTTCCGTCCAGCCTGCGGCGCGCTTGTCGTGGATGAGCCGCACCGGGCGCACACCGGTCATTTTACCCCATGGCGGGCGGATGCCGGTCCAATCCCGCAGCAGATCATAGGTCAGGCTGGCAAGGCTGAATTCCGGGGTCTCGCCGCCCTGTTCCACAGGCGCGGGCAGCGGTGCGTGTCGTTCAGCACTTCTGCCGTCCTGACGCACCAGTGCATGCAGGCCGTCCGGCGTTTTTTCTGCCCAGACGCAGTCCTCGGCGTTCTCCGGCGGGGTGAGGGTGAGCGGTGCCATGGGGTAAAACAAACGCACCAGATGCTCCACTTCGTAGCCGGAAGGCAGGCCGGTAATATAAATCTTCATGTTGTTCACTCTTTAAAATAAATCATTGTTGCCGCGCACAGCGCTGCGGATGAAATAATTGTTGTCCAGTTCGTCGCCAAAGGTGGAGAACTCGCCATGGCCGGGCAGCACCTGCGTGCCGCGCGGGATGGGCAGCTTTGCCAGCTTACGCAGACTCTCGGCCATCTGTGCACTGCTGCCGCCCTCCAGATCGGTACGGCCGATGCTGCCTGCAAACAGGGTATCGCCGCAGAAGAGATACTCGCCGCACAGCAGCACCACGCCGCCGGGCGTATGGCCGGGCGTGTGCCAGACCGTGAACTGCAGCTCGTCTACCGAGACAGTCTCCCCTTCTGCGTAGCCGCAGTCCGCTGCGCTCAGCGGATACATGCGGTCGCCTGCAAGGTCGGCAGCCTCACAGTAGAGCTTTGCGTTCCACTCGGTGCGCAAGGCTTCGGCGCTGCCCACATGGTCGTAGTGGCCGTGGGTGCACAGGATGGTGGTGAGCTGCGCATTGTTTTCCTTTAAAATTTTATCGTAGGTCTGCGCATCTGCCGCCGGATCAATGACCACGGCATGGCCTGCGTCGGAAATGAGCAGGAAGGTATTGGTATACAGCGGCGCAGCGCCCGGAATATGAAAAGCCTGCATGGCGGTCACTCCTTTTTCTTCCACTCGTCGGTATCGATGATAATGGTGCAGGGTCCTTCGTTCACAAGAGCCACCTGCATGTCCGCGCCAAACTCGCCGTGCTGAACATCCTTCAGGCCCTGTTTGTTCATCTCTGCAAGGAACAGCTCGTAAGCATCCACGGAGAGCGGCGGCTTTGCGGCCTTGATAAAGCTGGGCCGGTAGCCTTTTTTCGTGTCGCCGTAAAGGGTGAACTGGCTCACCACCAGAGCCGAATAGCCAAGGTCCTTTGCGCTGAGATTCAGCTTGCCCTCTGCGTCCGGGAAGATGCGCAGGCCTGCGCATTTATCGGCAAGCTTGGGCACGATGTCCAGACTGTCGGTATCCCTGACACCCAGCAGGATCATAAGGCCCGGCCCGATGGCCCGCGGCTCACCGCCGTTTACCCGCACACTGGCGGAAGACACCGCCTGAATGACTGCACGCATGTTTTAGCTCCTTGTCACCTTGAGCACGTCCTTCACCTTGGAAAGTCTTGCGACCACACGGTTGAGGTGCTCGGTATTGTTGATGCCGATGGTCAGGCTGACCATGGCGCAGTTGTTTTCCACCTGACGGGCGTTCACCGCATAGATGGGCACCCGGATATCCGCCAGCGCAGCCAGCACATCCTGCAGCAGCTCGTTGCGGTTCAGCGCGATGATCTCAATGCCGGCCTTATAGCTGTCCCTGACGCTGTCGGCCCAGTACGCCTTGACCCAGCGGGGGGCGTTGGTGGGATCCTTCATGCTGGAAATGGCGTTCACGCAGCTCTGCTTGTGGATGGAAACGCCAAAGCCGCGGGTGATAAAGCCCACGATGGGGTCGCCCGGCAGCGGGCTGCAGCACTTGGCAAACTTGATGGGGGTGTTATCGAAGCCTTCCACCACCACGCCGTCGGTAGCGTGCACACGGCTCAGGTCCACCTTGGGCAGGTCTTCCCCGGCCTTTTCCTCCGAAGCTTTCAGCTTCTGCCACTCCTCCTTGAGCTTGGGCAGGCAGTTGGCAATGGTCATGCCGCCGTAGCCGATGGCGGCATAAAGCTCCTCGGCATTGTTCTGGCGCAGGCGGCGGGAACAGCTGTTGATAAAATCGTCCAGCTGGTCGTCCGGAATGATGATCATTTCCCTGCGCAGCTCACGGGCCAGCGCATCACGTCCCTGCGTGATATTTTCCTCGCGGCGCATCTTTTTGAACCAGTTTCGGATCTTACTCTTCGCTTCGCTGGTGCGCACGATCTTGAGCCAGTCGCGGCTGGGGCCTTTGTCCGCCGGGCCAAGGATCACTTCGATGATCTCGCCGGTGGAAACGATGTGGTCGATGGGCACCATGCGGTTGTTCACCTTGCAGCCCACCATGCGGTTGCCCACCGCCGAATGGATGGCGTAGGCAAAGTCGATGCAGGTGGCGCCGGTGGGCAGGTTGATGACATCGCCCTTGGGGGTAAAGGCGAACACCTCTTCCGGCAGCAGGTCGCTCTTCAGATCGTGGAGCAGGTTGCCGGAATCCTCGCTCAGGCGCTGGTTTTCCAGCAGCTGGCTGACCCATGCCAGACGGTCGTCCAGCTTATCGTGGCCTTCGCGGCCTTCCTTGTACTTCCAGTGGGCGGCAACGCCGTACTCAGCCTGCTCGTCCATTTTGCGGGTGCGGATCTGCACCTCAAAGGGGATGCCCTCGTGCCCGATGACGGTGGTGTGCAGGCTCTGGTAGCCGTTGGGCTTGGGGGTGGAAATATAGTCCTTGAAGCGGTTGGGCAGCGGGTGGTACATATCATGGATGAGGCCAAGGGTGCTGTAGCACTCGGCCAGAGAATCCAGAATTACCCGGACCGCATAGATATCATAGATCTCGTCGAAGGACTTATTCTGCATGATGGTCTTGCGGTAGATGCCGTAAATGCTCTTGACCCGGCGCTTGATGGTGGCACCCTCGATGCCGCTTTCCACCAGACGGCGCTCAATGACGCCGGACACCTTGATCAAAAACTCCTCACCGGCGCGCTCGCTGAGCATCCGGCTGATCTCGGCATAGCCCACGGGGTCCAGATAATGCAGGCTGCGATCCTCCAGCTCTTCCTTGACGTTCAGGATGCCAAGGCGGTTGGCGATGGGGGCGTACACCTCCATGGTTTCGCGGGCCTTATCGCGGCGCTTCTGCTCCGGCCAAGCGTCACCGGTGCGCATATTATGCAGCCGGTCGCACAGCTTGATGATCATCACGCGGACATCGCGGCTCATCGCCAGCAGCATCTTGCGCAGGTTCTCGGCCTGCAGTTCCTCAATATTGGAGAACTGGATCTTGGTCAGCTTGGTCACGCCGTCCACCAGCAGTGCCACTTCCTCGCCAAAGGCGGCTTTCAGGTCGTCCAGCGTAGTGGGGGTATCCTCCACTACGTCATGCAGCAGAGCGGCGGCAATGCTCTCGGAGTCCATGCCCAGATCCAGCACCAGCCGGGCGACTGCCAGCGGGTGGCAGATATAGGGCTCGCCGCTGCGGCGGCACACGCCGTTGTGGGCGTTATTGGCCAGCTCGTAGGCCTTTTGAATCATCTCCATATTGTAGGCCTTGCCGCTGGCCTGAATGGCCTCGCACAGCTTTTCCCACGTTACGATCTCCGGGCGCACCTCAGAGGGCAGTGCCCCCTCCGGTGCGTCTGCCAGCAGCGCCGTAGCAGCTACGGTGGCGGTCTCCTGCACCGGCTGGTGCAGATGGGTCTTGGCAGAGTAGCCATCCTCGTCCCGTACCGGAGCCGGGACCGGTGCAGTATTTTTCTTTCCCTCAGGCATTTATAGTTCCTCCAGACATTTCAGGATGGGGGCATCGGCAAGGTTCTTTTTGCCTGCTGTCGGCACCAGCTCCCAGAACTTTGCCCCGCCTTTTTCCGCTGCGGTGATCAGCCCCACCTGCTCTAAGGCGGCAACTGCCACCAGCGTTTTGCCGGTCTGCTCCTCCCCCAGCTTTGCGCACAGGGGCTGCAAGTCCTCGGCGTGCCAGCGGCGGGACTGCAGCTCCCGGTACACGGCAATGATATCCGTGCGGGCGGGGGCGATCTGTTTCTTTTGTTCTTCGGTCAGGGGGATGCCCCGGCGCAGCGCCTGCACCAGTGCAGCTTGCCGCGCCAGTTCTGCGCCCAGCCCCGCCGGGTGCAGGTCGATGATGCGGCCGGAAAGCTGCGCACCCCGGGCGGACTCGTAGACCGAAAGGTTCAGCGCTGCGTCCACCACATCGCCCAGAGCGTAGGGCAGCTGTTCGGCGGGCATCCCGAACCAGACGGCGTACAGGCAGCTATTGCCCTGCCGCAGCCGCAGGCGGCTGTGCCGCCCCTCCGATACCGGGTATACGCCGTCCACCACGGCGCTTTGCAGCAGGAACACCGGGGTGGGGTTCTCTGCCCCGTAGGGTGCCAGCTGATCCAGATGGCGCACGCTCTCCACCGTGATACGGTCCAGATGGATGGTCACGTCACAGGTAAGGGGCGGAGTGTGCAGCACCGGGCACTCCCGGGCCGCCCACTCGTTCAAGCGGCGGCGCAATTCGGGCAAATTTTCTTCCCGGACGGAAAGTCCCGCCGCCATGGCATGACCGCCGTAACGCACCAGAAGGTCGGCACAGGAGCCGATGCAGGCGTGCAGGTTAAAACCCTGCACGCTGCGCCCGCTGCCCTTGCCCTCGCCATGCTCGTCAATGGTGACCACGATGACCGGGCGTCCGGTGCGCTCCACCAGCCGGGACGCCACAATGCCGATGACGCCGGGATGCCAGTCCCGTCCCCACAGCAGCATGATGCGGTCATCCAGCCGCTCGGGCTGCTGTTCCAGCAATTCCTCGGCAGCTTTGAAGATCTGCTGCTCGGTCTCCTGCCGGTGGGCGTTGATCTCATTGAGTTTATGCGCCAGCTCCTCGGCTCTGTCCGGGTCCTCGCAGAGCACCAGCTGCAAAGCGGTGACTGCGTTATCCATGCGGCCTGCCGCATTGATGCGGGGCGCGATGGCGTAGCTGATATTCTCGGCGGTGATGGGCTTGCCCGCAAGGCCGACTTCCTCTAAAAGCGCCCCAAAGCCGGGGCGGTCGGTCTGCTGCAGCTGCCGCAGCCCGGCCTTGACAAGGGTGCGGTTCTCCCCCACCAGCGGCATCACGTCTGCCACGGTGCCCACGGCGGCAAGGTCGCCGCAGTAATCCAGCATCTCCTCCGGCGGGCAGCCGTCCAGCGCAGCGCAGAGCTTGAAGGCTACGCCTGCGCCGCACAGACCCTTGAAGGGGCTGTGGTCGTCCTCCCGGCGGGGGTCCACCACGGCCACGGCCTTGGGCAAAGTCTCCGGCGGCAGATGGTGGTCGGTAATGATCAGATCCATGCCCAGCGAAGCCGCAAAGTCGGCTTCCTCCACGGCAGAAATGCCGTTATCTACGGTCACGATAAGGGTGCAGCCCTTGTTGTGCATGGACTGGATGGCGTTTTTGGACAGGCCGTAGCCGTCCCCCTCGCGGCTGGGCAGCATACACTTGACGGTCGCGCCCATGCCCTTGAGATGCTGGTACAGCAGGGCGGTAGCGGTCACGCCGTCCACATCGTAATCGCCAAAAACCGCGATGGTCTCGCCGTTGTCAATGGCCTGCCAGATGCGCTGACAAGCGGCGTCCATGTCGGTCAGCAGGGCGGGGTCGGAAAGTTCCTCCTCCCCTGCCAGCAAGGTCAGCGCTTCGGTAGGGTCGGTGATGCCCCGGGCAGCAAGGATACCCGCCAGCAGGGCGTTTTCCTTTTGCTGCGCAGCCAGCACGGCCTTATATTTTTCGTCTGACCACGGCGCTTCGTCCATGGCCTGCTCTTCCAGCTGTGCCGCTGCCTGCTCGGCAATGGCGGCGGTCAGCTCCCGCACAGCGGTGCGGTCCAGCGGTTTTTGTTCCCAAGCACGGTAGGTCATTCAAATTCCCTCCCGGTCAGGCCGTCGTTGGCCAGCATTCCCTGCAAAGCGGCGATCTCGGAAGAAATATCCATGGCTACGTCCGAAAGCAGATTGTTGTACAGGTTCTCATACGCCTGATTCAAGGTATGCAGAATGCCCGCGATATCCCGGCGGATGGTCTCGGCATTTTCGCCCTGCTGCCCCTGCACATCGTTATAGGTGTGCAGCAGCTTGAGGGTGGTGGGGATATAATATTCCGCAAAACGGCGGGTCTTGGGCTGGCTTTCCGGGTGTGCTTCCAGCCAGTCGCAGATGGCGGTAGTGGTCTTGTGCATCGCCGCCAGTTCTTCCCGTGCCTGCGCGTCCTGCATGAGCTGCTGCTCTTTTTCCAGCACGGCGGCAAAGCGGCGGGCGGTATCGAGATTGAGCGGGACATCGCCGCTCTCCGGCTGTTCCGGCTGCGGCTGCGCAGCGGCAGCGGCGGCCGCTTCCTTGGCGGCGCGGTAGTCCTCCGCTGTCAGGTAGAGCGTCTCGGTCTCATCGTCCAGCCATGCGTTCAGCCAGCCTTTATGGATGTAGCTGCGCAGCTTTTTCAGCGCCTTTTTCTTGGTCTGGTGGGTCAGGTCTGCCAGCATCTCCACCGAAAGCCCCTTCTGTACGTTCAGCTTTTCGGCTGCATCTGCAAGCGCCCCCAGCTTTTTAGAAGCAGAAAAGCGGCTTGCACCAGCGGCGATCATCGCGCCAAAGCCCGCCGTGGCAAGGCCCAGCACGCTGCTGACGATGCCCAGCACGTTGTAGGCTGTGTTCATAACGTAGTCCGTGCCCGTCATCAGGATGCCGCCGCCCTCAGTAGCCGACACCACAACGTCACCCAAAGCAGCCGGCGAAATAGTGCCCAGCCCGATGAGGCAGCCCAGCGTCCCCAGCCCGAAGATCACTGCAAAGGTGATGCCCACCGCCAGCAAAGTGCAGCCTGCGCTATGGCGTTTTTTTGCGCTGATACGGATACTTTCCACCGGGGTAGGCTCCGGCTTTGCAAAGATCTGCCGGAACCAGTCGGGCATACCGGTGGGGTCGGCAGCACCTTCGCGGAAAGACTGCTTTGCATCCCCGTAGGGATAACCTCTGCGCCCCTGCCGGAAAGCCTTTGCGGCCTCTCCGATGCCGTAGTTGGCTGCATGGACGGCGGCCTTGCCCACATCCCACGCCCGGTCACCGATGTCCATGCCCCTGCCCTCAAAGCCGTGGGCAAAGGCATCGGTCATGGTGTCGCCAAAGGCGCGCAGCTGGTCTTCCAGCTCCTGCTGTACCTGTCGGCCTTCGTTATTTCGGTTATCGTTTTCACGATCGTACATCAAAATTTTCTCACCCTTCTGCCGGTGCATACCGGCTGATGATGGCGCGGGCCACCCGCAGGCCATCCACGGCGGCGCTCATAATGCCGCCCGCATATCCCGCACCCTCGCCGCAGGGGTAAAGCCCTGCCAGCTGGGTGCACACAAAGTCCTCTTCCCGCTCGAGCCGTACCGGGCTGCTGGTGCGGGTCTCAAGGCCGGTCAGGATGGCGTCCGGCGCAGTGTAGCCCGCGATTTTGCGCTCGTAGGCGCGCAGACCCGCCCGCAGGGTATCTGCCAGCTCCCCGGGCAGCAGTGCGCCCAGGTCTGCGGCAGTTACGCCGCGGTCGTAGGTGGGCTGCACGCTGCCAATATGCAGCTGCCCGCGCCCTTCCAGAAAGCTTTGCACATTCTCCGCCGGGGCAGCGTAAGCCCCGGCGGCACGACCGGCGGCGTAGGCCTTTGCTTCCAGCTCCCGTTGGAAGGCAATGGCGCGGCGGGGGTCGTTGGCAAAGTCTGCCCCGCCTACACTGACCACCACCGCCGCATTGGCGTTTTTGCCGCTGCGGGCGTGGTAGCTCATGCCGTTGGTCACAACGCGTTCTTCCTCACTGGCCGAAGCCACTACCTGACCGCCGGGGCACATACAGAAGGTGTACACGCACCGGTCGCCGACATGCTGGGAAAGCTGGTATTCGCCCCGGGGCAGCGCCGGATGCCCGGCAGCTTCATGGTACAGGCTTTTTTCGATCTCGCTTTGCAGGTGCTCGGCGCGGAAACCCACGCTGAAGGGCTTGCATTCCAGCATAAGGCCGCTGTCCATCAGCATGCTGAAGGTATCCCGTGCCGAGTGCCCCACCGCAAACACCAGCGCCTCGCAGGCAAAGCTTCCATTTGTAGTAGTGATGCCCACAAGCTGACCGTTTTTGCGTTCCAGCCCGGTGAGCGCGGTATTGAAGTGCACTTCACCGCCCAGAGACTCGATCTCCTTGCGGATGGAGGTGATAACGCCGCGCAGCAGGTCGGTGCCCACATGGGGCTTTTGCTTCCATGCAATCTCTGCCGGGGCACCGTGCTGCAAAAACACCTCGGTGACAAAATCACACAGTTCATCCCCGATGCGGGTGGTCAGCTTGCCATCCGAGAAGGTGCCCGCGCCGCCCTCGCCGAACTGGATGTTGGCGTTGGGGTCCAGCTGACCGGTGGCGGAAAAGTGCTCCACCGCCTGCACACGGGCATCCAGCGCAGGGCCGCGCTCCAGCACGATGGGGCGGTAGCCCTGCCGTGCCAGCAGCAGGGCCGCAAACAGCCCCGCCGGGCCCAGTCCGCACACCACAGGGCGGTGCGCAAGCGGCTGCGTACCCGCGTGCAGGGTAAAGTCTGCCCGGCGGTGCAGGACAGCGTCCGGGCAGCGGGCTGCAAGGGCGGCCTCCTCCCCGGGCTGCTTGAGGGTGACCGCCACGGTATATACCAGTTTGGGCTGGCCGTGGCGGGCATCCACCGAAAGCTTTGCCACGCCGGTGTGCTCTACCTTGCTGCGGGGCACCCGCAGAGTGTGCAGCGCCTTTTCAAATGCCTGCGGCTCTGCGGCAGAGAGGGGTAGGCGGATGTTGCGAACCAGAATCATTTGTTGTGTTTTCCTTTAAATTTAGTTGCTTTCAATGCGGCATTGCAGCACATAGCTGCCCAGTGCAAAAATCTTGCCGTTGGAGGGCACATATAGCCGACAGGCAATGTTTTGCTGGCCAGTGGCCACGGCAAAGTCCTCGGCGTCGATCTCAATGACCACCTGCTCGGGGGTCAAAGTTTCCATAGCGCCCTTGGGGCCGCAGAGGATCACGTTCATCAGCCGCTCGGTCTCCACCGTCAGCTGATAGGTGGCGGGCAGATTGACCACCTGCACACAGCTGGAGGGCAGGTTCATGGTCTTGGTCTCCAGCCCGGAGCAGTCAAAGCTGACCGTGATGGTGGAGATATTGTCCAGCAGATAGATATCTGTCGGCAGCTCGATGGGCATCTCGTACACCTTGTTCAGACTGAATGTGGAAAGGTCGATGGTGCCGATGGACAAAGTGGACAGTGCATCGATCTTTTCTGCCGGGCCTGCCACCTTGAGCTGCTTGCAGCTGAGGGCATAGCTCAGCACCGAGTTATCGAACCCGCGCGGCGCGTTGATAAAATTCACCTTCACCGGCAGGGTCGCCGTCTTGTACACTTGCAGCGTCACGTCCACATTGCTTTCTTCCAGCGTGGTGTACTGGAACTTGACCTCCTTGCCGCCGCTGGTGTAGAAGCGCAGAGGGGTGTTCAGCGTGACCGACTCGGTCAGCTCGCTGTCATAGGATGCCTCGGCAGTGCAGGTAGCCACCTTGCTCAGCTCGCTGCTGGGGCCGGACAGGGTGACGGTCTCCTTGGAGACCTCGGTACTGTAAAGGATATAGCCATCCGCAATGCGCAAATAGTTGGTGGTAGCGGTAACAGGCAGGGTCTTTTCCTCCACCACGTCAAATACCACGTCCACCGTGTTGTCGCTGCCTTCCATGGTCACGGTCACACCATTGAGCAGACCGTTTGCGCCGCGTACTAGCAGCCGCAGGGTCTTTTCGCCGCTGTCGCGCACGCTGGACCAGTCCGGGTAGACCACAAAGTCCGACGCGCTGAGCCCGCCGATGGTGTAGCCATCGCCGGAGAGCTTCAGGTTCACGGTCTTGTCCTCGGCACTGACAATGCTTAAACCCCGGGAGGTATAGGCAGCGGAATCGTAGGTATAATCCACCGGCACATTATAAATAGTGTTGGTGGTGCCGGGCTGAACGATGATGGTGACCACCATCCATGCAACGATGGCACCCAGCACAGACAGTGCCAGCCGGACGCGGCGGTCATCCAGAAGATTTTTCTTTTTGCGGACGGCAGGCTTTGCGCCATTCGTCTTGTTCGGCTGGTTGCTCATTGCTGCTCGTCCTCCCCCTTCTGGCTGATCCAGTTCCACAGCTTTTTCGCCTGCTCCACCCAGCTGTCGGCGGTGTTCTTTTCCACCGTGGACTCCTTGGGAATCATCTCGTCGATGAGGCGGGTATACAGGCTCTGGCGGTCAAAATGACGGATCAGCACACCATTTTTGGCCATGGAGATGATGCCGGTCTCCTCACTGACCACGATGGCAATGGCATCGGAGTTTTCCGCAATGCCAAGGCAGGCGCGGTGGCGGGTGCCCATATCCTTGCCCAGATCCAGATTGTTGGAAAGGGGCAGCACGCAGCCCGCCGCCTTGATGCGGCCGTTTTCGATGATAGCGGCACCGTCATGCAGAGGTGTGCCCTCGTAAAAGATGGTGCCCAACACCTCCAGATTGACCGCGCTGTTCACCGGGGTGCCGGTGCGCACGATCTCGGAAAGGTTGGTGTGGCGCTCCAGCACGATGAGGGCGCCGGTCTTGGTCTCAGAGAAGCGCTCGGCTGCATCGCAGATGGCAATGATGGCGCTGCGCCATGCACCCTTCAGGCTGGGATCGTTGTAGCGGCCTTTGACATTGAACAGCTTGGCGGCCCACTGGTCGGTCTGGCCCATGCGCTCCAGCGCACGGCGGATCTCCGGCTGGAACAGCACCACCAGCGTCAGCAGGCCCACCTGCAGCAGTGAGTTCAGCAGCCATGTGACGGTACGCATGTTCAGCGTTTCTGCCACCAGATAGACGGCCATCACCAGCAGCGCACCCTTGAACAGCTGGCCGGCGCGGGTGCGGTTGACAATGCCCAGCAGCTGGTAAATCAGGAAGGAAATGATGATGATATCCAGCAAATCGACCAGTTTGAAGGTCTGGAAATTTGCAATGATCGCGTTCAGAGTCATTGGTACACGCTCCCGTTTACAGTGTTTCGATCAGGGCAACAGCGTGGGCGGCAATGCCCAGCCCCTCACCGGTAAAGCCCAGATGTTCCTCGGTGGTGGCCTTTACACTCACGGCATCCACCGGCAGGCCGAAGGCATCGGCCAGATTCTGGCGCATGGCCGGAATGTACGGCGCAAGCTTGGGCCGCTGACACAACAGCGTCGCGTCGATATTTTCAATGCGGAAACCGTGCTCCTTTAAAATTTCGGCCACACGGCGGGCAAGCTTCAGGCTGTCAGCACCGGAGTAGGCCGGGTCATTGTCCGGGAAATGCTGGCCGATATCCCCCAGCGCAGCGGCACCCAGCACAGCATCCATCACCGCATGGGCCAGCACATCTGCATCCGAGTGGCCCAGCAGGCCTTTTTCAAAGGGCACTTCCACGCCGCCCAGGATCAACTTGCGGCCTTCCACCAGACGGTGCACGTCATAACCATGTCCAATGCGCATTTTGTGTTCCTCTTTCTGTTCCGGGCGGGGCAAGTCCTCGCGGGTCGTGATCTTATAATTGGCGTAATCGCCCTGTGTCAGCTGCACGGCGCGGCCGGTCAGCTCGAACAGGCTGCAGTCGTCGGTGACAAGGCGGGCTTTTTCGGCATCCAGCTCTTCCAGCGCAGCAAGGTACTCTGCGCGGTCAAAGCACTGAGGGGTCTGCACCGCATACAGGGTGCTGCGGTCGGGCGTTGTGTACACAAGGCAGGCATCCGGCACGGTCTTTCCGTTGCCGCGCGCTGCAGCCTTGATGGTATCCTTTACCGGTACAGCAGGTGCAGCTGCGCCGCACCGGGCCGCTGCTTCCAGCGCTGCTGTGATAACGGCCTGACTGACGAAGGGTCTTGCCGCGTCGTGCACTGCCACAAGCTCCCCTGCTGCCGCCAGCACGCCGTTTTTTGCGCTCTCAGCGCGGGTGGTGCCGCCCGTTACGATCTGCACAGGCTTTGTGCAGTCTGCTGCCTGCTGCTCCACAAAGGCGCGGTTCTTACCGGCCACCAGCACGATCTCCGTGACAAGCGGGTCCTGTTCAAACGCGCGGATGCTGCGGTGCAGCACGGTCTCGCCGCCCAGATCAAAGCTGAGCTTGTCAAAGCCCATGCGTGTGGAAGACCCCGCCGCCACCAGTACTGCGGATACTCTCTTTTCCAATTTCTTCACCTGCCCGATTCCTATAGTAAGCCATATTTTATTATAGCGTATAACTTCCCAAACTGCAACCAATATTCTACAGCAAAAATGCCCCTCTGCACACAGCAGAGGGGCACAAACTTGTTCTTGATGGAGTTTACTTCAGGATCGGCTCGATGGCAGCAGCCAGAGCATCCTTCTGTGCCTGTGCTTCAGCTAGATCCTTGCCCAGAGTGGTGAAATAGGTCTTGATCTTCGGCTCAGTGCCGGAGGGACGCACCACAACCGTAGCGCCGTTTTCCAGACTGTAGATCAACACGTTTGCTGCAGGCAGGCCGGTCTCCTCGGGCTTCTTGTAGTCGGTCACCTTGACCACCTTGTGGCCAGCCAGCTCGGCGGGCGGGTTATCACGCAGCTTCTGCATGATGGAAGCCATCTTCTCCATGCCGGTCAGGCCGGGGA
>OOBK01000785.1_pt1 | contig 19847 bp, 17 predicted proteins | sample 1671541 | NCBI WGS metagenome assembly OOBK01 (sample SAMN06348167, study PRJEB24527) | human gut metagenome | biome: human gut; feature: ankylosing spondylitis patient; material: feces | host: Homo sapiens | place: China | collected 2015-10 | reverse complement strand
TCTTTCCCTACACGACGCTCTTCCGATCTGCTGACGATGCGCTTCTTTCTGCTTCCTTATATTGAACAGTTCCAGCAGCGTTTTCCGAATGTGACCGTACAGATTCATTCCAACTCTGCGCCGATCACCGCTTCTTCCTTAAAGGCCGGGGAAAATGATTTTGCCGTCATCATCTCTCCGATCCACGAGATCATGAAGGAGCTGGATCTGGTTCACGTGATGCCGGTTGCCGAGTTCCAGGATATCGTCATCGCCGGAAACCGTTTTTCCGAGCTGCAGAACCGCACACTCTCCCTTGAAGAGCTCTGTATGCACCCGCTTGTCAGCATGGAGTCCGGCACGACGACGCGGCTTTTTTGGGACAATCTCTTTGAGGAACAGGGGCTGGATCTGCACCCGAGCATCGAAGTTTCTTCCAACGATCTGATCGCCCCGACCGTCTCCCACAATCTGGGAATCGGCTTTGTTCCCTCGGAATTTGCCCGGAACTACCTGCTCAACTACCGCGTGTTCCAGCTTCACTTAAATATCCCTATCCCGAAGCGCCAGATCCTCATCCTGCAAAACCCGATGCGCCCTCTGACGCCGGCGGCACAGGCATTTCTGGATATGCTGAAACAGCCGGTGCAGGAAAGTATAGGGAATGGACAGCCGGTCTTGTTACACCCATAGGGATTTTCACTAAAAATACCCTGTCGATCGGATTTTAATGCTCCTGACAGGGTATTTTTGTTTGTAATCTACAAGCTTCTAACCTCTTCATATAAATGAAAGTGATTTTTTCTAAATTCCAGAAGCCCTTCCCGCTGCATTTTCCCCAGCTCTGCCGACAGCGCCGATCGGTCCACGCCCAGATAGTCGGCGAGCTGCTGGCGGTTGAATGGGATATCAAATCTCTCGCTCTCATTTTTTACCGCCTGATCGGAGAGGTACGACAGAAGCCGTCCCCGGATGGATTTCGACGATGTATTGAAGATCCGGCGGGACAGCTGCAAGTTTTTCTGCGCCGAGATTGCAAGCAGGTTGCGGATAAGCTGCGTGTGATGTCCGCAAGAATTGGGACACTTCGACAGCATTTTTCCAACATTTAAAAACAGCACTTCCGTCACCTCCGCTGCAAACACATCGACCAGCAGCTTTTCCCCCGGCACGCACGCATATGTCTCCGCAAAAATCTGTCCCGGTTCTACCCGGTCTAGAATGCTGCGGTTGCCCCACAGATCATCGTTGACAACACACCAAAGTACTTGAGACGTTCCAAGGTGCCGGTTGTTAAGGCTAAGATCGGACCGCGTATGATGACGATGATCGCAGATGAGCGGGTATTCGAGATTCTTCCGGTTAAGGTGGAAGCAAAGGTTGTGATAAGCGGAATCTATATTTCCGAGATTAAGAGCGTCCGCGGTGGCGTGCTCCCGAAACCGCAGAAGAAGAAAGGCTTCTTCGCACGTTTCAAGAAAGACAAGAACGAGAAATAATGACTTCAGGACAGAAATAAAACTCCCGATCGATTTTGCTGGATGCCGAATCGGTCGGGAGTTTTTTCTTGCGCTCCTCATGCGGGTAAAGTCATGCAAACACGCTCTCGCTCCGGGTTTGCATGATCTTTCCCGCTTCGGAGCACTTCAAGATACATCCCTGCAAAAATAAAAAGCAATATATTACTCCTCATACATCGGCTCATATGGCTCGCGGTCCTGGGAATCGAATTCCTCGCGGATCTTTGCGCGAAGCTCCGGCTTCGTGAAAAGGTCATAGGCTGTGCCTGCAAAAATTTGGGCGGCGTAGAATGCGCCCTTCTGTCCGATCGTGCTTCCAGCGGAGGCACAGCTCTGCCAGGTGTGCGGTCCGACACCGACCGGCCAGCATGCGGTTGTGAAGAAGTTCATCGGCATGATCTGGCTGACATCTCCGGTGTCGGAGGAAGCGGTGAGCGGTGCTTTCTCCCACGCGTCTCTTGATACAATGCCTTCGGCAAGAACTTTTTCTTTCGCCTCGTAGACTTTCTGGTCGTATGCCTTGATCGCCGAATCTACGGTATCCTGAAGACTCTTCGCAAATGCAAGTTCCTCCTCCGTATATACAGGAGGTTCGATCTCGTTCATATTCTCCCAGGTCAGATCCTCGAACGATTTCTCACCGAGCATATCACAGCAACCATACTCAACCTTGATGTCAACTTCGGTCTCCGTCATCATTGCAGCGCCCTGTGCGACGAGACCAAGACGTCTGAGGATTTCTTTCACATCAGAGATGTGCGGAGCTCTCGTAAAATACCATGCGCTTGCCTTGTCCGGCACGATGTTCGGAGCAAAACCGCCACTGTCCGTTGTGTAATGGATTCTCGCCTTGTCCATCACATGCTCTCTCAAGTAGTTTGCGCCGACACTCGTCAGCTCCACTGCATCGAGGGCACTTCTTCCGCGCTCCGGCGCAAATGCTGCATGGGAGGTGCGTCCTTTAAATTTATATTTTACAGATGCACTTGCAAGATAGCCCTCGTCGCAGACCATGTTCGAGGACATCGGATGCCAGCTGAGTGCCATATCACAGCCGTCAAACATGTGATAATATGCCATCTTTACTTTTCCGCTGAGAAGCTCTTCCTCCGGACAACCATAGAAACGGATGGTTCCCGGAATTTTTTCTTTCTCAAGGAAACGGCGAATCGCAATCGCTCCGGTCACAGCACCTGCACCGAGAAGATTGTGACCACAGCCATGTCCCGGTGCTCCGGCAGTCACCGGCTCTTTTGTGATCTGACATTTCTGGGAAAGTCCCGGAAGTGCATCGTACTCACCGAGAACTGCGATCACCGGACTTCCGCTTCCATACTCTGCATAAAATGCATGTGGAAGATGCTCATTGTTCGTGATTGTGAATCCCTCTTTCGTCAGAAGTTCTCTCATCAAATCTGCCGAGCGCTTCTCATTTCCACCTGTCTCCGGGTGATTCCAGAGATCCAAGCAGACGTTTGTACACATTACTTCAAGATCCTTCATGTGATCCAGCATTTCCTTCTTGCTCATCTTACCTCGCTCCTTTTCATAGAAATTTCTAACCACTCTCAGTTTTCTTTCAAAATTGACAATGATCTTTTTTCTCATTATCGCTCATTCAGCCCGAGATTTCAATGATTCATGTTCTCAGATTGTCAAAGTTAATGATCTGCCTGTTTCTTGTAAGTTGCAAGTGTCACTCCGATTGCGACAAAGACGCTTGCCAACGTTCCGAGATAGTTTGCTGCACCCGGAAGCCATGCAAAGATTCCTGCCTTGATTGCCACATAGATCAGAATCGAAAAAATCAGGATTCCGCTTGCAAATCCGACTTTGCGGATTCCAAACTGCATCAGAAGGGCTCCAAAAAGAGCCGGAAGCAGATAGTTCAGTGCCTCGATGACTCCTGCCGGCATTTTTGCAAGAACAGAGCTTCCAAGAATAACACCGATCGTGAGTACAGAGACATTGATGACGATCGAGGTTGCCATACCGAGAATCGAGATCACAGATCCCTTCTCTGTTCCCGGCTCTACACCTGCCGCAATCTGTGCCATGCTTGCACACGGAACTCTCATGTTCGAGATGTTTCCGGACAGGAATGCCATGTACGTTCCGATCGGACCAAGCACCGTGAAGTAGGAGATCGGCTCTACGATCCACAGAAATCCAAATGCACTCGCTGCCGCAATAAAAGCAGTCAAAAGAGCTGCCGGATCCGGAAGTAATCCGTATACCACTGCAAGCATCACTGCCGGAAGAAACGAGCACACAACACCGAGAAATCCCGTGACTTTTCCGATTCTGTGCATCTTCGGCATATATTCGCTCTCATAAAAATCATTTTTTTCCATTGTCCATTCCTCCCTCAAATTCACATCGATTTGAACTTTCTAAATCTATCACACACCATGCATTTTTTATTTTGCAAACCAAACCATCTAAAAAACGGTTACAGAAGTAGTGCCGTGATAATCATTGCCGACAGAATCGCAATCGTCAGATTCCATTCTTTGAGCCATCTTAAATTCTCTTTCTCTGATAATTTCAGGAGAACCGCCATGAAAACAGCTCCAAGCACACAGGCAATCGAATATTTATTTAATTTAATCAGATGAGATGCTGACATCGAACTGAATGCACCGATGATTGCTGCCGTGGAGATCGCCATCAGCTTCGCCGGATCACCGCCGGAAATCTTGTGCTGTACCTTGTCCATGCGGTTTGCGGAAATCGTTGCAAAGATAATCCAACCGATTGATCCAAGCACCATCGTCCACACTGCCATATCAAGTGCAAGCGGAGTCATCGGATCAGCACCGAGCTGAACGCCAACGGAGGAAGTTCCAAATCCCGCTGCGATTGACTCAAACATAACTGAACCGATCAGGGAGAGTCTCATCCACGCCATCGGCGCTCCGACTGTAATCAGCAGAGAAAGCATTCCGCTCAAAATAACAATTGACGGACCAATCGATGTCGTCGCACTGCTCCTGACAGCGTGCTTCATCTGCTGGTCCGTCAACCCAATCTTCTCTCCTGCTTTCCACGCATTTCTCGCAAACACAAGCGCCTGCACAAGCACCAGCGCGACCGGAATTCCACATGCAATCCACATCGGAAGTCCATTTGCAATCTTCATAGCATCCATACTCAACTACCTCCTGTACCTTGATTTTTTACAATAGATTTTTCTTTGAAACGCATCCATGAACCGAACCGGTCACTGGCATTTCACAGGTGTAAAAGTATAAAAAAAGCGAAGTTGCCCTCCTCAAGGCATCTTCGCTTCTGAGCGTAATCATAGCAATATTTTTTTAATTTGTCAATAATTACTCTTCCATCAGCTGCAAATCTGCGCCGACACGCGGGCAGACATCGACCGTGATCTGGCAGTCTGAGACATGGTCGTAATTAATGTCAAGAGAATAATCGATTGCCACATGAAGGTGGTCCTCTTCCCATTCCTGCTCAATCTTGGTTGTCGTCAGCTGAACGAGCATCTCTCCCATCGGAGTCGCATAGCTCGTCGTGCTTCTCTCCCCCTCTGCGAACGAGAGAACCGCCGTCGCTGCACCGGTCTTCTTTACTTCCATGCGATTTTCCGAGATCTTGATCGTGTTTCGGATACTCTCCTCGATCCCGTCAATCACCTCGTCATAAAGGATATAATGTTTGCCGTTTTTCCAGAAATAATCTCCGGACGTGATGACTTCCACATCATCGTGCTCTCCATCGATCAGCTGAAGTCCGCTGATCCGCACCAGAACATCTCTCGTCATAATTCCTCCGTTCTAATACTCCTCGATGTTGATCTTTTGCGTCTCTTTCACCTCATCCGGAAGAATCGAGGTCGCAAAATCCGTAAATTTCTCCGCAAGGTCGCTGACATAGAACTGATATTTTTCTCCTTCAAGCGGATCTTCCGGATTTCGATTCAGTCCATGCGCCTTGAGAAGTTCCTTCAACTCAATCGCCGTCTCATAGGCAGGATTGACGAGCGTTACCTCATCGCCGAGCAGACGACGAAGCGTCGAGCGCAAAAGCGGATAATGCGTGCAACCCATCACAAGCGTGTCGATGTAGCGACCCTTGAGCGGTGTCAGATAGCGGGATGCCATCTCATCCGTCACAGAATCGTGCCAAAGTCCCTCCTCGACAAGCGGAACAAAAAGCGGGCAGGCCTTTCCGGTCACCTCGATGTCCGGTCTCATCTCCTGCATCACCTTCGTATAGACTCCGCTTCGGACAGTCGCCTCCGTTCCGATCACGCCGATCTTTCCATTGCGCGTTGCAGAAACTGCTGCCCGCGCCCCTGCATTGACCACGCCGATGATCGGGATATCCGACTCTTTTGCCACAATCTCAAGCGCATACGCACTCGCCGTGTTACAGGCAATCACGATCGCCTTGACTCCCTTTGTCCGAAGGAAACGGATGATCTGGCGAGAATAACGGACAATCGTGTCCTGAGACTTGCTTCCATAAGGAACGCGTGCCGTATCTCCAAAATAGACAATGCGCTCCTCCGGAGTCTGGCGCATGATCTCTCTTGCAACCGTGAGACCGCCGATTCCAGAATCAAACACGCCAACCGGCGCATTTCTATCGATGCCAATCCGATCAAGATCATTTGGAATTTTCTTTTCCTCTGCTCCCATCGTCTGTCACCTATCTTTCAAATGCAAGATCAATCAAATGGTCAATCAGCTCTGTCTTCGGAATTCCAGCTGCCTCCCAGAGCATCGGATACATGCTGATCGCCGTAAATCCCGGAAGGGTGTTGATCTCGTTAAAGATCACCTCCCCGTCTGCGGTTACAAAGAAATCCACGCGTGCAAGACCGTAACCGTCCACTGCGTTGAAGATCTTTTCTGCGGAAGTCTTGACACGAGCACTCGCATCACCCGAAAGCTCCGGATTCACAACCGTTCTCGACTCCTGATTGTTATACTTTGCATCGAAATCATAGAAATCTGCCGCTGCCAGAACCTCACCGACTACGGAAGACTTCACCGGTTTTGTGCCGCCGCCGAGAACAGCACACTCGATCTCACGTCCAACAATCGTCTCCTCGACAAGGATCTTGCGGTCATGGCGACTAGCCTCTTTCAGTCCTGCGATCAACTCCTCGCGGTTCTCTGCCTTGGAAACACCCTTTGAAGAACCTGCATTTGACGGCTTGATAAATACCGGGTAAGCAAAACGGTCTTCCACGCGGCGCACAACGCTGTCGAGATCCTTCTCCATCTTCCAGCGCATTACCGGAATATAGGCTGCCTGACGGATACCGAGATCGTCAACGATAATCTTTGTATACAATTTATCCATCGAAACTGCGGACGCCAGAACACCACATCCCACATATGGAATCTTTGCAAGCTCAAACAGACCCTGAACCGTTCCGTCCTCGCCGTAGAGACCGTGCAGAACCGGGAATGCCACATCGATATGCTCCTCCCAGGTCTTATCACCCTCCTGGAACAGAACACACTGCTTTGTCGCATCCGGAAGCAGGAACGCACTTACCTTGCCAGCTCTCCATGCGCCGGAACGAATCTCCTCAACAGAATCCGTCTTCACCCAATGTCCCTCTTTGGTAATACCAATCAGAATCAAGTCATACTTGGTCTGATCTATCAGTTCAATCACATTTCCTGCGGACATGCAGGATACCTCATGCTCAGAGGACTGTCCTCCAAACAGAACTGCGATTTTTTTCTTCTTCATCTCTCTTTTCCTCCTGGAAATATGCTCATACTCACTCCGATCCCGCTTCCCCATTGTTCTCTTTCCCTTGTTTCTTCTTAATTTCTTCGATTTTCTTCTTGGATTTCGTTTCCACAAAAGACAAGTCTGGGAAAATATGGGATCTGACTGCGTCGAATCTGATTAATTATATCATATTTGTCAATACTTAAAAACAAGAATCATCCGACGCACCCAAAATGAAGTTTATAAAAAATTCTACAATAAAACAAGCCATGAATTTAACAGAAAGGAGAATTTTCTTGAAAAATTCATCTTGCTCCACCCGTCCCTACTTTCCGGGAGTCCTCGCTATCATTCTCCTCGTCTTTCTGCTCTGCCTCACATCGCTCCAAAATCAGCGGGAGACACTTGCCACACACATTTCTCCTGCCATTCTGCGTTTTCATGTGCTCGCAGACAGCGACCGCAAGGAAGACCAGCGCGTTAAGCTCGAAGTCCGCAGTCTCGTTCTCGACCTGATCAAAGAACACCTGCCAGAACACGCTGACAAGCAAGAAACGATTCAATGGATTCTCTCATCCAAACCATTTATTGAGCAGACCGCCAACTCCTACCTCACCGATCACGGCTTTTCCTATGAGTCCCAGCTCTCCCTTGAGCACACCTACTTTCCGACCCGGACCTATGACAATCTCATCTTTCCATGTGGAAATTACGATGCCATTCGCCTCGTCCTCGGAAGTGGACAAGGTCATAACTGGTGGTGTGTCCTATACCCTGCCTTCTGCTTCACCGATGAGGTCTGCAAACCACTCTCCGCCAAAGAACTCGCCAGGCTGAAATCCGTGATCCAAAAAGACGATTACCCCGCCCTTGTGGATAATCGTCCTGATCTGGAAGTTACTTTTTCATTTTTATTTAATCCGGATTCACAAGTCCCGTGACTGCCCACTGATACGTCTCAATCGCCTGTCTTAAAGCCGTATCCGCATTCTCGTAGGAAGCCTCCTTGCTGTAATAGCTGAGCATTCCTCCAAGATACTGCGTCTCCGACATCATTCCGAGTTCTTTCATCCTCGCGTAGCTGTCCGCACTCTTCCTTGCCGACTCAAATCCATCTTTTGCACTCTCATACGCGACAAGTTTTGCCTGCACATCGTTGTAGAGTTCCTGCATCTTGATCGTCATCTTCTCATCGCTCTCATTGATCGCGTTGAGACGGGCAGTATCTCCCGCATAAGTGTTTGCAGAAGCAGAACGGCGCAACTGCTGAAGCTGGGTATTGTTTCCGATCGCCTTTCTCGTGTCCTCCTCAAGATTCATCTGAGCAATCTTGGAAGTATCCACGGACGGAATCGATGCAATCTGCGGGGTCGCGTCTGCCGGCCATCCGGTCATCGTGCAGATCTTCGGCAGGATCTGGGTGAGCGCACTGTCAATCGTCTCAATATTCGACTGTGCAGTCAACTGGTTCTTCTGTGCAGTCAGCACATCTGTCGCCGTCGCCATTCCAAGTTCCTGCTGTTTGAGCGCAAGCGCATACTGGCGATCGTAGAGTTCCTTCATATGAACCAGAACGGCGCGCTGTTTTGAGAGGGAATCATACGAGAGAATTGCAGACTGCGCATACATCGTGATCTGCTTCTCTGCCTTCTCAAGCTGAATCAGATTGCTCTTGCTTAACGGATTGACCGCCGCCGAGCTCATCGCCTTGACCACGGCACTGAGCACCGTCTTCTGGATCGTGCTGTTGATAACTGCGGAGAGATCCCCGTCATCTTTTGCGTTGTCAAGACGGTCAGACGCTTTTCGTCTCGCGCTCTGGAGTTCCTCGAGGTTGTTTGCGAGATCCTGTCTCGTCTCGTCGAGATTATCCCACTGTGTTCTCATCGTCGTGTTGAACTCGTGAATCAGATTTGGAACCTCATCATACTCGATCACATCGTCAGTCAACTTCGCCCAGGTCGCATCATCGTATCCGGAATTCACACGGTCACTCAAAGGACCGGCTCCCGCCCATGCCTGATTCGGAAATGCTGCTGCCGTCGAGGTGCCAAGAACTGCCGTGGCGAGCATGACCGTCAGCAGACGAGAAAAACTGCTTTTCGCATTCTCTCTTCTTGTTTTTATTCTTCTCATGCCCTCACCGCCTTACGTTCCTGCTAAACCGTTGATCGTCCACTCATAGTTCTGAATTGCCTGAAACAGCTTGTAGCGGTTGATCTGCACCGTCAGCTCTGCGGTCTCCGTCGTGTTCTGTTGAGTCTTCAAGGACAGGTTGTCAAGCTGACCGGTCTGTGCCTTTCTCTGTGCAATCTGAAGGTTCTGCTGTTCGAGCGTTGCCTGCGTTACAGAGAGATCGTAAGCGGTCTTTGCGGAGAGTACAGACTGATAACTGCTGTTCACAGAAGCCACGATCGCGCGCTCATTGTCCGCTACCGTCGTCGTCAGATCATCTTTCTTATCCTGACTTCTCGCATTCGAGAGCTGACGCTTGTTGATCAGAAGCGTATAGTTGTTCTCGAGTGCCTTATCCTTATCAACTGACGGATTCATCTCGGTAATCCGCGCATCGTTGACATCAGGAATCGAACCGATCTCCGGATTCGCATTTGCTGACCATCCGAGCATCACCTGAAGCTTCTGTCTTCCGGTATCAATTGCAGACTGGTCATTGATCAGCGCCTGATCGGTACTGCGAAGCGACTCACGCGCACTCAGAACCTCAATGTCTGTCGCCATGCCCGCATTGCGTCTCGCCTCAACTGCCTGATAATTCTCCTGTGCAAGCTCCTTTGCCTTCTGATCAACCTGAAGCTGGATCTGGTTCTGATACCAGCTGATCATCTCACTCTGCGCACTCTGCACGATGCCGGCCTCCGTCTGGCAGTTCGTCATGTACTTGACATAACTGTCCTCAAGAGCATCATCCGCCTTTTCCTCATACGTCTTTGCGGTCTGATTGTTATTGATAATCTGTGCCATCATCGAACCATAGTTGGAATCATCGACATCCGGATAGGAAAGTGCATCTCGCAGATCAGCCGCCAGTTTGCGATACTCATCTGCAACATCTTCCTTTGTATCTCCGTACTTTTTGCGGAACTCATTGTAATCAATCTGATCTTTCTGAACCGTCGCATTGTACTCGTGCACAAGACCGGCAAGCTCTGAATACTCGATCTTGTCATCCCGCAACTGCGCCCACTCCTCTGCGGTCCGGGAAAATTCCGGACTTGAGGCGTATGCCACTAAGGGGGCGGACACCGCCAGGACACCGGCGATGCCGGCCGGAAGAATATATCGCAATAATCTCATTTTTCTCTCCTTATCATGTTGGTGGGTAATTCCGCACCCGTTTCATTACAGTTTTATTACATTTCGTTTTCCCACGTTTTTTCTCACTACACTTCATGAGGGTGACGCTCTTTGAGCGCACCATACTTGAGAAGATCAAGCTGTTTGTGAAAGACCATTCTCACAAACTCCAGTGAATCCGGATTCTCATAGTACTGCTTGATTGCGAGCAGAATCACCGTTGTCCCAAGAGGCATCAATGCTGAGAAATCCTCGACGGTCTCCACACGCAGTTTATTCTTGTCGACCAGATTGAAAAACCACGCCGACGGACTGTCCTCCCCTATCATATTGCACGGTTTCGACCAGTCTTTAAAACCAACTCCATTGATATTTTCCTGATATGAGAAGAGATTTTTTGCCATATGAAGCAGACCGTCTGTCTTCTGAAGCGTCCTCACAAAATATTCAAACATCTTATCGAGAAGGGCGAAATAATCTCCGCCACTTCTCCTGATCTCTCTCTCACAGAATTCCTGCAATTCCCGTCTCATATTTTCCATTAAGAACTGCACGACATCTGACTTATCCTCAAAATAGGTATAAAAACTTCCTCTTGAAATTCCTGCATTATGAATAATCTGGTTGATTGATGCTTTTTCAAAAGGAACTCTCGCAAATTCCTTCATTGCGGCTGAGCGGATCAGAGCCTTTTTCTGCTCCGGAAGTCGCATAAATCTCTCTGTTGGCATCTTTTCTTTCCCTTTCTTGCTTCCCCGAATGGATTGATCGTTACTGTTTGCGCAATGCGTGAACCGCAACGATTAATCTGCCATTGGTTCTCCGTCTATCCACTTTCTTCCCGCCATGTATACAAAACGGTAGAACGTCGGCAGAAGAATCAGGGTCAGAATCGTCGAAGTTGTCAGACCACCTACGTTTACGAGTGCCATACCCTGCATCATCGCACCTGCTTTACCGAATCCAAATGCATTCGGGATCATCGAGATGATTGTCGTCAGTGTTGTCATAATCATCGGGCGGACACGAATTGCTCCGGCTTCCACGAGTGCCTTGTCAAGCGGGGTTCCCGACCCGATCATCTGGTTTGCCGTATCCACATATAGGATACCATTGTTTACTACGGTACCGACAAGCATCAGGAATCCAAGCATGGACGTCATACTGATTGTGCTGTCCGCGAGGAACAGAAGACCGAACGAACCGATCATTGCAAACGGGATCGTCGCCATCACCATCAGTGAGTACTTCGGAGACTCGAACTGGATTGCCATGACGATGAAGACAAGGAAGATACCAGTTCCAAGTGCTCCGCCGAGCGCTCCGATCTCCTCACCCATCATCTCATCCATGCTGTTTGTCGCCATCTCGACATCTGCCGGCATGTTCCAGTCGTTTCTTACATAGTCATTGACCGCCTGTTTCGCAGTCTTCTTTGCGTCAGCCTGTGGCTGCATCGTGATTGCCACCTGATACTGCTTATCTTTTCTCTTGATCTGCTGTGGGCTGTCCTGATAAGAAATCTCTGCGAGATCCTCAAGCGGAAGCGTTGCGCCTGTCGCTGTCGTAATCATCATGCCCTGCAGCTTATCAATCGTGTCGTAACGGTCGGAAGCATATTCAACCTTGACATCGACATCCTCTCCGTTGATACGGATCGTCGATGCCTTCACACCACTCAGGTTTGAATAAATCACCGAACCGATGCTTGCCGGGGTCAGTCCTTCTGCCTCTGCGGTAACCGGGTCAACCTTTACCTTGACAACCGGCGCTGCATTCTCGATCGAGGAGTGTACCTGCATGACATCGTCACGCTGTCTCAAATCCTCAACAAGCTGATCGGCTGCCAGCTTCAGCGCATCGTAGTCTACACTCTGAAGATCGACCTCAATCTGATCTCCGCTCGACATTGAGCTTGAGGAGGTGGAACTTCCGCTCTCCATCGAAACGGTGCAATCCTTATAATATGCAGTCTCATGTCTCCACTTATCCATAACCTCATCGGTCGAGAGCTTGCGATCATCCTTCAGATATGCGGTCAGCGTCACATCGGAACCTGCTCCGACACTCAGTCCACTCGCTCCGTAAGTCAGCAGATAGTGATCCACTTCCTCATCACCTGAGACAAGCTCCTCAACATCTTTCACCGCATCATTGATTGCATCAATCGTCAGACCCGGCTTTACCTGAATTGTCATGTCGACAATTCCCTCATCGGCAGATGCCATCAGGTCCATTCCCAGACGGCTCGCCATCATAAATGCGAGAACGAGAAGAGCGATTGCCGTGGCAAATACGGTCTTCGTCTTCGGAATAATGTTCGGCATCGTCTTGCGGTACCATGCCTGGAAATGCTTCAGAATACGGTCAGCCGGTGCCGTCTCTTTTGCCTGCGGATGCCAGTGCAGATAGCACAGCGGTACGATCGTGACTGCGGAGAACAGGGATGCAATCAAGCTGAATACGATCGTATAACCGAGCTGTTTGAACAGCTGTCCACTCATACCGGAGAGCAGTGCCAGCGGAATGAATACAACACAGGTCGTCGCCGTACCACCGATGATCGAACCGATCATCGTTCTTGTACCTTCGATTGCTGCCTCATAGAAACTCGGCTTTTCTTCCTTCGCACGGAAACATCCATCGAGAACGTTGATCGAGTTATCTACCATCATTCCGACACCAAGTACGAGGGAGGTCAGAGAGATAACGTTCATCGAGAATCCCATCGCATTCATACAGATCAGTGCGATCATAACGGAAACCGGGATCGAAGTACCTACGATGACGGAAGCTCGAAGCTCTCCGTAGAAGATGAACAGGATGATCATCGAGAGGATGATTGCCATAACCATCGTCTGCACAACATTCTTGATTGAGCTTGTGATCATCTCACTGCTGTCGTTTACAATCGTGAACTCCAGATCCGGATACTCTGACTGAAGTTTGCTGATCTGTTTGAGTACCTGCTTCGATACATCAATCGCAGTACTGCTCTGCTGTTTCTTGATGCCGACAGAGATAACGTCATGACCATTATAACGACCGATTGAGGATGCCTCCTCGAGTGCATCATAGACCTCTGCGACATCGGACAGGTGAATCGTGTCACCATCGGCAAGCGGAAGCACGATGTTCTTGAGTTCCTCTGTGCTGTCATAGTCGTTGCCGACGCTGACATCAAGCTTCTGTTTTCCGACTGTTACATCGCCTGCCGGAATCGTAAAGTCTGCGGCACCGATAAGCTGTGCCACGGTGTTCATGCTCAGATGGTACTGTGCCATCTTCTCCGGATCAAGCTGAATCCGCACATAGGACTGCTGACCACCGGAGATTGATACCTCACCGACGGAGCTGAGCTTCTCAAACTCCGGCACGATGTTGTTGTCTACATAAGTATATAAGTTTCCGCTCACATCTCCGCTGATTGCAAGAGAAATGACCGGCTGAGAGTTCATATCGAGCTCCATGATCGAAGGCGTATTTGCATCATCCGGCAGATCGCTCTGAATTCCATCGACCGCCTTCTTTAAGTTGATGTATGCGGTATCCATGTTGGTTCCGTACTCATACTGAACCAGCACAATCGAAACGTTTTCCTGAGAATAGGAAGTAACTGAATCCACGCTATCCAGAGTCGATATCGCGTCCTCTTCCTTCATCGTAATCAGCTCATTGATATCATCCGGACTCGCTCCGGCATAGACCGTGGAGATGATCAGCATCGGCATCTCCATCTCCGGAGTCAGCTCTACTTTCGCCCCGAGCAGTGCCTGTAAGCCGAAAAACGCGAACGTAATCAGGCACAGGATGACTGTCACCGGACGGCGCAGAGAAAATTTTGTCAAATTAATCATTTTGCGCTCACCTCGCTGTCAGCTCCTGCCTCATTGTCTGCACTGCTCTCTGCGCTCTCCGCAGAAGAATCACTAGAAGAATCTGTGGTCATTTCAGCAGAATCCGTTCCATTGTCAAGAAGGACTTCCTGACCTGCTACAAGCTCATTGCTCCATGTCGTGATGACCTGATCGCCTGCATTCAGCCCGGAAACCACCTGCATTCTATCGGAATCGTAGATACCAGTTTCAATCTCCGTCTTCTCTGCGACACCATTGTTGTATACATAGACGAACGGAACACCTGCGTCGTAGTTGACTGCATCAAGCGGAATTGTCATCACGTCATCCGCATGATCCATCACAACGGTGATCTTAACGCGGGTTCCATTGGAAAGGCTTCCGTCCTGCGGAAGAGATGCCTTCACATCATAAAGACCTGTGGAGCTGTTTACCATTGAACCGATCTCGGTGATGCTGCCCTCTCGACTGCTTCCATTCTTCTCAACAGTCAGGATATCACCAAGAGACATATTCTTCATCGTCTTCTCGGTCACGCCGAACTTCACCTCAAGCTGATTCTGACCGGATATCTCACAGATTGCGGTCTGACTGTTTACATGGTCGTGAAGCTCAACATTACGGTTCTCAATCACACCATCCATCGGAGCAGTCACAGTCGTGTACCCGACCTGAAGATCATACTGATGCTTTGCAGAATCATAAGAGATCTGCGCACTCTTTGCGGAATTCTGTGCCTGCTCAAGTGCCTGCTGAGAGACAAATCCATCTACTGCAAGCGCCTGGGTACGGGTCAGGTTATCGTTCGCACTGTCAAGAGCGACCTTTGCAGCGTCGACCTGAAGCTGAAGGGATGTCAGAGCGTCCGAATCGATCTTGATTAACGGCTGTCCTGCCTTCACCGTATCTCCTGCCTGGAAGTAAACCTCCAGAACCTCACCGTCCATCTTCGGCATTACCGATGCTCTGGACTGGGGCTCCACGACACCGGTTACATCCGTATACAATACAATATTTCCCTGCTGAGGCTGTTCCACAGCAACAGTCGGACGGTTCTCATACTCCACAACTGGCTCTTTCTTGAAAAAGCGGGAGTAAATCAGTCCTCCGGCAAGAATCACTACGATTCCGCCAACAATCCACTTCATCTTTCCTTTCATTTCTCTTCCTTTTCCTTCCTTTTTGTTTGTCTCCGATTTCTGACACCTGTTTCTGATTGTTATGCGACTGTCCGCCGACAGATGCAATCTGACTCATGTTTTTCTGCCCGGTCTCTGCATTCAAGTCAACGCTCCCAGAGCATCGGCTCAAACTTAAAACCGGTCATCCATCACCTCACACGAGCCCAGACTTTCTGGTGACAATCTGTCACTCATTATAATGACAACTTGTCACTCTGTCAATAGGTGGATGGGAACTTTATACTTTTTTAACACTTTAAGAAATACTTGGTTTTTCTTTCCCAAAGTCGTTTTATTTATCTGATTTTATTATTAAATATCTTGATTTTTTATTTTTTTGTAAAAATACAGAAAAATTTAGGAAAGAAAGAAGAAAAAAATCATAGAAAAGAAAAAGAAGCGGAAAATGCGTCCAGCACACATCTTCCACTTCTTCCAAGCTAGAGGGTTTGTTGTCGGCTTTTTTCATCGCCTTCATCATGTTCTTATTATATGCATTTTTTCTCGATAAGTAAAATACAGGATTCCAATAGACCTATCAGTTTTTCTAAGAGTAGTGAGTCGTATCTAGTAGTATCTAGTCGTATCCGTAAATGAGAATCTCCGAGTACCTCTGACGAAATATTTATGTTATACTAAAATATATTTTTTGTTAAAAGGAGTCGATCGCTTGGATACCAAACAGATTGAATACATTTTGAAGATTGCAGAAGAAAACAACATCACTCGCGCAGCTGAAAAGCTCTTCATCTCCCAGTCCGCCTTAAATCAACAGCTCTTAAAACTTGAGCAGGAACTCGGGACTCCGCTTTTTCACCGCTCCCGCACCAACTGGGGACTGACTGAAGCCGGCAAGATCTATGTCGAGGGCGCAAAAGCGATGCTGAGCATCAAGAAGGAGACTTACAACCGAATCTATGATGTCTCAAACATCCAGAAAGGAAAGCTCACGATCGGTCTGACACCGGGACGCGGACTTCGGATGTTCACAAGCATCTACCCGGAACTTCACAAGAACTGTCCCCACCTTCAGGTTGTTCCGATTGAGATGCGCGTCTACCTCCAACAGCAGGCCGTCGCCCGCGGAGAGATCGATCTCGGCTTCATCACGCTTCCGCTCAGCGAGCGGACGAGCGACAACCACATCCTTCTCGGCACCGAGGAGATGAGCGTCATCATTCCGTCCGGTCATCCGCTCGCCGTCCGTGCCTCCGCCCCCGGCAAACCACTCTCGATCCTCGACTTAAAAGAGCTCCAGTATGAGCCTTTCGTCCTGATGGACAAGAACTCCACACTCAGAGCTGTCTGCGATCAGATTTTTGCAAAGGCGGGATTTACCCCAAATGTCCTCTTCGAGACGAACAATACCGCAAGCATCGTGCCGATGGTCGAATCGACACTCTGTTGCGGTATCATCCCTCATTATTATGTTCGCAATCCCTCGGCGCGCCTCGCCTGCTTCGCCCTCGAAGACCACCCAACCTGGGATATGACGATCCTTCACAAGAAGGGAAGCTATTTAAGCTCCGGCGCAAAGGAATTCGTTCGCCTTGCAAAAGAATACTGGTCAAAAGAGGAGTCCTGGTAAGTCAGGTCTAAATCTTATATCTTATCGTTTCAGGTAACGGTCAAAGAACTCAATCTGCAGTTTCTTGACTGAATCCTGGAAGAACTCTCTTGAACCGTGTCCGGCACCCGGGAAGGTATAGAATTCTACTCGATCCTCCATTCCCGCAGACACGATCTTCTGATAGAGCACCTCACTGCTCTTCTCGATCGGGACGAGCGGGTCATTGTCACCGTGCAGAATCTGGAGCGGACACATCTTCGGATTTACCATGTTGACCGGGCTTGCAAGCTCCGCTCTCTCCTTCATCGTAGCCGGATCTCCGCCGATCAGCGCACCGCCGTGGGTGTCCTCAAGACGATGCCAGCGGAAATTCGGATCGGAGAAGCGGGCTTCCTCGCCCTCCATCAGCGCACGCACATCGACCGGTCCAAACATGTCACAACTTGCCTGAATCTCGGAGGAGTAGCCAGCCCACTCTTCACCGTCAAATCCGTCCTGATTCATCGCCATCATCGCAGAGAGGTGACCGCCCGCGGATCTTCCAAACACGCCGACCCGCTCCGGATCAATCTCGTACTTCTGTGCATTTGCACGCAGGAAACGAACTGCGGTCTTCACATCGAGTAACTGGTCCGGATAATGTCCCTGTGCACTGCTCCGATAGTAGATCGATGCCACAACGTAGCCCGCATTTGCAAACTCTGCCATCTCGCCGAGCATCAGGTTCTTGTCAGCCCCTCTCCAGCCACCGCCCGGAATCCACACGAGTGCCGGCTTCGGGCTGTGATCCTCCTTCGGATCATCTTCGCCGACTGCCAGACGCATCTCGCTGTTTCCATTCTGAAGCAGAATCGACATCTTCAATTCCAGAGGATTTCCCTCGAGATCTTTTACATTTGAATATACGACATTGTCAATCAATGTCAGAGTTTTCTTTTTTGTACCTGGATCAAATACTTTTCTCATTGTATGAGCTCTCCTTTTTTTCTTTTTCAAGCTGACATAGACAAAGCATTTTGCCATCCTGCCAATAAAGCCCTGCCTCAGCAAATGAATGATGAAGCAGGACTCGATTTTTTAACCTCATCCGTAAATCAGTTTTAGCCGTAAATCGGGAAGAAGATATTAATTCCGATAATCAACGCAATCAGCGTGAGCACAAGAAGCGGAAGCGTGAACTTCATCGTCTTGATCGGGTTCTGATTGCCGATACCAAATGCCATCATCGTTCCGGAACAACCGGTCGGCATTACAAATGCGAGCCATGCAGATACGCAACAGCAAAGAACAACTGCCTTCACATTCATTCCACCTGCCAGTGCGGTCGAAGCTGCGATCGGGCTCATCAGAGCCATCGTTCCCATGTTGGACATGAAGTTTGTCATCAGCGCGCAGGCAACACAGAAGACGATGCTGACAAAGAGTCCGCTCGGATGACCACCAAGGATATTCAATACGGTCTGACCGATCAGTTCGCCGACACCGGTCTTGGAAAGGGCGGTGGAGACAACGCTCATTCCGGCTACCATCCATACCATATCGCAAGTCAGAGTCTTCATAACCTCCGGAATCGGAAGTACTTTAAACACGATCAGAATCAGAAGACCGGCAGACGGAATTACATTCGTAATGTCGCTTCCGAGCTGTTCGGTAAATGCAAATCCCAACATGATTGCGATAAATACTGCAAAGATCATGAACTCATTTTTCTTGGAGATCGGCTCTACATCCTTGACATCCTTAACCTGAGACTTGTCGATTGAGCCATTCGGGATCAGTTTATAGAATAACACACAATAGATCGTTCCTACAATCAGAGGAAGAATTCCTGCCTTGCAGAAATCGGTAATTCCAAGATAATCCTCCGGTCCTACCAGTCCCTGATAATAGGAAGTGATGGTGCCCGGCATCGTTGCTCCCATACCGATCGGGAACTTGGATGTTGCCAGACAGTTGATCGTTGCTACAAGAAACAGCAGTCTCGACGGAGAGTACTCGCTGTCATCGTCAAAAGTCTGAATAAAGAGAAGCATAACGGAAATGCAGGCAACCTGTCCCATCAGCTGAGACAGAACAATCGTCATTCCACACATACCAAGGATCAGAAGCAGACCGCTCTTTCCCTGAAGTTTTCCCATCACCCCTCTTAACCGGTGAATCAAACTCGTCTTTCCGAGTGCGCTTGCAACTACAATCATCGGTGCGATCATCAGTGTCGTACTGCTCGACAGACCGGAAAACGCAGTTTTCAGATCCAGAACGCCTGTGAATACAAAGAGAACACAGCAGATCATTGCGGTCACACCATACGGCAGAACATGCGTCAACAGCATGACTACCATAAATACCAGAATACACAAAGCCATTATCATCTGTACATTCATCTCAAACTATCTCCCATTACATTTTTGCATGCAAAAAGAATCCAGTTCGCCCTCTGCTCATGATATTCGGCCGTGCAGAATGTTCACAAAACCTTTTTCTTCCCACTTGTTATGTTAGTATTTTATCATTGTCTTTGTAAATACACAATCCAACTACCGCTATATATATTATTACAAAAAGCTATACTTTTTCTTGACTTTTCGCCCCACATCCACTATTCTGTCCTTATCCAACTCACTTCTCGCTTTTCTTGCACAAGTCGTTTTTCGCCCTGAGATCGGAAGAGCACACGTCTGAACTCCAGTCACGTGGCCATCTCGTATGC
>OOBK01000776.1_pt1 | contig 20032 bp, 15 predicted proteins | sample 1671541 | NCBI WGS metagenome assembly OOBK01 (sample SAMN06348167, study PRJEB24527) | human gut metagenome | biome: human gut; feature: ankylosing spondylitis patient; material: feces | host: Homo sapiens | place: China | collected 2015-10 | reverse complement strand
TATTTTTGCATTATTATACATTATCTCAAAAGATATTCTATAATTGCAGCTGTAACTTTATCATTAAGTTTCATAGACATAATGTTTGATATAATAACATTTTTGTTCTCACCGGATGTAAATAATCTGTAAATACTTCTCTTGTCATTATTATCCATCTGTGCCTGCAGAAGAAAATCATATATTTTATCATTAACATTTTCACCGTTGTATACAAGATTGTTTTCTTCATTATCAGCAAATATTTCAAGCTCTGACGCACCATCACAGTTACATGTAACTGTCCATGTATTTGTTTTTATATCGTATTTGGCATTATCTGCATTTTCAAATCTTATACCACGTGCAAATCCTCTTAATATAAAACGGTACTTTCTGTTTCGTGGAATTACCGATAAGTCACCGCTTACATCTATGCTTATTTTTGCCTTATCTTCATTCCAGTCGAGCACAAACTCTGTCAAAGCATATTCGCCTTTTTCGTAGTCAAATCCATCTCCAGAATCTTCGTACATAACAAATGTATTTGATGCACCTGGACATATAACCACATCAACTTTTTTCGGATTAATAATATCATTACTGCCACATTCCGAAGCAAGCGGTATTATTGCACCTGCACGTCCAAGCACAGGAATACTTTGAAGATTTCTACATAAAATCTGACTTTTTCCATTTTTACCGCCATTGTATACATCACCGGTAAATATATCTGTCCATATTCCGGCTGGTATAAAACATTCCTCACCGCTTTTTTGTGAATCTTCATCAATCTTTGTTGTAACAGGACACACAAGCATTTCACTACCAAGAAAATATTGATTTTTATAACTATATGCTTTCTCCTCAAATGGATAATAATAATACATTGGTATTATTACAGGAATATGCTCGCAATGACATCTGTAATTAAGTGTGTACATATATGGAATAAGTGCATGCCTGAATCTTAAAATCTTTTCCATATCACTGCAGTATGGCTCAGGATAATTCCATGGTTCTTTTCCACAGAACGGATTAGAGCTGCTGTGAAGCCTGTTTATCGGTGAAAACACACCAAACTGATACCATCTTAATGCAAGCTCGTTGTCTTTATATCCGTTCATATGACCGCCTATATCATGACTCCACCACGTATATCCCACATTTGATGCCGTTGCTGTAAAATAAGGCTGAAATTCAAGCGATTTCCATGTAACTATCGTATCTCCAGAAAATCCTATCGGATACCTATGGCTTCCAAGTCCGCCATACCTCGAAAGAATAAGTCCTCTTCTGCCTCTTTTTTCCATATCTTTAAAATGAAAATAATTTAGCATCCATAATGGGTCAATTCCGCTTGCTCCTCCGTTGTTGCCCTGTTGCCAGTCTATCCACCAGAAATCAACTCCAGCATTTTCATGTGGATGATGTACAAACTTAAAATACGCCTCAACAAACTCTTTGTTAGTCATATCAAACTCTATAGTTTTTTTACTGTCAGGATTAATTCCTAGATACTCTGCCATATCTTTATACATTTTTTCAAAATTCCGGATACCTGATGCCGGATGGACATTAAGTGTTACATGATAATTATGTTCATGCAGCCATGACAAAAATCTTTCCGGATTCGGAAATAAATCATTATTCCATGTATATCCTGTCCATCCGCCGCCAGATTTCATCGGCACATCGACTATATGCCAGTCCATATCCATAACAGCAACGGAAAATGGTATATTTCTTTTTTCAAATTCCGTCAGCAGCTCAATGTAACTTTCTTCACTGTATTTCCAATACCTGCTCCACCAGTTTCCAAGAGCGTATCTTGGAAGAAGCGGAACAGCCCCCGATAATTTATAAAAATCACGCAGACACGCAAAATAATCACGCCCATATGCAAGATAATAAACATCAATCTCTTCATGTTTCCTTTTTGATGGCATATTTTCTTCATCAAACACAAACGATTTGCTGTCATCAAAAAACGTCCTTCCACTCTTATCCATAAGCCCGTATTCAAGTTCAACTTCCCCGTCAGCCCTGTCAAGAGTTCTCATTGTGCCTTTGAGATTATGCTCCCGAGGCGGAAAACTATACGTCTTTGCACCAAAATACCACCTTCCACCGTAATTGGTAAAATCATATTTTACATCTATAAAAAGTCCTTCTTCACTAAATTTCTTTTTATCGTATATCATATGAAATGCTTCTGTCTCTATCTCAAGGCGGTCGTCACTTTGTGTCACTGAATATTCCGGTACCGGAAATTCCCTGTTAAGCACAGTCTGCGTCTGTAAATCTTCAAACACACCAGTCTCTGAATATTCCATTCTCATCATAAACGGCGTAAGCACCGAAAAACGATATTTTTCCCCCTGAACAATACATGCTTTGTTACAACAACTTTTAGCCATTTTTTTCTCCGTTATTAAAATAATCTTTACTTGAAGATTAACACCGTCAGTTATCTTTGTCTACGTAAATAAAAATCAAAAATGCAAATAATACAGAAAAAAAGCTCCAAACCCCTATCAATTTTAAAATCATTTCAGGGTTCTGGAACTCTCTTCTATAAATTATTTGTATTCTACATAGTCAACAGTAACATATCCTGCTTCTGTTTTTATGCTGTTATCATGGCATGCAAACATACCGCTCTTTACACCAACCCAGCGTCCTGCTTTTGCTTATTTTATGGCCGACTGCGGCGATTCCCCCTGCATACTTTGCTCCTTTTACATAACCTTCAAAAGAACAGTTTTTCAAGGAATTTTTCCGCCAAGGGGCAACTGCGCCCATTCGGTGACAGGTGCCACCTGTCACGGTGGAAGGAGAAAGTGAACTACCCAACTGAAAAGATATATCAGCAGAAAAGAAAAACAGTAATGTTCCATTAAGCCGCAACAAACAGCTTGTTATCAAAAGGCAACGGCGAAATCACATTCACCGCCGCTGCCTTTTTTCTTTCTGCTGTGAAAGAGTTAAATCAAATTATTTTTTTACCGCTTGTGCTGTTTTTTTGACCGTTTGTTCCGTTTGAAGGCTCCTTTGGTTATTTGCTCATTTACTCTTTGTTAAGTTTGTAGCTACCGCCATCGGTTCCTGTACCGCCGATAAGTGTTAAGGCAGTTTCGTTTACCGAAAAGGTATAATCGCAATCGCGGACAATATCCTCTGTAAAATCGAGGATGAGCTTTTTACCCTTGACGGTGTAGGCATAAGAATATGTCACATCATCGGCAAGTAATTTGCCTGTACCGTCCTTTTCAAAAACATATTGCGTATGCTCATCATATCTCCAGGTGCCGACCAATTCATTTGATTTTTTACCGAATTGGGCAATAATTAAAATTACAGCTGCCGCAACAGTGATTATTATCGCCGCCGAAAGCATTGCTTTCTTCATGGTATTACGCTTTTTTTTACGCCGCTTATTCAGCGCAGCAAGCTTGCTGCCGTAGGCTTTATATAAATATTCTTTTGCCATAAAAACCCTCTCCATATAAAATTGCAGCGGCAGCGTATAGTTACGTTGCCGCCGCAATTCTTTTTATTTTGCTCGCTTTTTCTTTGATACTACGGTAGTGAAACCGAGAACAGCAAGTGAGAGCACTGCCGCAAAGCTCCAGACGGCAACCATGTTGTCATCTCCTGTTTTGGGAGATTCGTTCGGAATCTCGGACGCTTTCACCGTGAACTTTGCAGTTGCCGTTCCGCTTTCCGAAACGATTCCGAGCGTATGCTCACCGACGGAAAGTGTAGAAACAAAATTGTTATTCAAGGTAACTATAATGCTGCCTTCTGCCTTTGTATAATCCTTTTCATCAAGAGTTTTGCCGTCAAGCTCTACACGAATGAAATCGGCAAATGCCGCATTGGAACGGAATGTCAAGGATTTCTTCTCTCCGTTGTTTACGGTAGCATTATTGCCTTCTATGATCTCAGGAGGAAATTTTTGAATAACGGTTTCGCTAAGAGAAATCTCTTTTGTGCCGGCTACATCCGCAAAATATTTACCGCAGTTTTCGCAATAATAATACTTTATATTGCCTTGCTCCGTTACGGTAGCATCCTTTGCCTCTACTAATGTAAGTTTATGCTCAAGCATGGCAATTTCCGAACCGGTTGCAATTTTCTTATTACAATCGATGCACCATGTGTCACCGGTGTAGCCCTTTTCCTGCTCGGTAGCGGGCTTTGCATCCCGAATTTCGGTGTGCTTGTGGTTGGTTGCGTCTACATCACCGTACTGCGCCTTGCAAACCTCACAAACTGCCTTACTTACACAAGTAGCCTCACCACCGCTGTGTGCCGCTTTGTCTATAACATTTCCGCAGCCGACAGTCTGACACTCCTTCCAATGATCGTGTTCATTGGTAGTCCAGACAGATGCGGGATTATGAGCATTCTTCGCAATGGACTGTCCGTCTGCGATTTTCTCATTACAATCGCTGCAATAAATATCGCCGGTATAGCCCTCCTCAAAGCAGGTGGCTTCCTTTTGGTTCTTTAGATATGTTGTGCCCTTATGATTGTTTGCGTCAAGCGGTCCGTAAGAATGTCCGCATTCAGAGCATTCGGCCGGGGATTTGCAGGTTGCCTCACCGCCGTTGTGCGCCGTAATATCAAACTTTGTGCCGAAATAACAGGTATGCCAATGATTTGTGCCGTCGGATTCCCACTTGCCGTCAACATCGGTATGATTGCCGGTTGAGGAAATTTCACTGCCTGATTCGATTTTAGTGTTACAGTCGGTGCACCATTTGTCGCCGGTATAGCCGGCTTCACAGCAGGTGGGATCGGTTGCGCCGCGAATTTCGGTGTTCTTGTGGTTGGTTGCGTCTACATCACCGTACTCAATCTTGCATACCTCGCAGATAGCCTTGTTCACACAGGTGGCTTCTCCACCGGAATGATGTGCTTTATCAATGATATTGCCGCAGCCGACAGTCTGACACTCTTTCCAGTGATCGGTTTCATCCGTTGTCCAAACCGACGCAGGGTTATGAGCGTTTTTCGCAATAGATGTTCCTCTTTCTATCTCATGATTGCAGGTAGAGCAATAAGTATCGCCGGTATAGCCTTCTGCGTAGCAGGTGGCTTCCTTTTGTCCCACTAAATATGTATTGCCGATATGATTTGAAAAATCCTTCTCACCGTATTCAAATGTCTCGGAGGATTTTTCATCACAAACAAGGCAGCTTTTGTAATATACTGCGGGGCTTTGGCAGGTCGCAGCCGATTTAAGATACATTTTGCTAACCGTTTCGGTAAACTTATGGTTGCCAAGCTCACCGTATTCCTGCCCGCATCCATCACAAACCGCTTTTTTTTGGCAAGTCGCATTGCCGCCGGAATGTGTGTGCGCCTTGACTGTCAGCGCGGCAGAAACGGCGCTTGCTAAGTAGTTGTCGGTTTCCTTGTAGCGCACATAGTAGGTACCGGGGGCGACCCTGGTGCTACCATTGTCGCAAGTGATCCAGCCGGTGGTGGCATTGGCAGAAATGTTATACTCCATGTCCTCGGCGGTGTTCTTAATCTCGCCGGTGCCGCTGTTCTTAATATCCCCTTTGGTTGTCAGACCGGTAGGAGCCGTCTGCGTAGCCTTATCAATGATATAGGTCACACTGACAGTGACATTGCCAAGGGTAATGCCGGCCGTGTATGTGCCCGCATTCACAGGGGCAGCCGACAGTGCATTGCCGTCCTTGACCGCATACGCGACGGATGGGGCTTTGCCGAACCAGCCTACACTTTCTACTTTCGCATTTTCATCTTTTCCATCGTTAAATTTTGTTTTTTCGGGTTTCTGAATGGTCACGCTGCCGCCGCTGAAATCGTTACCGTTATTATTCGAACAATTTTTGCAGGTTGCGGTAATGGTATCACCGCTTGCGGTGTAAGTCCAGTTATGCACATGGGTAACCATTTTCAGTTCACTGCCGTTCAACTTGGCCACATATCCGTCGGTATCGGAGATGAAGTAGTCGGATGGGGTTTTGTCACTCATATTGGCATTCCAGCCGGAGGTGAACGGGTAATCGCCATAGTCTCCGCTCACAGTCACGCCGAGCTGCGCACCCTCGGACAATTTGTCGGTGCCAATGGTGATGGTCTTGCCGGTGGGAAGATAGACATTGTTCTTCGTGTCGCCGGTGAACTTGCCGTCTGCGCCCTTTGTGCCGCCCTTGGTATTGTCGGTGACGGTCACCTCGCCGCTGACGGTGAAGATACCGCTGCCCACACACACGCCGCCGCCGAAGGTTGATATGTAATCAGATTTGTATGCATTGTTGCCGGTGATGCTGCCGCCGGTCATCTTGAAGGTGCTGCTGCTGCCGACTACATACACGCCGCCGCCGTTTTCGGTGGCATTATTGCCGGTGATGGAGGGGATGTTTTGGCCGTCGGCGGACGCGGACATGGTGAAGCTACCTTTGCCGGTCACATACACGCCGCCGCCTCTGTTGGTTTCGTTGCCGGTGATGCTGCCGCCGGTCATCTCGAAGTTGGCCTTCGCATATACGCCGCCGCCGCCATAGGTGGCCGTGTTGGTCTCACCCGTTTTCGTGCCGCCGATGGTGCCGCCGGACATGGTGAATCCGCCGCCGTCCACATACACGCCGCCGCCATAGCTGTTGGCGGTGTTGCCGGTAATGCTGCCGCCGTACATATTGAATGATGAATTGCTGCCGCTCTTATACACGCCGCCGCCATCGCCGGTGGCACGATTGCCGGTGATGCTGCCGCCGTACATATTGAAGGTGCCGCTGCCGCTGTACACATACACGCCTCTGCCGGTCTTGCTGCTTGCATGGGTGATCGTGCCGACGCCCTTGCAGTCGGTGAGGGTGAAGCTGCCGCCGGTCATATAGATGGCATCCATTCCGTCTGCGGCCGTGATTTTGTGCCCGTTGAGACAGAGGGTGACATTGTTCTCAATCTTAATGGTATACTCCGGGCTAATGTCACTGCCGAGGTAGTAAGTGCCAGTAGGAAGTATGTAGAATGTATCGTTACTGCCTTTTGTCGGTGCCCAGGATTTGTCGCCTATTTTCAGCGTGTTGCCTTCCTGCTTAATCTCCTTTTCAAATGTGGTCTTGTAGGTTTCGTTTTCGTGACCGCTGCCGTTACAGGTGCTGCCCCCGCAAAGGTAGTGGGTGTGCCCGGTTGTTGTTTCCGCCCACACCGTGGCCGGAACTAAACCAAACACCATGCACAAGCATAGAAATACACTTAATAATCTTTTCTTCATAGCGGTATTCTCCTTTTTGCATTGAACTTGCATTATTCTTTCTTCTACGATATATTATATTGTAAATCGTACCTTAGGGGACGAGTCAATAACTTTTACAGAAATTTGGTGAAATAATGATGAAAAAACACGATAACAGCCTATTTCAAATCGGAGAAGTTACAAAAATACTCGGAGTCACCCGCAAGGCACTGCTTGTATACGAAAATATGGGACTTCTGACACCGGCGGTAAAGGACGAAACCAACGGCTTTCGCTATTATTCGGCAGACAACATGACGCAGATCCGCTCTATCCGTTCGCTACAGGCGCTCGGTCTTTCCTTAAAGGAGGTAGCGGAATATTACTACGACACCGAAAATATGGATAAGCTTTTAGATAAGCTTTATGAGCTGCGGAAAATGCTGGACAGAAATATTCAGATGCTTCAGGTGCGTTCGGCAAAGCAAGGCGATTTCACAGTGCATAAAACCGTTCTGCCGCGTCAGGTGTGCTTTTGTCGGGAATATCGGTGTAAAGATGTTGCCGAGGCAGCTATTAAACTGCGGGACACCTACATTGCCGCCGCCAGAACCGGAAAAATGTCCATGGCGGCACGTATGTTCACCGTGCGCATGACGGATGACCTGGGTATTCTTGATTTGATGTGCTGTATTCCGGTGGACGAGAGCTTTGACGGGGTCGAGCGCATGGAATTTGACGAAACGCACGCCTTGTGCATCTACTATCGCGGACCGTATGAAGGAACTGCCGAAGCCATGCGGGTGCTGATGGAACATGTGAGCAAAAACGGCATTAAACCCGCAGGACGGTTGCGCTCCGTTTATTTAGAGGGACCACCCAACCGAGGCGATAACAGTGCCGATTATATTACTCAAATCGCTGTGCCGATTAAGAAATTCGAGAAGGTGTAATTGCCGGCTGACAATGCCGTAATAACAGTCAAATATGAAATCACAACAAGCAATCCCGATAAGGAGAAGCCTTGTCATCTAAACAAGGTTCTCGGCAGAAATAAACTATCCTTTTTAAGCACAGCGGATATTCATTCGCTGTGCTTTTTTTGGTCTAATCCCGCCATGTGTAAGCATTCGGCGCCTGAAACAGACAAAATTTGCTCCATTCTACCTAACCCGACAAATTTTTTACCGAATGCAATGTATACTGTGTATATCAAACTTATGCGCTCTTCACAGTTGCTCTTGCATCGGATAGAATAAAATCAAAGAATCCCCCATACAGCGAGGTAGTTTTGAAAACAAGGAGATGTCCCTAACAACCGTGTACACTTTCAAAACATAAGGCACACAGCCGTCATAACAAGACGGTTTTTCTGTCTGCGTCCGCAAGCGGTCGTACTATGCCACAAAGCATAGTGCGGCCGTTTTTTGTTTCTCGCGAACAAATAAATCCATACAGGAGGTGACCCCGATGTATCTTCCGGAAAAAGAATTCGAAGAAATGCAAAATAACGCTCTGCCATAGGTACGGCGCCCTGCCGTTCCTTAACGACAAAGTGAAACGATGGGAAAATACATAGGAAAGACGCAGGTGTTGAAATAGCAAAGGCTGTTTGCAAAAAGCACCTTGCTGCGCAACAAAAACACCTCTCCTTTTTTGACACTCGCGGTCGACAAAATTCCAAAACAAACTGTAAAAACGCCAACAAACACTCCTTATAGTCAGCCGGTCCAATAGGAAAACCTGCAACAATGCCTCCTGCGTTGCCATCCGTTGATATGAATACCGAATTCTTAATCTGCAGATTCTTTATCGTTCCATAATTATATAACGCAAAACCCTGCGGTCCGCTTCCGTTCGCATACAGTCCGCTGATAGAATGATTGTTACCATCAAATACAAGCTTTTGGTTATTGTATGGATATCCAGATGTTCTGAACACCTCGTCCCACATCCTAATGTCATCCGTCTTCGCAACAGGAGTACTATCCTCCTGAATCAATGTTCCTTCATTTACTACGATATCTGCTGTAAGCCTTGCACCCTTTGTATAAACTGTCTGTGCATTATCTGCGTAGGCATATAGTTGTCCGGCATTACTGATCTCGTAGACTCTATCTGTTTCATTGTAATGTGGTTTTTCATAATAATCACATCCGGCATTGGTACAGAAGCCATTCTTGACATTGTGATGTGCCTCGCTTGCATCATTGGTATATCCGGTACACCCCTTATAAACCTTATACTTGTCAGATGCACAGGGATTTGGGAGCGAATTTTCCGAAGATAAATTCTGTCCCCATGTAGCAGATGACTGATTTAACAAATACGCAGCCTCACCATTATAAAAAGATTCCTTGGGTAAAAAGGTTTCTCCATCAAATGAGTGATCCCCAAAAAAATGTTGTACTAGTATCAGAGCACCCATAGCAAGAACTCCAAGACATCGTATCATTCGAATAGTTTCAAAAGGTAGAAGAATTTGCATACGTTGATTATAATCATGTTCGTCCACACAGTTATAATGGTTATCGAACCCCATATGAAGCAAGGACGGCAGCATAAATTGATAAGCACTATTTTTTTAGCCACAAGTGTTACAAAAAAGCTTGACCACAACATAATATGCCAGTGGTTTTTTCGGTGTTTTAACTTCTTTCATGGTCTTTCCTCCTGTTGTTCTGCGTTATGCTTTCTCCGTGCATTTTCGTATTATTTATTCTGCCATCTGACTTCGCCCTTGGACAGAAGCGGATAACAGATCAGCTGATCTGAATCCAGATTTTCCGCATGCATGTCAACCGCTGTGATCTGATGATTATCATAAGTCGTATAATAATAAATACCTTTTGCTGTATTACAACAGGACGTGTATATCGTGATCTCATATTTGCCTTCTGTCACCTCACAGCATCCACGCTGCTGATCTACGGATCCTAAGATATGGAAGAACTGGCTTACACTCTCATCCTCTTCTTCACCGGAGATCGAATTTAATTTTGTAAAGGCAACTTTCACAAATCTTGACTGGCTGGAAAGATCTCCAGGTATTCCCATTCCACCCATTCCTCTGCTATATGCATCAAGCTGTAATACTCCTGCAAAAGTACTCTCCGGCTGTTTTCTGGATACTCCGGCATAATTATTCAGTGCAAACATCTGACTCGGGAATGGTGGATTATTGGTAAGCACTCCTACCGGATTATCATATACATGCAGCCCATCTTTCATAGACTCAACAACGATACAGGAGTCTTTGTCTGCAATGATCCAGTGAAGCTGTGCTGTCGGCAGCTGTTCACTGAATGCTGTGCCTGTCAGTCTCATTGCTGCCAGCTTCTCTCTCGCCTCTGCTACAGTAGCACACTGTGTAAGGATCCATGGGATGAACTCGAACTGTGCCACCTGGCTGACTTCTGTTTCATCTTCCGGCAAAGCCTCTTCATATGCCGCATTGCCGACAAAATTAAGACCTGCCATTCCAAGGCCTTTTTCATTAACAGCATCATAATAAAGCGGATAACCTTCTGCAACAAATGCCATTCCGATCAAAGCATAATGGCTTTTTATCTTCCCGGCAAACCGGAAATCAAATTCGTAATTTCTTGGCGTTATCGTGATCTGTTCCCCATAGGAAAATTCATAATCAAGCGTTCTGCCCATATAAAAATCTTTTGTTTTGTAAGTTGCTGCTGTACACATATCGAACACCTCTTCTTTCTGCTATAATAGTCCTGCAAACAATCTCATAAACAACTGTCCGAGCCGTAAATATGCACTCCGTCCTGTGCGGTACTTTTCGGTCACTTCCCTGCATTCATTCATGGTTGCTCCCAGATCATCTCTTATATCCAAAACTGTCTGACTATCCGCCATAAAACAACCATTTTCAAAGTGGTGATAAAGCAATGCCATTCAGTTAAGCATCATTTTAGTGGTTTTCTGTCATAGAAAGCCACTGTTTTTATACCTAAAAACTTTAAAAATATTACAAAAAACAGTTGACAAGTAAGCCAATATATGTTGCGCAAGCCTTGATTATAAACATATTTCAAGGAGGCTCATTATGGCTGATTTTTTCTTATCTAATTTAAAATCCACACTCGACAACTGCATCACAGAACTCGATGAAATTCACTCCATGTTCTGCCGTAATCCGGAAAGTGATTTTACCAGGAACCGCAAACTTTCTTTCCGCGAGTATATTCAGTTTATGCTCCAGATGCAGAGTAAATCCGTTTCAAATGCAGTAAACATATGCAGGGCATATCTCAAACACGATGGTAACGAAACAGAGTCCATGCTTCTCATACAAAAGTATCTGACACCTGTCAAGTACAATCGAAAATATCCTATCCACCTCCGTCCAAAGAGAAATAGGGATTTCATGTATCGGGTTGCATAAATCTCGTTACCATTATACTGCATTATAAGGCAGATAAGCAATCTGTCTTTTTGTCATAAAAAACCTTATCTAAATGACATTGAATGATTTATTTTCTATCTAAAATTTTATTAAACCGACTAAAGACTCCATAGTTTGTGTGTTTGACTTACTGTTTATATCTATCTTCTCCTAAATATTTTTCTAGTCATTGCAATATAAAATTGCTTATACAGTCTCTCCCTTAAGAGTCCTGGTATTCTGGATAATATACAGAGCGACCGATATGACCATCATTATAGCGCACAAACCAATCAACAGATCTGATACCATCGGTGTAATTTGGAACCATATAATATCCCTATTTGGTATGTAACTTGCTTTTACTAGTCCATGGCGTACCAGATCGGCAATCCACTCTGCATCTTTTACATCCGTCTTACGTCCGGGAACTCCTTTGATATGCTGCGCATTCACAACCATGATCGGTATCTGTTCTTCTTCAAATATATTATATACAGGTTTCCAATAAGAGCCCGTACTTTCCATGGCAGCCATCTCACAATCTGTTTCTTTCAGCCACGAAACTAATTGGAGATCTTGCAGGCCTCCTGGATTCTATCGACCAGCTTTTTGGAAAATATAATGCTTTTTTATAATCTAATAGCTTTTGAAAATCTAATGCTGCTATTTTAAATCCGAAGAATAACCGGGTACGTTTTTTGCCATGCACAGGTATCTTGTCCACATGATATCTTCGACGAAGAAGAGAGGGAATTGCTTCTACTCCATTTCTAAATTTTGCATATTCAGAAAATTCTTCCGTCTGCATGTACTGTAATTGTTTTGCACGACCAACGGATTTCCAAGATACTTCCTTTCGGACTCGTGTTTTTAGAAAACGCGACTGACACCGTTCTTTGTAAGGACATCCTTCGCAGTCACTTATCCGAAAATACGCAACGGAACGCTCATTGCCTGGATCATAGATACAGTCTTCAGGTACACGATTATTCTTACATTTGATGAGATATTTTCCATCATCAGTAAAAACAAAATCAGCATATATTTCATCTGGTTTGCGTCCTGTGAAATTGGTTGTAACAAGTTTTAGATTATGTTCAGATGCTAAACGTGAGTTCTCTTCTCCGCTGTATGCCCCATCGGCAACAATAAAAGAACCATCAGAAAAATCTTTTTTCTCATTAAGATAATCTTTCATAAACTGATTATCTGCGTAGGTATTTTGCTGGTAATCGTAGACAATGACCAGACTGCTTTTTTCTCCGACAGCTTCAACTACGTTTCCAACGTATCCAAGATGTCTGCCACCTGCTTTATAGCGGAAAGTGGCTTCTGGATCAGAAGGATTAAGCAATACTTCTGAAGGATTTTCAACTTCCTCTTTTTTGTCGAAGCCGCCTTGAGCCACCATCATCAATGATTGTGCGTTCCTTTAATAGGCGAATAAGAAGCTGATATTCACTTGTATCATCAAAATCACCGGTTGAATCACAAATCTTTATCAAGATATCTGCATCTTTCATCACAACAACGTTTCTCTCAGTTGCATCCATATCCCGCTTGTGATAAATGCATTTATTATAATCATCTTTTTTAATATAATGATATTGTTCATCCGGAATTTTTGTTCCACGCTCATCCATTATTTTGCAAAGATTAGCAACACAAGTATAAAACAATTCAAGCAATGAGAGGTTTCTGATATTTGCAGCAACCATTAAACTGTCCATACGTTGTTTATCCGGAGTGATATCCATAAAATCAGATATTTCTTTTGCCATTTTTACAACACATTCATGAATAAGATCAACATCATGCTCTGTTTCCTCTTGCTCTAAACCTGCTGAGGGTTCTGTCACTAATTGGCTGCTCTTCAAAACTGGTTGTGTGCAGTGCATACTGATAGCGGATATCAAATGCCATAGCTTCAACGATCTCATCGTCAGTAACATTAAGAGCTTCTTTAAGAATCAGTGCCCCAACAATCACATTGACCGGAGTATTAGGTCTGGATGCTTTTTTACTGTAAAGAACAGAAAAAATATTTTCATCAATAGCAGGAAAAACTTTGTCTGCAAAAGTATTTGCCCATGATTTTTCTAACATTCGTTTTTCGCGTTCTGTAAGATTAAAAGTACTGTCTAAAACAGTAAGCTGTTGATTATCATTTTTAACAAAAGACATATAGATCACCTCATAAAATGCTACCTACATTTTACCAAAGAATCCAATGTTTTTACATATCGTGTTAAGTTTTCAAGGTACAAATTTATATCAAAGGCTATAAACCTTTTGACACCCTAATCTTTTATTTTATCTTCTCCGGAGCAGTTTTTTACACTGGCTTACAGGTGCATCCGATTCCCAGTCCATCCGGACCGATATGACAGGACAAACCGAAGGAAAGTTTATCACACATGACTTCCATTCCCGGGAAACTTTCTTTAATCTGGTTTACCCATTCTTCTGTCACTTCATCGGTACTGCTGGACGCCGCCATCAGGTACACTTTACCCGCAGCATATTCTTCTCGGAAATTCGTTTCCAGCTCATGCTTCATTGCATCGATCATAACTTTACGTGATTTCTTCATACCACGGCATTTCTGGTAGATATCAAGCTTTCCTGTGCTGAAATGCATAACAGGTTTGATATTCAGGACATCTGCTGCCAAAGCTGTCACAGAGCTGACTCTTCCTCCTTTTTTGAGATATTTCAGTGTGCTGAGCCCGATATAAATTGTCATTTTTTCTCTGGTTTCTTCAAGAATTTTCTTGATTTCGACTACACTGTATCCTTCTTCTGCCATTTCTACTGCATCAAGAACAGAACGATGCATCGGGGTTGCCACACGACCGTTATCTACGACAAACACCTTACCGGCAAATTCATCTTCATTTGCCATGGCTTCTGCTGTCATACAGGACCCACTTAAAGCACTACTAAGAGGAATATAAACAATCTCCTCATATTCTTTCAGCATCTCTTTCCACATATCCATAACTTCTGTTGGTGACGGCTGAGATGTAGATACATCTACGCCCTTTCGAAGCATATCATAAAATTCATCTCTGGAAAGATCTACTCCTTCACGATACACTTTCTCTCCGATATAAAAGGGCATCGGTAGTACCTTAATTCCGAGTCTCTGCGCTTCTTCGCTCAAAATTCCACTGTGGCTGTCTGTCATGATTCCTATTTTCTTCATAATATCTTCTTCCTTTGTAATCTATTTTTATAACGTCTTAATAATCGGCATTACACTTCATTTATATTTGTATCATATCATTATTTTTCATTCGGCAAAATAAAGGATGACGCAATTTCCTCCTCCGCATACTCTTCCACATCCGTTCTCGTTACTCGTTTTATATGTTGTTTTTTTAGGCGCAGATATACGAACTCCCGGAATATAGTATAAAATACCGATACAAGTGGAATGAAAATCAGCATACCTATAATTCCCATAAGATTTCCGCCGATTGTAACTGCCGCCAGTACCCAAATTGATGGAAGTCCTACTGATCCGCCAACCACATGAGGATAGATCAGATTACCTTCTATCTGCTGCAAAAGCAGAAAAACTATAATAAATAAAACTGCCTGTTTTGGATTTACCATAAAGATCAGAAAACTTCCCACGGCACAGCCAATAAAGGCTCCAAAGATAGGAACCAATGCGGTAAACGCGATCAAAATTCCAATTAAAAGTGCATATGGCATTTTTAAAATACTTAGCGTGATAACAAACATCATTCCGAGAATTACTGCTTCCAGACACTGCCCTGCAAGAAAATTTGCAAATGTCCGATATGTCAGCGAACATATGTTAAGAATTGCATCTGCTTTTTGTTTTGGAATAAAAGCGAAAATCACTTTTCTTACCTGTAAATGTAATTTTTCCTTCTGAAAAAGAATATAGCATGCAAAGGAAAACGAAATAAAAAAGGTCGCTAATCCACTGGCAATGGAACCTACTGCTGACATCGTCGTATTCATCATATTTCCGACTCCGTTTCCAAGAAGACTTATTCCCCATTTAATTGCCTGATCAGGCTGAAACTGCAGCTGATCTACCAATTTCATAATATCCTGATTATCATGTGAAAATTCCCGAATCCAGTTTTGCATCTGTGGAATAAAATCTGAAATACTCGTCATCAGATTTCCCATGGTCTGTGTAAGCTGTGGAATCACACCAAACATTACCAATACCATTACACCTGCTGCCAATATAATTGTAAGAAGCAGGCTTATCGGTCTCGCAGCTTTTTTTCCTATTTTATTATTTTCTTTTATCTTTCCGAGCATTTTCTTTTCCAGGAAACTCATTGGTACATTAATCACAAAGGCAATTGCACCACCAAGCGCAAAAGGAAACACAATTTTCCATATTGACTTCAGCACTTCAATCACCACATCGAATTTCCACAAAGCAACTACAAGAAATGCCGTAAACACAATCAGTTCTCGAATTTTTTTCATAGAACATCTACTTAAATCCACTATCTTTCCCCTCTTTTTCTTAGTTTCATACGTATACACTTAAGTAATTGAATAATCAGAAGGCTTGCAAAAGCATATAAATATACACATCCAAGCTGCATCAGATTCAACGTTTCCACTTTGAATAAGTTATGGAAACCAGGAACCGTCAGTACTGTTGTAATGAGTACTGCACCTAACACAAATGCTCCCTGAAGCCACTTGTTATGAAAGAGACCTTTTGTAAAAATGACCGGATGATCTGATTTGCAATTATATCCATGAAACAAACGTGCCAGACAAAGAGTTCCAAAAGCATACGTGCTTCCAAGCAATGTACCATTCTGGTTGTATCCTGTCAAAAAACTGATCATTGTCATTGCTCCAATTACCAAACCTTCCAGACCGATTTTGCTAAGAAAATCTTTTGTCAATATCGACTCATCTGCCAATCTCGGTTTTTTACTCATCACTTCACTTCTATCCGGCTCTAAGCCTAACGCAATTGCCGGAAGACTATCCGTCAAAAGATTAATGAAGAGTAAATGTACTGGTGCAAATGGCACCGGAAGTCCTGCAACCGATGAACAAAGAACGGTTAAAATTGCTCCGAAATTTCCTGACAAAAGAAACTGTATCGCATACTTGATATTCTGATATAAGTTTCGTCCATTTTCCACTGCTTTTACGATTGTTGCAAAGTTATCATCTGTAAGTACCATCGCTGCTGCATCTTTCGCAACTTCCGTTCCGGTCATTCCCATTGCAACACCAATATCTGCCTGCTTTAATGCCGGTGCATCATTGACACCGTCTCCTGTCATTGCCACAATCATTCCTCTTTCCTGCCATGCCCGAACAATGCGAATTTTATGTTCCGGTGACACTCTTGCATACACAGAAATATTTGAGACAAATTCTTTGAGTTCCTCGTCACTCATATTTTCTATATCTGCCCCTTCACAGGCTTCCGATAAATCATGTAATATTCCAACTCTCTTTGCAATTGCTGCTGCTGTAATTTTATGATCTCCGGTGATCATAACCGGTCGAATTCCCGCTTTTATACATTCCGCTACCGCAGCTTTTGATTCTTCTCTCGGAGGATCCATCATCGCAATCAAACCAAGAAATACTAAGTGATCCTCATCTTGTATCGTTAATGTGTGATTCTTAGGAATTTCACGATAGGTAAAAGCCAATACTCTTAAACCTTCCATCGAAAATTCCTGATTTTGACGTTGTATTTTTTCTTTATCTTCCTCAGTAATTTTTCGAATTCCCTCTTTCGTCCAGATTTGCTCTGTACGTTCCAGGAGCTTGTCGACTGCACCTTTTACAATCATTTGATTTTTACCATCTATCAGGTGAAGTGTTGACATCATCTTTCGATCACTGTCAAATGGCAGTTCTCCATTTCTTGGATAAAGCTTTCTTACGCTTGCCGCCTCTATCCCATATCGACTTCCAAGATTAATCAATGCTGTTTCTGTTGGATCTCCAATTTCTACTCCATTTTCATTTGTCGAATCATTACATAGAATACTGTAATTTAAAAGACATTTTTGTGCCTGATCTGATATATCAATTGCCTCTGCTGAAATTCTTTTTCCATCTATATAATAATCTTCAACCGTCATTTTATTCTGTGTGAGCGTTCCTGTCTTATCCGAACAAATAATAGAAACACTTCCAAGTCCTTCTACCGCCTGTAGTTTACGAATGATTGCATGCTCTTTTGCCATCTTCTGTGTTCCGAAAGAAAGTACAATTGTCACGATAGAACTTAGCGCTTCAGGAATTGCTGCTACTGCAAGTGCTACTGCAAACATAAATGCACTGCTGATCTTTTCACCGCGGAACACATTTATTGCAAATAAGAGTCCGCAAAATACCAGAATCATAATAGAAAGCTTCTTTCCAAAGACTTCCAAGCTCACCTGAAGTGGTGTCTGTTTTTCCGAAGTTGACTTCAAAAGTCCTGCAATCTTTCCGACTTCTGTCTGCATTCCTATATCCGTTACAACAGCTTTCCCACGCCCATACGTTACAAAACTACCGGAAAATAACATATTTGTCCGATCACCAAGTGGCGCTTCCGTCAATATTGTATCCATGTTTTTCTCAACTGCAAGACTTTCTCCTGTAAGAGCACTCTCATCAATCTTAAGACTTGCATTTTCAATCAGTCTTCCATCAGCAGGAATCATATCTCCTGCTTCAAGCAGTATCACATCTCCAACAACCAGTTCTCTTGCCGGAATTTGAACGACTGTACCATCACGCAATACTTTTGCCTCCGGGCCAGAAAGATTCTTTAAACTCTGCAGAGATTGTTCTGCTTTTACCGTCTGTATTGTTCCCAAGATTGCATTGATCGTAATAACCGTCACGATAACTGCCGCACTTTCCACATCTCCAAGCATACCAGATATGATTGCTGATGCAATTAGAATCAGTACAAGAAAATCCTTATACTGTTCAAAGAAAATCTGCAGGATACCTTTCTTCTTTCCTTCTGTAAGTTCATTCCACCCACACTTTTCTCTGGATCTTTTCACCTGTTCACTCGTAAGCCCAGATTTCTTGCCATTCACCCTTTCAAGAACCTCTTCTACCGTCTGCTGATAAATTTCCTTCATCACTTCCGCCTCCTCGTTCTCCTAAATATTTTTCTAGTCATTGCAATATAAAATTGCTTATACAGTCTCTCCCTTAAGAGTCCTGGTATTCTGGATAATATACAGAGCGACCGATATGACCATCATTATAGCGCACAAACCAATCAACAGATCTGATACCATCGGTGTAATTTGGAACCATATAATATGCACCGCTGCAGTTCCATATAATAAAAAGGTTACTATCTTTCCATGCCAGTCTGCACCATGTACTTTTCCTGTCTTTCGTATCACAAGACATCCACTGACTACCATATACAGCTCCTTACCTGCCATTATTACGATTAAAAGAAGCATATGCGGAAAACGAGTAAACAGACAGATTAACATCGCTGCCTGTGTCAGCTTATCAGCCACCGGATCAAGTATTTTTCCTAAATTACTAATCCTATGGAATCTTCTTGCGATATATCCATCAGCAAGATCCGTAAGACCAGACAGCAATAAGATTTCACCAGCTAACAGAGGATTTTTCTTTACACAATAACTCCATATAATTACCGGAATCAGACAAAGCCGAAAAAAAGAAAGAAGATTAGGAACCGTAATAATTCTATTCAAATTTTCTTCCTGATTCACTTCACTCTGCATGTACGGTCACATCACTTTCCTTTTTTTTAGACATAAACCAATAAAATATAACACAAAATGCTAAAGCAAACACAACACCAAAAACATTTTGAATCACTCTAAGACTAACCGCTCCTTGTAGTCCATAAGTCTCTGCAGCAATGGCTAAAGCACCAAATGTGTTAAATACTGCCTGCCAGCCATATTGTGCTGAAAATCCTACACCGATTCCACCAAGAATTCCTATATATGCATAGATTGACGAAGGAAGCAGAAAATATAATACTGTAAAACATATAACACCTGCAATATTTCCGACAATCCTTTTACGGACTCTGTAGTGCATATCTTCCATAAACGGCAAAATCGCGGACATGGCCGCAATACCAGCCCACATTGCACGTGGCATATTACAAAGTTCTGCAATGCAAAGGACAATCGGTACGCATAAAATCTGACATATCTGCCATTTTGTTCTGGAAGAAGTGATATCAAATTCTTGTATCAGATCTTTCAGATTTCTTTTATAAGTTCTGTTTTTATGATTTCGATAAAATACGAAGCAGGTAAGTGCTGCACCTAAAGCCATTCCGACTAATCGCATCTGATAGCTTTTTCCCGTAACATCATAACCATATAGCAGCAGATACCCAAGAACCAATGTAGATTGATTAAACATGAATGGAT
>OOBK01000760.1_pt1 | contig 20214 bp, 16 predicted proteins | sample 1671541 | NCBI WGS metagenome assembly OOBK01 (sample SAMN06348167, study PRJEB24527) | human gut metagenome | biome: human gut; feature: ankylosing spondylitis patient; material: feces | host: Homo sapiens | place: China | collected 2015-10 | reverse complement strand
TCGGGGATGTAGACTGAAGCAGCTTCCCCGTCACGCAATACGCTTACCTGGCGGGCATCGACAATACTGGTCAGCAGGTCGCCGTCATAGCGTTCGAACGGTACCCCGTCGGCAGATATTAGGATATCGCCGTCGCGGAAGCCTATGGCTTTGGCTGTTTCGTTAAAATCCATACCCAATGGGGCTTTTTGTACTGGTATATATTCGTCGCCCCAAGTAAAAAGTATCATGGAATAGATGAACAATGCGAGCAGGAAGTTGAACAATACACCGCCTACCATAATCAGCAGGCGCTGCCATGCCGGCTTGGCACGGAACTCCCATGGCTGCATGGGTTGCTTCATCTGTTCGGTATCCATAGATTCGTCTATCATACCTGCTATTTTTACATAGCCACCTAAGGGTAGCCATCCGATACCGTATTCCGTGTCACTGTGTTTGGGCTTGAACTTGAATAATGTGAACCAAGGGTCAAAGAATAAGCAGAACTTTTCTACCCGCGTCTTGAACAGACGCGCAAAAAGGAAGTGCCCCCCCTCATGAACAATAACGAGCAACGAGAGGCTCATAATGAGTTGCAGGGCACGAATCAAGAATGTTTCCATCTAATTATTTGCTATTTTACGATTTTTATAATTTTCGCAAAGGTACGTTTTCTTATTTAACGTATCAAATGAGTAGATGTTTTTTATAATTCTTTTCATTCCGGTGTATCTATCAAATCAGCTCTTCTGCTATCCGTCGGGCTTCGGCATCCGTAGCCACATAGTCTTCATAGGTGGGCTTCTGTAAGTAGGATACGCGCGACATGGTCTTTTCTATTACTTCACTCATGCCAAGGAACGAAATTTTGTCCTGCAGGAAGGCAGCTACCACCACTTCATTGGCGGCATTGACAATGCAAGGCATATTGCCTGCACGATGTAGCGCTTCGTAGGCCAGGGCGAGGTTACGGAAACGGGTGGTGTCCGGTTGCTCGAACGTCAGTTCCGTGCACAGCTTGAAGTCCAGGCGCGGGAAAGAGGCTTTCAACCGGTCGGGATAGGAGAAGGCATATTGGATGGGCAGGCGCATGTCCGGCATTCCCAGTTGTGCTTTCACGGCACCGTCCTCAAACTGTACCATGGAGTGGATGACGGATTGCGGGTGTACCACGACTTCTATCTGGTCGGGACGTACACCGAACAGCCATTTGGCTTCGATTACCTCGAACCCTTTGTTCATCATGGAAGCAGAGTCTATCGTGATTTTGGCGCCCATGTCCCAGTTGGGGTGTTTCAGTGCTTGCGCTTTGGTGACGGTTGTTAGTTGCTCCATAGTGCAGGTGCGGAACGGACCTCCGGAGGCAGTCAGTATCACTTTTTCTATTTGGTTGCCTATCTCACCGGCCAGGCACTGGAAAACGGCGGAGTGCTCGGAGTCGACGGGTAGGATGGGGACACCGCTGAAGCGTGCCAGGTCATTGATGAGCTCTCCCGCCACCACCAGCGTCTCTTTGTTGGCAAGGGCTATCGGCTTACGGGCTCGGATGGCATTCATGGTGGGCTTCAGTCCTGCATATCCCACCATGGCGGTCAATACCATATCAATGGGATTTTCGGTCACAATCTGGCAGAGGGCATCTGCGCCGGCATATACCTTGATAGGTAGGTCGGCAAGCGCTTCTTTCAGTTGCGTGTATTTCGATTCGTTGGCTATTACCACTGCCTCAGGCTTGAATCTGCGTGCCTGGGCTATGAGTTCCTCTACGCGGTTATTGGCGGTCAATACGTATGCTTCGTACTGGTCGGGATGTTCTTCGATGACCTGCAACGCTTGTGTACCGATGGAACCGGTAGAACCGAGTATGGCAATCTGTTTCATTTACTATTATGCTATTTACAATTTACTATTTGGAGACTAAAATACGATGTAAAGCTCGGGATTTACGGCCCTGCCCTTATGCCACAGCTCGAAGTGAAGGTGGGGACCGGTGGACAGCTCGCCGGTGTTTCCTACCAGTGCGATGGCTTCACCCCCTTTCACCGCATCTCCTTCCCGTTTCAGCAGAGAGCCGCAATGCTTGTAGACTGACACGAAGTCCTGGTTGTGCTGTATTTCTATCAGATAACCCGTCTCGGCAGTGTAGGTACTCAGTATGACGGTACCGTCTAAGGTGGCCAATACGCTTTCGCCCGGATTGGCGGCAATGTCCGTGCCGAAGTGTTTTGTTTCGGCATTGAAGGGAGATGAAATCATGCCGCGTGTGGGGCGGTAGAAAATCAGTCCGTCTATTTCGGGGCGAGCGGTGATGCTCGTCAGGTTGTACTTTTCTGTCTCCTCGTACTGTTTGCGGAATTCGGCTTCCCGTTGTGTACGTTCCATGAGCGAATCTTCGCGCAGGTGGGTCAACGAGTCGATGGAATGTATGGTATCTGCCTTTATCTTGCCCTGGAAGATGTCCTGGATATTCATGATATAGAGGTTCTGTCTGTTCACCAGTTGCTGGAGGGAATCTACGCGCAAGGCATTCTCCACTACCTGGGCACGGATTTCACTGTTCATATATCCCGGCAGGTAGTTGCGCAGTGGGGTAAAGGCTACGATCAGGGAGGCGATGAGAAACAATACGAACAGCACGGAGAGCAATACGGACAGCCCGTTCAGCTTGGATACGCGCAACGTGATGATATCCTCAAGGGTATTCTCGTTCGTAATCGTCAGTCTGTACTTGAACTTGATGTTACTCCAAAATGCTTTTCTTCGTTTCTTTTTCATACCTCTTCTGTTTCGTCCAAAGCTATCAAACCTTCCGGCAGGTCTACGGTGATGACCTTGTGCTTCTGGTCAATGTCTATGATAAACTCTTCTTGTGCCGGCACCAGCAGTTCTTCTCCCTGATAATCTACCACAAACAGTGTGTTGATGGTCGATGTGTCCACGTCCGTCACTTCTCCCAGCGTGCCGTGATGTACTTCCTCCATACGAAAACCGACGAAGAAGTCCCAACTCAGTTCACCTGGTCCTGCCTCTTCTGCATGCTTTACGGGGAAGTAGACCTCAATATTAGTGAACATGCGGGCGCGTTCTGCCGTGTCCACGCCTTCCAGTTTGACAAGGGCGGTGGTGTCGGAGCGGAAACGGTATTCTTCCAAGAAGAAAGGCACCAGTATACCATCCAGCAGGCAGATTAGGTATTCGGCTTCCACCCGGTCGAAGATGTCATCCGTAAAAGTGAACGACAATTCTCCGTGAATGCCGTGGGGCTTGTTGAATATACCTATCTTATATACTTCTTCTCTCTTTATCATCTTATTCTATTCTTGTTATTCTTGCTCCGAGCGCATTCAGTCGCCCTTCGATGTTCTGATACCCACGGTCTATCTGCTCTATGTTGTGGATGCGGCTGATGCCGTCCGCACTCATGGCAGCTATCAGCAGGGCGATGCCCGCACGGATATCGGGCGAGGTCATGTTGCCGCCACGTAGTTTAAAGCCGTGGTCGTGACCGATGACAACGGCGCGGTGCGGGTCGCAGAGGATAATTTGCGCTCCCATATCTATCAGCTTGTCCACAAAGAACAAACGGCTTTCGAACATTTTCTGATGAATGAGTACACTGCCTTTTGCCTGGGTGGCAACCACCAGCAGCACACTGAGCAAGTCTGGTGTCAGTCCGGGCCAGGGTGCGTCGGCAATGGTCATGATGGAGCCGTCGATAAAGGACTCTATCTGGTACGTCTCTTGTGCGGGCACGTAAATGTCGTCTTCCCACTGCTCCATCTTGATGCCGAGTCGACGGAAACTGTCGGGGATAATTCCCAAGTTCTCGTAGGAGACATTCTTGATGGTCAGTTCGCTACGGGTCATGGCTGCCATGCCAATGAAACTGCCCACTTCAATCATGTCGGGGAGGATGGTATGCTCGGTTCCGTGCAGCTCGTCTACTCCTTCGATAGTCAGGAGGTTGGAGGCGATGCCTTCTATCTTAGCTCCCATCCGGTTCAACATTCTGCAAAGTTGCTGCACGTAGGGTTCGCAGGCGGCGTTGTAGATGGTGGTCTTGCCTTTGGCAAGGACGGCTGCCATTACGATATTGGCAGTTCCCGTAACAGATGCCTCGTCGAGTAGCATATAACTGCCATGCAGTTGTTTGGCTGAGATTTCGTAGATGCCACGCTCCTCATTATAGACAAAGTCGGCTCCTAAATTCTGGATACCGATAAAGTGTGTATCCAGACGGCGGCGTCCTATCTTGTCTCCGCCCGGCTTGGAAATCATGGCCTTGCCGAAACGTGCCACCATCGGCCCCACCAGCATGACGGAACCGCGCAGGCTGGAACATTTTTTCAGGAACGCGTCACTTTCCAGATAGGCGAAATCAATGTTGGCAGCTTGAAAGCTGTAAGTGTCAATGCCTTTTTTAGATACGCTGACTCCCATATCCCGCATCAATTGGATAAGGTTGTTGACGTCCAGTATGTCCGGGATATTGTGCACAGTCACCTCTTCGGCAGTGAGCAATGTGGCGCAGATAATTTGCAACACCTCGTTTTTTGCTCCTTGGGGGTAAATGTCACCGGAAAGTCTGTGTCCTCCTTCGATTACAAATGATGCCATGAAATTAGTGATTAGGGGTTGGTGATTAGTGATTAGTGGTCTGCATGGTGATGCCGCATGGCATTAATCACTAACCACTAATCATTCAATTTTAGTATTTCCGTTTATTGTTCCGGTTGTTGTTCCGGTTATTCTGGTTGTTCACTTTCGGACGGTAGTTCTGGTCAATACGTTCGGCCATGAGACGGACGATACTGTCTGTCATTTGCAGTTTTCCGTCAGAGAGTTCGGTGAGGTCATCTGAAATCTTACGGTCATCGACGGTATCTTTGTTCCATGCCATGTAGTCTTTCTTCATGTGGTTACAAATGAGCGCTATCAAGTTCTGCTTCTCTTCTCCTTCCGGAAATTCGATGGCTTTCTTTATCAGTACTTCCAGTGTACGGCCATAGTGGCGGTAGCGGATTTTGGTACTGGGGTAGGGGATGCTCTCCGGCTTGGTATTCAGATTGTCCTTGCGGATAATTTCGTACGGATAATCTATATCCAATTGGAAGTTGGCCATGATGGCAAGGTGGTCCCATAGCTTATGTTTGAAGTCGGGCACATCGCGCAGATGGGGAAACATGTTTCCCATGATGTTGATGATTGTGTTTGCGCAACGCTGGCGTTCTGCACGGTCTTCGATTGTCAGCGCGTGGTCTACCATATTCTGGATGCTGCGACCATATTCGGGTAGGGGCATCCGTTTTTGTTGAGTGTTATATTGCATCTTTAATTAGTGATTAATGTTCAACGATTAGTGATTAGGGTTTAGCGATTAGTGGTTAGTGATTAATGGGCTACGTAGTGATACCGCATGGTATTCATCCCTAATCCCTAATCGCTAAACCCTAAATAAGTTTCTTTGGCGTGCCGGCTACGAATTCCTTCAAATAGAAGGGTTCGAAATAGGCCACATCCTTGAAATCTTGTTCGGCTATTGCCTTTTCTGCCAACGGGAACATCATGCCGGCAAGCGGGCGGATGCCGTCGATGAAGTGTGCATTGGGATGCGTGATTTTCTCTTTGCATTTGGCTGCACCGTCACCGAAGAAATAGACGGGATGTTGCTCTAAAAATTCCAGGTAGGAGTTTTCGTCCACAATATCGGCTGCAATGTCGCGCACCGATTTCAAGGCACGGTCGTAGATGGCAGCATAGACTTCCATACGGCGGGCGTCAATCATCGGGCAGAGTAATGCGTCGTCGGGTAACTCATCGTGGTAGAGCAATACCGGTACACACTGGACTTTCAGGGTTTCCAGCCCGATAAGTGGCAGGTTACGTCCATAGCAGACACCTTTTGCCATCGACACGCCGATACGCAACCCGGTATACGAACCAGGGCCGCAGCTCACGGCGACTGCATCCAACGGCATGGCATGGCTATCGGCAAAGGATAGCGCCTCGTCCACAAAGATTCCCAATGAAACGGCGTGTGAAGGGCCATTCAGGTCCTCTTTCTTGAAAACGTTCTGTCCATCCTCGCTCACGGCTACGGAGCAGGCAGAAGTGGACGTTTCAATATGCAAGATACATGACATAACTTTTATTCTTGATTTTATTGTGGCAAATTTACGTGATTATTTTCACTAATTAAAATAATCGTGTAATTTTGCGCAAAACTATAACATTATGATACAATCTATGACAGGCTACGGCAAAGCAACCGTCGAACTGCCTGATAAGAAAATCAACGTTGAAATAAAGTCGCTCAATAGTAAGGCAATGGACCTATCTGCCCGCATTGCTCCGCTTTATCGTGAGAAGGAGATGGAAATCCGTAATGAAATATCACGGAAACTGGAGCGCGGAAAGGTGGATTTCAGCCTTTGGATAGAAAAGAAAGAGAGTGCGGAAAGCGCCACTCCCATCAACCAGACATTGGTTGAGGGATATTACAAGCAGATTTGTGCTATATCAGAAAATCTAGGAATACCTGTGCCGGATGCGACGGACTGGTTTGCCACGTTACTCCGTATTCCGGATGTGATGACGAAGAATGATACGCAGGAACTGAGTGAGGAGGAATGGGCTGTGGTCTATTCGGCTGTGGAAAAGGCTGTCGGTGCGCTGGTGGACTTCCGTAAGCAGGAAGGAGCTGCTCTTGAAAAGAAGTTCCGTGAGAAGATCGCCAATATCTCCCATTTGTTGGAGACTATCGCTCCCTACGAGAAAGAGCGTGTGGCCAAAGTGAAGGAGCGTATTACCGATGCACTGGAAAAGACCTTGAGCGTGGATTATGACAAGAACCGTCTGGAGCAGGAACTCATCTACTACATCGAAAAACTGGATGTGAACGAAGAGAAACAGCGTCTTGGCAATCATCTGAAATATTTTATCAATACGCTGGAAACCGGAACCGGACAAGGCAAGAAGTTAGGGTTCATCGCCCAGGAGATGGGACGCGAAATCAATACCTTGGGCAGTAAGTCCAATCATGCGGAGATGCAGAAGATTGTCGTTCAGATGAAAGATGAATTGGAGCAAATCAAGGAACAAGTATTGAACGTCATGTAGTATCAAATAGTAAATCGTCAAATCGTACCTCCCTTGAGTTCTTTCAGGAAGTTTGCGATGCGTTCCACATCCTTTATTCCCGGTGCCGTTTCGAAGCGGCTGTTGATGTCGATACCTGCGAAATAGGGATGGCGGAACTCCCGGAGGGCTTTTACGCTGTAGGGGTTGATGCCACCGCTGAGCAGGAACGGGGTGGGACCGTTGTAGCGGTGCAGGAGGTTCCAGTCGAACTGGTTGCCGGAACCGCCGTACTGCGGGGTCTTGGTGTCGAAGAGGTAATAGTCGCACAGACCATTGTAGGCAGATACGGAAAGCAGGTCCTTGGGCAGCAAGATGGAGAAAGCCTTGATGAGGTGCAGGCCTGCATTGCGCAGGGAACGGCAGTACTCGGGAGCCTCATTGCCATGCAGCTGGATGTAGTCCAGGCTGAAACGGTCGGCATACATCAGGATGTTTTCCTTACTTTCGTTGACAAAGACGCCGACACGCTTGGCGCAGGCTGGCAGATACCCGGGCATCTGGCACAGACAACGGGGAGATTTTGGGTAGAAGATGAAACCAATCATATCTACACCTTGCAGTTCTACATTGCGGATGTTTTCTGCTTCGGTCATTCCGCATACTTTGATGAGAGGAGACATTTTATTTACGATTTACAATTTACTATTTACAATTTGGCTGCGCGATGTAACGCTGTATGAGAGACTTTTGTATTTACAATTATCAACTTTCAACTTTTAATTATCAATTAAGAGACTGTCTTGGATGAACTCTTTCAGGGTTTCGCCCGGATTGGCTGTTTTCATGAAGGTTTCGCCGATGAGGAAACCGCGGAAGCCGGCGGCACGCAGGCGGCAGATGGTTTCGGGGTCGGAGATGCCGCTTTCGGAGACAAGGAGCGGGGATGCCGGTCCGTGGGTGGCTTCGCGCAGTTGCCGGGCTATCCGGAAGGAGTTCTCCACATCGGTGACGAAGGAGCCGAGGTTGCGGTTGTTGACACCCACCATGTCGACCTCCTTATTTATATAGGAGAGTTCCGAAGGGCTGTGGATTTCGAGCAATACCTCCAGCCCGAGTTCGTGGGCTTGGGCGGTGAGGGTGCTGCACTGCTCCGGACTGAGGCAGGCGGCAATGAGCAATACGGCGTCGGCACCTACGATGCAGGCTTGCAGAAGCTGGTACTCGTCGATGATGAAGTCCTTGCGCAGAATGGGGATGCGGACGAGCGGACGGGCCGTGCGGATGTCGCGCAGCGTACCGCCGAAGAACTTCTCATCCGTCAGGATGGAGAGGGCGGCGGCGCCGGCGGCTTCGTAGGAGGCGGGTATTTCCTCTGCTTGGGCAGCCTCGTTTATCCAGCCTTTAGAGGGTGAACGGCGTTTGAACTCGGAGATGATTCCTGTAGAAGAAGCGGCAAGGGCCTGCTTCATGCTGCGGTGGTGGGCCGCATTCTCCCGGATGATGATTCCGGCCTGCTCCTGCAACTGTTCCGGAGAGACGGTCTGCTTTTGCAGTTCAATCTCTGTTTGCTTATGGGCGATGATTTCGGACAGTATATCTTTCATTGCTTCATTTATTAATCTCGATAAATTTTTTCAGTGTCGCCAGCGCCCGTCCGCTATCCAGTGATTCGCGTGCGATGGCGATGCACTCTTCAATCTCTTTCTGCGGCTCCATCACCTGGATGGCAAAGGCGGCGTTGACAATGACGCATTGCGTTTGTGCAGGTGTGGCATGCCCCGTAAGGATATTGTCGAAGATGCGGGCGGCATCTTCCTTGCATACGCCGCCGAAGAGTTCTTCGGGACGGGCATCCTTGAAGCCGAGAGCCTGCGGACGGTAGATGCGCTCGTAGTTGCGGGTCATCACCTTGAACTCGTCCGTCAGGGAGATTTCGTCGTAGCTGTCGAGGCTGTTGACCACGGCAAAGTCAATGCCGAGCTTATAGAATACGTTGGTGTATAGGCGCATCTGCGAGAGGTCTGCCACACCGAGCAGCTGGTATGCCGGACAGCATGGATTCACCAACGGGCCGAGCAGATTGAACAAGGTGCGCACTCCCAACGTCTTGCGTACGGGACCGACAAACTTCATCGCCGGATTGAAAAGCTGGGCATGAAGGTAGGCGATGTTGCACTCCTCCATGCTGCGTTTCAGCGTGTCGGGGTTGTTGGTGAAGCGTACGCCGTGCTGCTCGATGACATTGCTGGCTCCGCTCACGGAAGTGGCTCCGTAGTTGCCGTGCTTGGCAACCTTGTAGCCGGCGCCCGCCACCACGAAACAAGCGCAGGTGGAGATGTTGAAGGTGTTCTTTCCGTCGCCGCCCGTACCCACAATGTCGATGGGGCGATAGGGGGCGAAGTCGATGGGAAGGCGTGTCTCCATCAGTGCTTCGCGGAAACCGATAAGCTCGTCCACAGTGATGCTCCGCATCTGGAAGGCAGTGAGCAAGGCTGCTATCTGCGCCTCAGGATACATTTCCTTGGTGATGTTGAGGAGGATTTGTTTGGTTTCCTCCGACGTAAGCTCTTCGTGGTTGAAGAGACGGGTGAGTATTGCTTTCATCTTTTTATTTACGATTTGACGATTTACGATTTGACGATTGAATTTACTCTTTTTCTGAAGTGCCTCATTTGAAAAGCCAGTTTTTTACGATTGTTTTTCCGTCGGGTGTCAGTACCGATTCAGGATGGAACTGGATGCCGTGTATGTCATACTCCCGATGTTTCAGCGCCATGATTTGTCCTTCGGGGCTGATGGCGGTAATGGCCAGCGCTTCGGGAAAGTCCTTCGTATCCACTACCCAGGAGTGGTATCGTCCGACGGGAATCCTATCGGGTAAACCGCAGAAGATATAGTCTTCTTCGAGAGAAATACCTTCATAATCCTTTCCCCCCAATCCTTCATCACTAATTCCTAATCCTTCCTCCCTCGTCCCTAATCCCTCACTCCTAATCCTTATCTCCGTCTGTACCCCATGGAACACCTCTTCCAGATTGACCAGCTTTCCGCCGAACGCTTGTCCGATGGCTTGTTCGCCCAGACAGACACCGAGTATGGGTTTCCGTCCGGCATAGGTGCGGATGACATCCAGCAGCAGTCCGGCTTCCTCGGGGACACCGGGGCCGGGTGAGAGGATGATTTTATCGTATGGCTCCAATTCTTCGAGCCGGAATTTATCGTTGCGCAGCACATCCGTTTCTGCGCCAAGCTCTTTCACCAGATGGGCAAGGTTGTAGGTGAAGGAGTCGTAATTGTCTATGATAACTGTTTTCATCTTTTGTATTTACAATCTATTTTATTTACTATTTGACGATTTACGATGTACGATTGAAGTTACTTTATTTACGATGTACGATTTGGCTGCGCAATGTACGCCGCATGGCAAATCGTACATCGTAAATCGTCAAATCGTACATAAACTCACATTTTTTCTGCCATCTCAATCGCCTTTTTCAGTGCGCCGAGCTTGTTGTTCACTTCTTGCAGTTCGTACTCGTCGTTGCTCTTGGCTACGATGCCGCCGCCTGCCTGGAACCAGAGGACACCGTTGCGGCTGACAAAAGTACGAATCGTAATCGCCTGGTTCAGCGAGCCGTTCAGTCCGATGAAACCGATGCAGCCGCCGTAGGCTCCACGGTTGTGCGGTTCCAGCTGGCTGATGAGTTGCATGGCGCGTACCTTGGGGGCGCCGCTCAGGGTACCGGCAGGGAAGGTGTCGATGAAGGCCTTGACGGGGTCGGCCTCTTCGCGGAGCGTTCCGCTGACACGGCTGACGAGGTGGATGACATGGCTGTAATACTGCATCTCCTTATAGAAGTCCACCTTTACATCGTGGCAGTTGCGGGAGAGGTCGTTGCGGGCAAGGTCCACCAGCATCACGTGTTCGGCGTTCTCTTTGGGGTCGTCGTGCAGGTACCGGGCATTGAGGGCATCCTGCTCTGCATCGCCGGTGCGCTTCGTGGTTCCGGCAATGGGGTCGATATAGGCATGGCGGCCTTCGATGCGGCAATGGGTTTCGGGGGACGAGCCGAAAATGCGGAAGCCTCCGAAGTCGAAATAGAACAGATAGGGAGAAGGGTTGATGCTGCGCAGGGCACGGTAGAGCTTGAAGTCATCGCCTGTGAAACGCTGCTCGAACCGGCGGGAGAGGACTATCTGGAAAACGTCGCCGCGCAGACAGTGGGCGATGCCCCGGCGGATATTCGCCTTGTGCTCCTCGTCCGTAAGCGGAGAGGTGGTGGGGCCGATGGCACGGAAATCGTAGGCGGTGTAGTTACGGTTATGGATGGCCTTCTGCACCTGGTCCAGTCCGCTGGTCTCGCCGGGCGCCAGCATCTCGAGAAGCAGCATCTCATTCTTGAAGTCGTTGAAGACGATGAGGTACTTATATAATATGTACAGCATGTCCGGCGCATCGTTGGTAGCTTCGCGGCTGTCCTTCACGGGGATATTCTCGAAGTAGCGGACAGCATTGAAGGAGGTGTATCCGTAGAGTCCGCAGTAATTGCTGTATTCGCCCTCCACGCGGAAGCGGCAGAGGAAATCGTTCAGTGCGTTTTCCACCCGGTATGCATCGGTTATGGGATGCTCTTCGCGGCTGTCGTCCGGCAGGCGGAAGATAGCCGTGCCGTGGTCTATGCTGACACTTGCCAGCGGACACAGAGCGATGAACGAACGGTTGTTCTCACTGCCGTGATAGTCGGAACTCTCCATAAGTGCGCTCTGCGGAAAGATGTCACGCACCTTCAGATACGTGCTCACCGGCGTATGCAAGTCGCCGAGCATGGTGCGGCTGATTGTTTTATAATCATATTGTTTCATTGTATCTTGTATTTTATTTCATTGCATCTCGTATTTTCAAATAGCTCATCACTTATAACTTATAACTCATCACTCAAATACGTCTCTATATCCTTATCCCCCCGTCCCGACACCGTCAGCACCACCACGTCCGTCGGCTTGAACTTCATCTTCTCCAGCGCACCCAGTGCGTGGGCGCTTTCCAATGCGGGGATGATGCCCTCGAGCCGGGTCAGTTCGTAGGCGGCACGGATGGCTTCGTCGTCGTTGACGGCGAGGACGATGGCACGCTTCTGCTTGGCAAGGTTGGCGTGCATGGGGCCGATGCCCGGATAGTCCAGTCCGGCAGAGATGGAATAGGGCTCTTCTATCTGTCCGTCCTCGTTCTGGATGACGTAGGTGCGCGAGCCGTGGATGATGCCCATCTTGCCGAGGGCGATGGTGGCGGCTGTCATTCCCGTTTCAATGCCTTTTCCGCCGGCTTCGGCGAGGACGATTTGCACGTGCGGGTCGTTGACGTAGTGATAGATGGTGCCGGCTGCATTGCTTCCTCCACCTACGCAGGCGATGAGGTAGTCGGGGCATTCGCGTCCCTCGTGTTCAAGGAGCTGCTTCCTGATTTCTTCGCTGATGACGGACTGCAGGCGTGCCACCATGTCGGGGTAGGGATGCGGGCCGACGGTGGAACCTATCACGTAGTAGGTGTCCGACGGATGGCAGCACCAGTCGCGGATGGCTTCGTTGGTGGCGTCCTTCAACGTCATATTGCCGCTGGTGACGGGAACGACGGTGGCGCCGAGCATCTTCATCTTCTCCACATTGACGCGCTGGCGCTCTACGTCGGTCTTACCCATGTAGACGATGCATTCCATATTCATCAGTGCGCAGACGGTGGCTGTGGCCACACCGTGCTGTCCGGCTCCGGTTTCGGCGATGATGCGGCGCTTGCCCATGCGGCGTGCCAGCAATACCTGCCCGATGCTGTTGTTGATTTTGTGGGCACCGGTGTGGTTCAGGTCTTCACGCTTGAGGTAAATCCGGCAACCGTACTTCTCGGACAAGCGGTGTGCCAGGTAGAGTGGGGAAGGGCGTCCCACGTAGTCGCGCAGCAACTGGTCGTATTCACGCTTGAAGTCCTCACTTTGCAGCACCTTGAGGTAGGTGTTCTGCAACTCTTCTACACATTTGTGGAGGATTTCGGGAACGTATGCCCCGCCGAACTCTCCGTAATAACCTTCTTTGTCAACTAAGAAATTCATCATGTTATTTACTATTTGACGATTTACTATTTACTATTTCAGAAATCAAAACGCATTATTGCTTAAACGAAAAAAGCCCCGTCGCTTGGTGCGACAGGGCTCTTTTTGTTTTTTACTATATATTACATATATACATACGAGCGCTGCTCCCTTACGACTGTCGGAGTTGTAACGGGTGCCACCACCAATATGTATTTACGAACATTGTTTTCATTGACTTTTTTTGTTTTATCAGCGGCAAAGACAGTGCAAACCGAATGTATAATAAAATGAACTCGTTCATTTTTTATGCTGAGGTGCAGCCTGTCTTCGTTTTCGCGACAAATATAAGCACTTTGTTTTAACTGCCAAAATAAATATGACTTTTTTTCCGGATTAAAACATTTTTCTTGAAATATTGTTCTTATAGGTGTAGTAAAAACGAATATTCATTCAAAAAAAGAAAGGAACAAACTATGAATAGAAAACATTTAGTTGCCATAGGCGTGGTTATTGCTGTACTATTGTTATTATACTGGCTCTTTGTGGCCGAAGATATGAATGCCTGGCTGAATGTAAACTGATTTTTCGGGATTTTCGTGTGGAGTTATTCGGATAAAGATGTATCTTCGCAAAAAAACATAGACTCATGAAAGGATTAAGTTATTCATTTTTGCGCGCGATATGTGCGCTGGTTATCGGTTTGGTGCTGGTAATGTTTCCCGACCAGGCCGGTGATTACTTGGTGATTACGATAGGCGTCATCTTTCTGGTGCCTTCGCTTATCAGCATCATAGGCTACTTTGCACAGAGCACGGAGATGCGCCGCCGCTTCCCTATCGAGGGGGTGGGCAGCCTGCTGTTTGGCTTGTGGCTGATTATCATGCCCGGTTTCTTTGCCGACCTGCTGACATTTGTATTGGGATTTATCCTGGTGATGGGAGGAGTGCAACAGATTGCCTCGCTTTCCGCTGCCCGTCGCTGGATGCCGGTACCGGGAGGTTTTTATGTGGTTCCGGTATTGATTCTGCTTGCCGGCTTGGTTGCGCTGTTCAATCCTACGGGAGTACGCTCCACGGCATTTATCATTATCGGTATCAGCAGTCTGGTCTATGCGGCTTCGGAACTGCTGAACTGGTTCAAGTTTACGCGTCGCCGCCCGAAGACACCGGATGCTTCTGTAAAGGCAGTGGACGATATTGAGGATGCACAAATTATAGAATAAAAAAACAGACCATCTGTTGAGGTTGAACAGATGGTCTGTCAGGAGTAAACGGATGGTCTGTTCATGCCACACGGACCATCCGTTTTTATTGTTTCAACCATTCATTTATCAGCTCCATCACTTGCTTCTTTTCCTCTTCGGGCAGTGTGCCGATGCGTGCCCGATGGCTTCCACCGGGCTCTACGAATACATGGATGTTCTTCTTCCCTTTCAGCCAGGTCACTCCGGCAGCCGTCCACGGGTCGTTCTGTCCGTAGATGAATATCATTTTCGGGTCATTCTCTTTCAGGAACTTCGTGATTTTCTTGCTTAGGGTCTTGTCGAAGGGCATGTCTTTCAGCTCTTCGGGAAGCATCAGGCGATGCAGGTAACCCTTGCTCGATTGGATGGAAAGATACTTCTTGAAAGGTTTCGTATCGTAGCCATAATAGCCCAGCTCGCGGGCGGCCTGCACGAAGAATGAGGCTGTGGGACTGTCGGCAATGAAGTAGTCGGGATTACTGATGTCGAGCAGATGGGCAAATATCTCATCGTCCGAGGCCGTGGTGGCAGGGATGCTGCTGACGGGAGTTCCCCACTGCCAAAGGGCAAAAGAATACTCCAGCACGCAATAGTCGTATATCTCTTCAACGGGTGCACGGAACTTGAGTCCTTTTTCATCGCAATATTTCTTAAAGCGGGGGAGCAGTGCGGCTTTCCGTTTCAACACTTCCAACTGGAAGTCCTCAATCCGTTTGCGGTCCTCCGGAGTAGACACTTTCCTGAGGAAAGGCTCGTGGCGTCCGTCTTCCACCCCGTAGCAGAGCGGAGCTACATAAGGCACGGAAATATCCACGTCGTCCGGATAGAACGTGCGGTAGAGCAGGGTAGTCTGCCCGCCCTTGCTGATGCCGGTCGCAATCCATTTGCCGGGATAGATGCTTTTAAAGGCGTTGCGGACGGCGTGCAGGTCGTCTGCGGAATTCTCGGCGGTGAGGTATTGCCAGTCTTTAGGCTCAGGGGTGGATTCCAGGAAATAACGGTATTCCACAAAAATCATGTTGGCATCGAGCAGCTCGGAAAGTTCCTCGCGATACTTGGGATTGAGGGCATAGGCGGCTCCATAGCCTTCGGTTACAATCACCGTGGGACGGTCGAAGCCGACGTGGGAGACAATCACACGCTGGCGGAAACTGCCCTTTTCGGGACGACGGTGGTCCAACGGCTGGGTAAAATAGGTTACATACTTCTCGGAGAACCGGGTGGACTCCAACGGACGGGTTTCCGTAATGGCGGAAATCCGACCCAGTTTTTGCTGCAGATCGGTTTGTGCCGGGGCAGCAGCCGAAACGAACAGCAAGGCAAACAGCAGGAACGCTGCATAGCAGTTACGTAAATTCTTCATGATGACAGGATTGTTTTATCTGACGGGCAAAGATAGGTTATTTCCCGCTTACCGCCAACAGTTGGCATGGACGAAAAAAGAGAGAGAACTGCCTCGCGGCACCTCTCCCCCCTGCAAACTTAAAACAACCAACAAAAGAATGAGATAGGGATTAAGGATTCATCCTTCATCCTTCATCTTATAAACAGCAACTCGCGATATTTGGGCAACGTCCACATTTGATTGTCGACGATGAGTTCCAGCTTGTCGATGTGGTAACGGATTTCCTCCATCATCGGTACGATGTTGTCGTGGTAGGCGATGGCTTTTTCACGTTCACTCTCAATTTTGTTGGCAACTTTACGCGCCTCGATCATGGCATCCACATGCTCCTTGATGAAAGCGGTGCGGTCGGCAATCTCTTCGATGAGTTCCAGATTCTTGGCAGACAGTTTTGCAGCCTTCTCTGCCGGGAACAGATCCTTCATCTTGTAGACATTGTCCACCAAATCGGTCTGATACTGTGTGGCTACGGGGATGATATGGTTCATGGCCAAATCTCCGAGCACACGGGCTTCGATTTGGATTTTCTTGGTATAGGTTTCCCATTTCACCTCGTTGCGAGCTTCCAGTTCCTTCTGCGTCATGACTCCGATTGTCTCGAACATCTTGATGCTTTCCGGCTTCAGGTAGTTGTCGAAGATAACGGGAACGCTGGTTTCGCAATCCAGACCACGACGGGCAGCTTCAGCTTTCCATTCGTCACTGTAACCGTTTCCATCGAAGTGGATGGGTTTACAAATCTTGATGTACTTGCGGATAACGTCGAGGATGGCGGAGATTTTCGGCTCCCCCTTTTCAATCAGTTCGTCCACATCTTTCTTGAATTCCGTTAATTGCTCGGCAAGGGCAGAGTTCAGCGCAATCATGGCACTGGCGCAGTTGGCTTCGGAACCCACGGCGCGGAACTCGAAGCGGTTGCCGGTGAAGGCGAACGGGCTGGTGCGGTTGCGGTCGGTATTGTCTATCATCAGTTCCGGAATCTGCGGGATGTCCAGCTTCATGCCTTGCTTGCCGCTGAGGCTGACGAGGTCGTCCTTGGTGCTCTCTTCGATGTGTTCCAGCACCTGGCTCAACTGCTTGCCCAGGAAGGAAGAGATGATGGCCGGAGGCGCTTCGTTGGCACCCAGCCGGTGGGCGTTCGTCGCACTGGAGATGGAGGCTTTCAGCAATCCGTTGTGACGGTATACGGCCATCAGCGTATTCACTACGAAGGTGATGAAACGCAGGTTCTCTTCGGGCAGTTTGCCGGGTGCGTGGAGCAGGATACCGGTGTCCGTACCCAGCGACCAGTTATTATGCTTGCCGCTACCGTTGACACCCTTGAAGGGCTTTTCGTGCAGCAGTACGCGGAAACCGTGGTTACGTGCCACTTTACGCATCAAGGCCATGATGAGCATGTTGTGGTCTACCGCCAGGTTGCATTCCTCGAAGACGGGAGCCAGCTCGAACTGGTTGGGAGCCACTTCGTTGTGACGGGTCTTGACGGGGATGCCGAGTTTCAGCGCTTCGATTTCCAGTTCCTTCATGAAAGCGGCCACACGGCTGGGGATGGCCCCGAAGTAATGGTCTTCCAGCTGCTGGTTCTTGGCGCTGTCATGGCCCATCAGCGTGCGTCCGGTCATCAGCAGGTCGGGACGTGCGGCGTACAACCCTTCGTCAACCAGAAAATATTCCTGCTCCCAGCCCAGATAGGCAACCACTTTCTTTACTTCCGGATTGAAATAGTGGCATACGTCGACGGCAGCCTTGTCTACGGCACGCAGGGCTTTCAGCAACGGTGCCTTGTAGTCCAGAGACTCACCGGTATAGGCGATGAAAATAGTCGGGATGCAGAGCGTGTCGTCTACGATGAATGCCGGGGAGGAGGGGTCCCATGCCGAGTAGCCACGTGCCTCGAACGTATTGCGGATACCGCCGTTCGGGAAACTGGAAGCGTCCGGTTCCTGCTGCACGAGCAGTTTGCCGGTGAATTCCTCCATCACGCCGCCTTTGCCGTCGTGTTCCACAAAAGCATCATGTTTCTCGGCCGTGCCTTCGGTGAGCGGTTGGAACCAGTGTGTACAGTGGGTCACGCCCAACTCCATGGCCCATTTCTTCATACCGGCAGCCACGACATCGGCCGTTTGCAAGTCGAGCGACGCACCGTTGTCTATCACATCACACATCTTTTTATATACGTCGGCCGGGAGATATTTGAACATCTTCTGGCGGGTAAATACATATTTGCCGAAGAATTCGGACGGTCTTTCGGCCGGGGCCGGAACTTCTACGGCTTTCTTCTTGAAAGCTTCGCCTACCCCAGCGAGCGGTTGAGGGAGCCGAGCTCGTCGTTGCCCATGGTACGCCACATTTGGAAGATGCAACCGCGCGCCAGGAAAAAGAAGCCGTTATCGACCAGCTGCACGGCGGCATCCGCAAGCTGGTTGGCCACCGCGGGCACGGGCGGCAATTCGAGTCCAGCCCTGCGGATGGTCTCGACCGCTTCCTCGAACGTCGGAGGCTCGCTGACGCCCATCTCGTTCATAAGGCTCTGCATTTCTTCCAGCGCGCTGCTGCCCGACTCCTCGCCTCGCGGCACCAGACGGTAACAAGCCAGCGCCAGGTCGAGCTGATCGCAATTCCAATAGGCAAACGCCAAGCGATAGAACAGGTAGCCGATTGCAGAACGATCGCTGGCAATACGTAGGCCGTGGCGCGCCACCTCGATAATCTCGTCAAAGCGCTCCAGACGCGCGAGCACGTTGATGAGCGCAAAGTGCGACTGCATGGACGAGCGCGCCAGATCGTAAAGATGGCGCACCTCGGGCAGTGCTCGTTCAAAGTCCTCTTGCTCGGCGTAAAAACTGCAGATCTCGTGCTGGGCAAAGTACAGCGCATCGGGCGCACGAAGGATTCGCACAGAGCGGTCTTCTTCCAACACCGGTAGCACCATGCGCACCAGCTGGTTATCGCAAAACTGCGTTTGAACCGGACCTGTCGCCAAAAGCTCGGCGACGGCGCACTTAGCCTCCAACTCCTCGACAAGACGGGAAAAGCCTTCAAAAGCACCTGTACGGTCGACTATTGCCTGCTCGCGCAATTCAACAACACGGGCCACGTATGGGTCGTCGTCCTCTTCCATGACCTCCAACTCGTCAGCCGTATCGGCAAGCAGCAGATCGCGCAGCGCCGGCGGCAGCGTGCGATGGTCATCACGCGGACGAGCATGAACCTCCGCAGGTTCAATCGTCTCCGGAGCGGTTGACTCATATGCCTCAAGCACACGCTTGCACGGCATATCGTCCATGTCCATGCTCTCAAGATCCTTGGCGACAGGCACGCAATCGGCCAGATAGGCCGCGCGCCCAAAGAAATACGTTGCGACAACGCACTCGCCCTGCTCACTGTCGGGAGCAGCAATCTGCACATAGCAGCGCGTGATGCAGGTGCCCGCGGCAAAACACGCTGCCGCAAGCGTGAGCGCCACGCGCGCATCGTGCTCCGCGGCCCAGATCGCGCGCGTGTCCTCGTCCAACTCGCGCCAGGCGTCATCTTGAGCGTCGTATTCACGTTGTGGCATAGCATCAACGACAGACTGCCCAAACCGAACGAGCATGATCCCCTCGGCAACGTTTGCCCGATAGGTATAGTCGAGCCGCGTGGCCACGTTAAGCGCCTCGACAATACGCGCGAAGCGGGTACGCACATCCCACTCACCGCCCGGCTGGCAAGCCACCGTACCCGGTTTGCCCCACGGGTTATCGCTCGAGGCCGTATCGAGCAGTCGGGGAACATCGTTGGTCGTCTTGGCGATATGCCACGCATCAAAGAGCGCGCAGCCCTCAAGGCTCGGCGAGGATGCCGCAGGGACCAATCCGGCCCCGATGTGCTCAAGGATGCCGGAGAGACGGTTAAGACGGCACTCGATGGCAAGCAGCATGTCAATCTCGTCCTGGTCCAGCAGGCTGCGATCAAAATTGAGATAGAAAAGCTTTGAGCGATCGATGCGAGCCAGGCTCATCTCGGACTTAGCGGCGATGGTGCGCAAGCGGGGCAAGTCAATTTCACTCATAAGGGCGGCGGCATAGCGCTCGATACCGCTCGGATTCTCGGCATGGTCAACGCGGTAAAGCAGCGTCTCGATAGCATCAGGGAGCGGTGCCGTGTTAAAGCCCAAAAACACCTCGACCGGCTCGGGCAACTTTACGAGCTTGATCTTGTCGATAACATTTTGCATACCCTCGTCGAGTCCGCCGGCGTCCGCCGTGCTCGCAATGGCATTTTCGGAGTCAGCGAATATCACGTAGCGCAGGAACATCGATGCCATGAACTCGCCGTAAGGAAGGGAGCGGGTCGAATTCCATGTCTCGTGGTCGGACTGCTCGCGCATGGGGCCTTCGGGAGAGCCGACGGTTCGCGCGCACGCGCGCATTGTGCCGTTG
>OOBK01000719.1_pt1 | contig 20966 bp, 14 predicted proteins | sample 1671541 | NCBI WGS metagenome assembly OOBK01 (sample SAMN06348167, study PRJEB24527) | human gut metagenome | biome: human gut; feature: ankylosing spondylitis patient; material: feces | host: Homo sapiens | place: China | collected 2015-10 | reverse complement strand
TATCGTAGTCTTTTGGAAACCACACCTGATGGCGTAGGAAACGGAGACTTCAGACGTGGTAATTCATGATATATATTTCTTGTGGTAATCTTTTTGTGATTGCTTTCTCTGACAAATTTGCCAACCTGTATTCACCTGTTGTGTTGTCATTTTTTGTGCCATTATTTTTCTTCGCAATCAAAAATTCATGTTATTGAATAATAATTCATTATAATGGCTCTTATTTTGATGTGCAAGTTCAATTATGCATACAATTATATTGTTTTTATGCATTATTTGTTATATTTTTCACGCAATTTATTTTCTTTTTCACAATATAAGAATATAAAAAAGAATGTACCCTGGCACAATTTCCTATCATATAAAAAAGCAGAAGCCGTCACACAAAACTCTCTGTGTACAGCTTCTGCACTCAATATACTTCTTTTATGCCTTTTATTACAGTCGACGCTTGCTTGTGAAGACTTGAGTCAATCGCTCCTTGATCGCCTTAATCGCGGTTCAGAATCTCCATGAACTCCTCGCCGGTGATCGTCTCGCGATCATACAGATACTTTGCAAGCTCATCGAGCTTCTCTCTGTTCTCAATCAGGATGCCCGCTGCCTTCTCATGCTGTTTCTTCACAAGAGCAACCACCTGCTCATCAATCTTTGCCTGTGTCTGCGCCGAACAGCTCAGAGAAGCATCCCCGCCGAGGTACTGGTTCGTCACAGTCTCCATTGCGACCATATCAAACTCCCTGCTCATTCCGTAGCGGGTGATCATCGCACGAGCGAGCTTCGTCGCCTGCTCAATATCATTGGAAGCTCCGGTCGAAGAAATTCCGAAAATGACTTCCTCTGCCGCTCTTCCTCCGGTCAGAGTCGCAATCCGGTTCTCAAGCTCGGTCTTCGTCATCAGGTAATGATTGCCCTGCTCAACCTGCATCGTGTATCCGAGCGCACCGGAAGTACGCGGAATGATTGTGATCTTCTGAACAGGAGCAGAGTTTGTCTGTTTCGCTGCGACAAGCGCATGTCCGATCTCATGGTAAGAAACCGTCCATTTCTCCTTGTCGGTGAGAATTGCATTCTTTTTCTGGTATCCGGCAATGACAACCTCAATACTCTCCTCAAGATCTTCCTGTGTCGCATAGGAACGACCATCGCGGACTGCACGAAGTGCCGCCTCGTTGACGATGTTTGCAAGCTCCGCTCCGGAGGCTCCGGAAGCCATGCGCGCAATCTGAAGGTAGTCCACATTGTCGGCAACCTTGATCTTCTTTGCATGAACGCGCAGAATCGACTCTCTGCCCTTGAGATCCGGGAGTTCTACCGGAACACGGCGGTCAAATCGACCCGGTCTTGTCAGTGCCGGATCAAGAGATTCCGGTCGGTTCGTCGCTGCCAGAATGATAACTCCGTTATTTCCCTCAAATCCATCCATCTCGGTGAGCAGCTGGTTCAGCGTCTGCTCTCTCTCGTCGTTTCCACCGAGATTTCCGCCATCACGCTTCTTTCCAATTGCATCGATCTCGTCGATGAAGACGATACACGGAGCCTTCTCTTTCGCCTGCTTAAAGAGGTCACGCACTTTTGATGCACCCATGCCGACAAACATCTCGACAAACTCCGAACCGGAAATCGAGAAGAACGGAACATTCGCCTCACCGGCAACGGCTTTTGCAAGAAGGGTCTTACCCGTTCCAGGCGGTCCGACAAGCAGAATGCCCTTCGGCATCGAAGCGCCGATCTCCTCATACTTCTTCGGATTATGCAGGTAATCCACGATCTCTGTCAGGTTCTCCTTCGCCTCGTCCTCACCTGCAACATCTGAGAACTTGATTCCATTGGAGGACTTGATGTAGATCTTGGCATTGGATTTTCCCATGCCGAAGGACATCGAGTTCGCTCCGCCCATCTTTTTTATCATCTTTCTCGACAAAACCTGACCGATTCCCCAGAAAATCAGGATCGGCAGAACCCAGCTTGTCAGAAAGCTCGCCATCGGAGACATCTGCTCGACAATCTCACTCGAAAATGAAGCTCCGGAGTCATACAGGCGCTGAGTCCGTCCCGGATCATCCATCACACCGGTCTTATAAATCGTCTTGTTGTCCTTGCTCGTGAACAAGATCTGGTTGCTCTCGATCTCAACCTGCCCGATCTCCTTATTCTCCGTCATCGTCATAAAAGTTCCATAGTCAACTTCCTTGATCTGACGCTGTGCCAGATAAGGCGCCATCAGGAAATTGAACATCATCAGAACCAAAAGCACAATTCCATAATAATACAGCAACGGTTTTTTCGGCTGTTTTATCTCATTCATAGCGATCCCCCTTCTCTATCTAGTCTGTTTTCATCTTTTCTATACTATTATACTGTTTTTAAAACGATTTGAAAATCTACAATTTTTTGTTTTCTGTCACTCAACTGTATGAGAGCTTTTTGTCCATGTTTTCCATTACAAACATGGTCTTTTCCCATTGTAATCCGACATTACCTGTGCTATATTGTTTTCTAAGTTACTGTTTTTGCAAAATGAAAAAGAAAACCGTAACACATTCAAGCGTCCGAGGACGCAAGATTCTGGAGAGTCTCTTATTACAAAAGAGCGCCGAAGGTGTACGGCAGACAAGGATTCTGCCAATCTCTCAGGCAAAAGGACAGGAGGAAAATTTTATGGACACTTTCTTACATCTGGTGGATACCGCCAATTCCGTTCTCTGGAATGTGGTTCTGATTCTGCTCTTATGTGGCACCGGTATCTACTACACCATTCGTCTCAGATTTATCCAGGTACGAAAACTGAAAGACGGCTTTCATCAGGTATTCGGCGGAATCCGGCACAAGGGTCGGGAACACGGCGAAGGCGAGATGAGTTCCTTCCAGTCGGTTGCAACTGCAATCGCGGCTCAGGTTGGAACTGGTAACCTGACGGGAGCAGCCACTGCTCTGATCGGCGGAGGTCCGGGAGCGATTTTCTGGATGTGGCTTTCCGCTTTCTTTGGCATGGCGACGATCTATGCGGAGGCGGTTCTCGCACAGGAGCACAAGACCGTGCATGACGGCGAAGTCACCGGCGGTCCGGTCTATTACATTCACGCTGCCTTCAAGGGAAAGTCAGGCAGAGTCCTTGGCGGAATTTTTGCAGTTCTGATCATCCTTGCGCTCGGATTCATGGGTAACATGGTCCAGGCAAACTCTGTCAGCGCAGCATTCAGTCAGGTCTTTGCGAGCCGTCAGCTCTCGATCCCACCGATCACGATCGGAGTGCTTCTTGCTGTCATGGCACTCTTCATTTTCATCGGCGGAACGAAGCGTCTCGCCGCTGTCGTAGAAAAATTTGTACCTTTCATGGCATTTGTCTATATCATCGGAAGTCTCACAGTCATTCTGTTCAACATCACGCAGGTCCCGGAAGCCTTCATGCAGATCATCCGTGGTGCGTTTAATCCGTCTGCCGTACTCGGCGGTGCAGCGGGTGTCACGGTAAAAGAAGCGATCCGTTACGGTGTTGCTCGTGGTCTGTTCTCCAACGAGGCAGGTATGGGTTCCACCCCGCATGCACATGCGAGAGCGGCTGTTGACACTCCTCACCATCAGGGTCTCGCTGCGATGGTCAGCGTCTTCATTGATACCTTCATTATCTTAAATTTAACCGTGTTCAGTATTCTGACCACCGGCGCACTCTCAAGCGGTAAGGACGGAATTGCACTGACCCAGCATGCATTCTCCACAGTATTCGGAAATTTCGGAGATATTTTCATTGCGATCTGCCTGCTGTTCTTTGCATTCTCCACGATCCTCAGCTGGCACTTCTTCGGTGCAATCAACGTGCGCTACCTGTTCGGATCGAAGGGACTTCGCGTCTACTCGGTGCTCGTTGCAGTCTTTATCATTATCGGATCTGCACTGAAAGTAAACCTTGTCTGGACACTCGCAGACTTCTTTAACGGTCTGATGGTCATCCCGAATGCGATGGCATTGCTTGCACTCAGCGGTTCGGTTGTGCTGATTGCAAAAAAAGCAGGGACATTTAGAAAAAATAATGCCGATGCGGCAGCAGAGATGGGTACTGTTAGAGAAAATGTTAGTAAGAGTAGTACGCTTGTTGGAAAGACGGAATCATAAAAGATAACCGTTTTTATTAGCAAGTTAGAATAACCCCGGCGATCTCCTCACTCTCCAGAGACCACCGGGGTTCTTTTCATCATCAATCTCGTTTATTTCTCAAGTTCATAGGCAGACACCAGATAATAGTGACGTCCATTTGCACTCGTCTCAAACGCTGCAAGCTGGCGAAGTGCCTGAATCTTGCACTCACGCACCTGGCGATTCTGCTCCTCATCAGCGCCCTCTTCATTCTCGTCCCAGTACTCGGCAAGCTCCAAACACCACTGAGCATCCTGCTCCTCGCTCGCCTGACGAATCGCCTCAAACAGAGCGGTTCTTCCACCAATCAGCTTTCTCATCCTCTCTGCACGGGTCTTCGGCGCAAGCGGATGCAGATGGATCGGATTTCCGTCAAACCAACCGAGATAAGCCGTGAAGATTGCTCGAACCGTCCATTCGGTACAGCCATAAAATTCGCCAAGCCACGGAAGATCCCGATACTGCGGAGCAAGCTGAATCTCTGACGCAAGCTCATCGATCGTCTTTCCCTGATTCATTCCCTCAAGCGTCCGAAGAAGGATATCCTCAATCGCACTCTGAAAACTCTTCAACACTTCCTCGATCTTCTCTCTTCCATAAATCACGGAGGTATGACCCGGAAGCAGGTACTCTGCCGGGAACTTTCTGAGACGGTCAATACTGCGAATCCATGACGCAATGTCGCGGTACTGACATCCACGAATCGCATAAAGATTCGGGAAACATCCATAGTAATTATCTCCACAGCACAGAACCTTGGTATCCGGAAGCCATACGGCCATCTGGTCATCGGTTTCACCCGGAAGGCGGAAAAGTTCTAAGCGGATTCCATCGATCTCCCGTCCCTCCCAGTCGCTCTCATAAACGATATTGGCAGGCACAAAAGCATGTTTGTCTCCGTATGCAATGCCCTCACGAATTCCGATTCCCTGCGAGATATTTTCCTCATCCGAAAGCTCATATCCGAACTGGCGCGCTCCTCTGCGCATCTGAACCTCTCTGAGCATACCGGTGTGTTCCAGAATCGGTGTCTTCGGTGCAAACGCGATGATCTCCTTTGCCGTATCCTTAAATGCGCCTGCACCTCCGCGGTGATCTGGGTGCATATGTGTATACAGAATCGTGTGAACCTCTTTTCTCGTCTTCTCCTTAATCAGATCTCTCAGGCGCTCTCCGCGACCCAGAGTATCAAGCGTATCGATCAGGATCACTCCAGTATTTCCCTCAATGAAAATCGCATTGCTATGTCCCATTCCGAGCACATGCCAGATGCCTTTTGTCACCTCAGTCACTGTCTCCTTGTACTCCCGCTCCGTAAATTCTTTCAGTCTTTCTTCGCCGTTCTTTACTAACATTTTGACCCCTCCTGTTTTAAAAATGCATCCTCAGAATCCTCATCTCTATGGGCGATCCCGGTAACTTCTCTGTTCTCTTCTTGAGAAAAGTATAGCATGAATCAAAAGCAAAAAATAGAAGGCACATTTTGGTAACTGGATTACCTTTTTATTACTGTTCCCAACATGTATCCTACGCATTTTTCCGTTCAGAAAATTTCCACCTATATACAGGAGCTAAAAAAGGGAGAGAAAACTTAATGTCTTCTCTCCCTCATCCCCCTGTTGGAACTGCCCTGCATTTGCATAAATATGAACATTCTGCTCTCATCACTCAAATACTAACGCTTTACAGCCCCAGACTTTTACGGGTATTTATCAAATTTTAAACTTCTTCGTAACTGTTCAGTACCTTCACAGTCACACTTTTTCTTACAGACAGCTTGCGTATGCAGCCTTTGCGCCCTCGGTGCGGATCATCTTCAGGTCTGCAACAACCTTCTCCTCAAGACCAGCGATCTTGGTCAGATCCTGATCCCACATCTGCTCGTTGGTCAGAACAGCGTGTACCAGCTCCTCTGCGGAGTCATCCTTGTGTGCATAGTAGAACTCCAGAGCCCATCTGTCATCGCTTACGGTGTACTCGTTGCCAGCCGGACGCTTGCAAACCAGACCTGCATCGGTCAGAGCCTGGATGTCATTGCTGTAGAATGCAATGTAAGCAGCCAGAGACATGGTCAGGCACTCCGGAAGCTGTCCCTTCTCCTCGATGTAGCCCAGGAAGGACGGCATGTTTCTTGCTTTCCACTTGGAGGTGGAGTTCAGGGAAATGCTCATCAGCTCGTGATTTACGAACGGGTTGTTGAAACGATCCTCAACTGCTGCTGCGAACTTCTTCAGATCATCCTTGTCCAGCGGAAGGGTCGGGATAACCTCATCGTACAGCATCTTGTTCATGAAGCCCTTGATCGTCTCGTCATGCATGCAGTCACGAACGATGTTCTCGCCTGCCAGATAAGCACCCAGAACGAATCCGGTGTGTGCGCCGTTTAAGATACGAACTTTTCTCTTCTTGTACGGGCTCATATCCGGGGTAACGAATACCTTGTCCAGAAGACCAGCCTTCTTAAACGGAAGGACATCGTTGAGCTTCTCATCACCCTCGATTACCCAAACACCGAATACCTCACCAACGTCGGTCAGCGGATCTTCGTAGCCGTTCTTCTCATCCAGTGCTTTTACTTCCTCCTGGTCACGAATACGACCCGGAACGATACGATCTACCAGAGAACCACAGAAGGTGCAATCCTCGTTTACATACTTCTTGAATCCATCCTCAAGGCCCCACTGCTCAATGTACTGGTTTACGCACTTTAACAGCTCTTTACCATTGTTGTCGATCAGCTCGCATGCCAGCATGATAATGCCCGGCTTGCCTGCCTGATAACGATGATACAGAATCTGAGTCAGCTTTGCCGGGAAGCTGGACGGCGGGCAGTCATCCTTCTGGCAGGACGGATCATACTGGATACCAGCCTCGGTGGTGTTGGAAACGATGATCTCAAGATCGTCGCTTGCTGCAACCTCCATCATTTTCTCGTAGTCAGCCTTCTCATACGGATTCAGGCAGTTTGCAACGCTGGAAATCACGCGCTTGTCATCTACCTTCTTGCCATTCTCGCTTCCGCGCAGATACAGGGTGTAGAGACCTTCCTGCTCGTTGATCATCTTTGCCAGTCCCGGAGCAATCGGCTGTACCAGACAACACTTTCCGTTCCATCCAGCCTTCTCATTTGCAAGATCGAACCAGTAATCTACGAATGCACGAAGGAAGTTTCCCTCACCAAACTGCATAACCTTTACCGGAGCGTCCTCCAGAATGTAGCCATCATAACCGGATTTCTTTAAAACATCATAATTCAGAAGTGCCATCGCTATTTTTCTCCTTTCTATTGACCGCGTCTCTTTGTTACTGTATCATTCAGAATTTTCCGTTCAGAAAATTCTTACCTGTGAACTGTAACCTCCCATCCGCTGACGTCTGTGTACGTTTTTCATTTCTGAGCCCTATTCTACCACACTTTTTTTAATTTGGGAATACTAAATTGTAAATACTTTCATAAAAATTTTTCCTTTGTTTTTAGGGGATATGATTGTCTGATTTGTATCAAAATTGTAAGCGTTTTCATCTATATGGGAATCTCAATAATTTTGCTAGCTCCTTCCGCTTTTTCGTAGTATAATGAATTCAGAAATACCAATCAAACCTTTATTTTTCTCCCATTTGAGCGACAAAACTTCAAATCTGCGCTCCATATTAAGTCAAATGCAAACTATCTTATCAGGAGGACAAACCTATGATTCGCCATATCTTATTTTGGAAATTTACTGATCAGGTAAAAGCAGAACACCGTGAGGCAGAGGCTCTCGCCTTTCTCCAGAACTCCGTCGCGACAATGGACGGGCACATTGACGGACTTCTGCGCGCAGAGATCGGCACAAATACCGTCGGCGGAGACTATGATCTCGTCTTCTACTCTGAGCTTGCAGACGAGTCCGCCTTAAAAGCATTCCAGAACCACCCGCTCCACATCGCCCACAGAGAACGTTGCAAAGACCTTGTGACTGATCGACTCTGCGGAGATTTAGATTGCTAATCGCCCCACCTCATATCAAAAAGCCGACGAAAATCTATTTTTGAATGAATCTTAAATAGACTTCCATCGGCTTTTTATTATCTTATATCTTATGGATCAACTCTTAAATATAATCTTCTTCATATTAAATAAAACAACCCACCAAGTTTTATTTCATCAACCACTTACAAGATTTCAATCAGTGCCTTCACATCTTCCATCTTCGTCGCCCAGCTTGTCGCAAAGCGCACAACCGTGTGAGTCTCATCCATCTTCTCCCAGAAGCTGAATGCCACTTCCTTTTCCAGACGCTCTTTCTGCTGATCTTCCAGAATTACAAAAATCTGATTTGTTGGAGAGTCTACATAAAACTCATACCCCCGCTCCTTTAATGCCTGCTTGAGCACCTCCGCAGTCTGGATTGCATTTTCACTGATCTTTAAATAGAGATCATCAGTAAACAGCGTGTCAAACTGGATTCCGAGAAGACGTCCCTTGGCAAGCAAAGCGCCCTGCTGTTTCACCATCGTGATAAAATGCTTCGGCGCGCCATTCGGGAAGACAACAGCCTCTCCGCAGAATGCTCCGACCTTTGTTCCTCCTATATAAAAGACATCCACGAAATGTGCAATATCCGCAAGCGTGAGGTCTGTTTCCTTGCTCACAAGTCCATATCCGAGTCTTGCGCCATCCAAAAACAGCGGAATCTCATACGACTTGCAGACCTCAGAAATCGCTTTCAGCTCCGCCTTTGTATACAAAGTGCCGTACTCCGTCGGATGAGAAATATAGACCATTCCCGGAAATACCATGTGATCGTGGTTTCTATCCTGATAAAACGTCTCTAAGTACTGTCTGAGCACTTGTGCGTCAATCTTTCCATCTTTCTCCGGAATCTCAAGCACCTTGTGTCCGGTGTACTCGATCGCTCCCGCTTCATGAACACTCACATGACCCGTCTTCGCAGAGACAACACCCTCGTATCTATTGAGCACGGAACCGATCACGACTGCATTCGTCTGCGTTCCCCCGACAAGAAACGTGACATCCGCATTCGGACACTCACACGCCTCTCGAATCTTCTCTTTTGCTGACTCGCAGTACGGATCCATCCCGTATCCATCGAGTTTTTCCATATTTGTCTCAATCAAACGCTTTAAAATTGCTTCGTGAGCACCCTCACAGTAATCGTTTACAAAGTATAACATATCACTTTACCCCTTCTTCACATATTTCGCCAGCACCGTAATCAGCTTCTCAACCTCAAGCGGTTTTGCGATATGCTCATCCATCCCGGCTTCCCGGCACCGCACAATATCCTCAACAAATGCATTTGCCGTCATCGCAATGATCGGCGTATGAATTCCCGCCTTCTTCTCGAGCTTCCTAATCTCTCTCGACGCCTCATACCCGTTCATCACCGGCATCATTACATCCATTAGAATCGCATCATACTTTCCACTCTTTTCCCTGCGCCATTTTTCCAATTCTGCTCTCCCAAGACTCTCCCGAACAATCTCAACTGCTTCCGCTCCATTCCAGACGCTGTCAACCTCAGCCCCCGCCTCGGTGAGCATAAATCTCGCGATCTCCTGATTGAGTTCATTGTCTTCTACAAGCAAGAGCTTCTTTCCGCGAATTCCAGCATTCGCCTGTTCTCCCGCCTCTTTCTGTTCTTCTCCTCCATTCGGATCAATCACAAACGGAATTCTGACATCAAATACACTTCCCATATGCTTACGACTGTGCACCTCAATCGTACCGCCCATCTTTTCCGTGAGCTTCTTCACAATCGCCATTCCCAGTCCCGTTCCCGCATGAGTCCGCTCTCCACTCGCATCATTCTCCTGTGTGAACGGCTCAAACATCTTCTGCTGGAATTCTTCGCTCATCCCGATCCCGGTATCCTCAATCAGAAATCTGACCCAGATTTTCCTGCTTTCCTCTCTCCCTGCGAACTCAACCTGCGCAAGCTCCTCCATTGCGATAAAAATCTGACCGCCGATGCGATTGTATTTCACTGAATTTGAGAGAATATTCGTCAAAATCCGGTTCACATACGTTGCACTTCCGATGACATCCGCATTTCTGAGCCCTTCCGGCGTGCGATTCACAATCCTCACCTCGCGCTTGTATGCCTGCATCTCAATCAGCTCAAGGCAATGCTTCATCTGCTCATTGAGATTGAACGGCTCCTCAATCAGCTCAACCTCCCCGCTCTCAAGTTTGCTCATATCGAGCACATCATTGACGAGCATCAGCAGTTGTTTGACCGCTCCTCTCTCCTTCTCCCGGTTCTCCTTGAGTTTCTCGACATCATTCGGATAGCGGTCCGACATCTCAATCAGACCGAGAATTCCATTGATCGGCGTCCGAATATCATGGCTCATCCGCGCAAGAAAATCCGACTTCGCCGAATTTGCAAGATTCGCCTCCTGGTATGCCTGTTCAAGCTCCTTCTTCTGGCACTCAAGTCTGCTGTTCGCCATCTGCATTTCCTTATGATAATTCTCAACCTCACGGATCTGCTTGCTGATATCTCGCCCGACAATGATCGCACAGATGTGACCATTCTCCTCCCGCGCCGACATCAGGACGGTCGCGCGGACATATTTATTCTGATGAATATCCCAGTAATCGTACTCACACTTTCGGATTCCCATCTGATAGCACTGGAGCAGGTTCGCCGTCGTCACATCTTCAAGTGCCCGTCCATCCGTGTACACCGACTTTAAAACCGTTTTCACCCGCTCAAGATAATCATCAAAGCGCACGGGCAGACGCAAGCCGAGAAGCCGAATCGGATTCTCCCCGTTTTTCATCTCAAAGGAATCCTCTAAATATCCACTCGTCAGATCAACCGAAAAGCTGTACTCACAATCATGAGTGATCGCATCGCGATACTGCCTGCGCTCCTGACGGTACATCATGTTCATCTGCTCCGAATCGTTGATATCCATAATCAGGCTCTGAATTACCGGATTTCCATCCCTATCCTTTCCCCGCTTTCCAGAGTCAAATACCCACTTCACACTTCCATCCTTACAGATAACCCGATACTTCATCGAGTAGCTGTCCTTGCGTTTGAGCTGATGTGTCAGCGCAAAAAGCACCTCCGACCGATCCGGCGGATAGACATTTCCAAGCGCACTTCCCATACAGGAATCGAGAAACTCCTCTACCGTATAGCCCTGATTTCTCGCAACATTCTGGCTGACATAGGCGATTGAAAACTGCTTGTCCTCCCGGCTGATCATATATCCGCCGTTGATTCCGTTTGCAAACGTATCAAGCTGTGCACGGATCTGCTTATTTGCATCCTCAAGTTTCTGGTTCGCCTCCACAATCGCACACTCTGCCTCAAAGAGCTCCTGCATGTTGCAGATCGAAATCAGCCAGAGTGCTCTCCCGTCATAGCTGGTGTGCTCATGCTTGACACTACGCACCCAGAAACGCTCCCCTCTCGCTGTGTACATGTGCGTCTCCATCATTCCCGACCATTTTTCAAATTTCTCCTCCGAGAATGTCTCATTGGAACTCGGACAGATGATCCGCATCAGCATTTTCCCGGTATGCTCCTCAAACTCCTCAATCGACTGATACCCGAGCATCTCAAGACTCAGCTCACTCACCATACAGATCGGAAGACCATCTTCATAATATCCGCCAATAATTCCCACCCCATGATTTTCCATCAACAGGAGCTGAAATTCCTTTTCAAGATGTTCTGAAAATATCTGATACTGCTCATTTAAGAACAGACCCTCTCCGTAGTATATTCTCCGCACAGCCGTATGTCCCCTTTCTGGAATTCTGAAAGTCTGAAGTCACTTAGAAAAAGTATATCACATTCTCTTTCATTTGGGATATAAAACTTAAATACTTAAACAGGACGCAATTTCCTAATCGAGTAGGAGGCGGTGACTAACCGCCGTCCTCTCACACCACCGTGCGTACCGTTCGGTACACGGCGGTTTCAATAGTTGATGTGCATAGACTGATAGGCTGTGGTTAAATCATAAAATCCCCAGTTTATCAGTCTTTCTTTACTTAATGCCCAGTTTACCGCTTTGTTTCCGGCATTAAACCAGTATCCTTTTCGGTCATAGGCGATTGTTGCCGCATAATGGCTATCTACTCCCAGTCCTATCAACTTTCGCATCCTGGTTCTGAGCAGTTTCCACTGTTTCCAGATACACATCCGTATCCTTCTGTACAGCCATCCATTCAGACTTTCAATGTTACTTTTCATGTCTGCCATACTATAATAGTTCATCCATCCACGCATGTATTCTTTTATGCGTTCCATGGTCTTTACGACACTTCCGCATCTGCTCCGGGAAGTGAGCATTCGCAGCTTATCCTTGGCTTTCTTCCATGACTTTCCATGGACACGGACATAAATTCCTTTTCCGTTTCTCCCAAAACAAAAGCCAAGATACTTAAAATTTCGTATTGCAAACACGCTGACCGTACGACTTTTCTCTCGATTCACTTTAAGTTTCAGTGTCCCTTCCAAAAATTTCGTACTGCTTTCCAACAGTCGCTCGGATGCACGTTCACTTTTCGCTAACAGTACGATATCGTCTGCATAGCGGATACACGGTACTCCTCTTTTGTTGAATTCCTGGTCAAACTCATTGAGATAGATGTTCGCTAATAACGGGGAAAGATTTCCTCCCTGCGGTGAGCCTTCTTCCGTCTCAACCACTACTCCGTTTTCCATCACTCCACTTCTCAGATACCTCTTTATCATCTGAATCACTCGCTCATCCTTTATGTCTCTACGCAGGATATTTACAAGTAATTCATGGTCCAGTGTATCGAAATACTTTGACAGGTCAAGGACTACCGCCCTTGTATATCCCTGTTCTGCGTACTCCTTTATCCTCTGAACTGCATCTTTCGCACTTCGCCCCGGACGATATCCGAAACTTCCATCCGAAAACTTTGGCTCGTAGATCGGTATCAGTTGCTGCGTCATTGCCTGTTGAATGATGCGGTCTATGACGGTAGGAATGCCAAGCTTTCGTATTCCTCCATCCGGCTTCGGAATCTCCACTCTTCTGACCGGCGATGGGGTATAATGTCCCTTTCGAATCCGTTCTGTCAGTTCGTGATTGTGTTCCTTCAGCCACTCAAACGCTTCTTCGACGGTCATTCCATCTACTCCCGGCGCTCTCTTGTTTGCCTTCACTCTTTTGTAAGCTCTGTTGAGGTTATCCTTATTCAGTATCTTACCTAAGATATCCAGCTCTGCACTGTCTCTTTCTTTCCATATCCGGTTAAATGAGCGGTGCGCTCTCACATACCCTTTACGTTCCGCGCTATCTCTCTGCGAGCAGCTCTCTTTGTTTTCCGTACCCATGTGCTCATTTCTCCTTTCCGGGTCATACTCAAGACTCCTATTGATTCGGTCCTTCACCTCTCGGCTACTATGACCTCTGCTGACTTCTGTGCGTTCAGCACTGCTTTGGGCAGTGGTTACCTCTTTCGAAGCATACCGCACAGACCTCCCCGGGTACCACACGTTTCTTTCTCTCCATCCATCTGCCACATTTATTCCACATGATTCCGTGTAGTTATTAGGCTTCAACTTGGTGAGCAGTCTTACCCTCATGCGAAACCTTATATGTGATTTCTGTTCGTCAGACCAGAGATTTGCCCGCAGGGTAGTATATTCCCCACATCCGGCTTCCTTCGAATTCCACCTCGCGATGGACACCCTTGCCTTCGGCTATATCCTTCCCACTACCGGGCGGATTCCGGACTTGCACCGGTTAGAAACGTGCGCCGCCGGGCGCACTCATACAAAAAAGACGATGTCCTCGGATCTCTCCGAAAACATCGCCTTTTCTAATTTTCATGAAGTTTTATTAACTCTTATTTCATTTAGGCTTTTACCCAAATTAGATTCACATTTCCTTCATTTGCATTCGCTTAATCCAGGCATTTGCCCCAATTTGCGTCCGCCTACAGGATTGCCTGTACCGGGCACTTCTTTGCGCACTTACCGCAGTTCTTACACTTCGTGTAATCGATAACTGCCACGTTATTATCCATATGGATTGCATCAAACGGGCACTCCTTTGTACACAGCGTACATCCGATACATCCTGCGGTACATACCTTCTTGACTGCCGGTCCACGATCGTGGGAAGCACACTGTACGAGGTGCTTTGCCTTGTACGGAACCAGAGTGATCAGGTTGCGCGGGCAGGCAGCAACACACTTGCCACATGCCATACACTTTTCTTTGTCTACCACTGCAATGCCGTTTACCACATGAATCGCATCAAACTCACATGCCTTCACGCAGGAACCGAAGCCCTCACAGCCGTAAGAACAAGCCTTCGGACCACCACCCGGAACAACGGATGCCTCACGGCAGTCATGAATTCCAGAGTACTCATACAGAGTCTGTGCCTTGTCGCAGGTTCCCTTACATTTTACAAATGCTACGTTCTTGTCGCCCTCTTCTACGGTTACACCGAGAATCTCAGCAATCTTCTCGCCGACTGCCGCACCGCCTACCGGACAGGTATTCGGAGCTGCCTCGCCATTTGCGATTGCCTTTGCCAGAGCGTCACAGCCTGCAAATCCACAGCCACCACAGTTGTTTCCCGGAAGCTCTGCACGGATTGCCAGCTCTTTTTCGTCCACTTCAACTTTAAATTTCTCACCGAACAGCCCCAGACCGATACCAACTACGATACCAGCTGCCGCAACTACTGCTGCCGCGATGACTACTGCCATTATATCCATCCTCGTCTCTCCCTCCTACAATAATCCGGAAAATCCGAAAAATGCGATCGCCATCAGTCCTGCAGTTACAAGAACAATCGGAGATCCCTGGAAACTGTAAGGAATATCATTTCCCTCAATTCTCTCACGGATGCCGGCAAGCAGAACAATCGCAATCGTGTAACCGATTGCAGTTGCCACGCCGTTTACTACGCTCTGTACGAAGCCGTAACCATTCTGTACGTTGGTCAGCGCTACACCGAGAACGGCACAGTTCGTCGTAATCAGCGGAAGGAATACGCCCAGTGCGTTGTAGAGGGACTCCATGCACTTGTGCAGGAACATCTCTACAATCTGTACCAGAGCTGCGATTACAAGGATGAAGACGATCGTCTTCATGTAATCCAGTCCCAGCGGATTTAAAATATAGTTGTAAATCAGACTAGCCACGATGGAAGCGATCGTAATAACGAAGATTACCGCACCGCCCATACCTGCTGCAGTCTCTACCTTACGGGATACACCGACGAAGGAACAGATGCCCAGGAACTGGCTCAGTACAACGTTGCTGACCAGCGCAGAGCTGATCGCAATAACCAGTAATTCTTTCATTTATTTGCCCTCCCCTTCGGTCTTATGCTCGGCGCAGGTCATGCAGTTGCCAGTGCAACCGAAGTTTTCTTTCTCTTCCTTATCTGCGGAACCATTCGTTGCGCACGGTGCTTTCAGCTTGTTCTGAAGAGCGGTCAGCATGGACAGAACGAAGAATGCGCCCGGTGCAAGAATAAAGATAGAGATCGGCTGGAAGGAAGACGGAGTTACCTGAATGCCGAATACAGTTCCGGCACCAAGAACCTCACGGCATGCTCCGATCAGTCCAAGTGCGATTGTGAATCCAAGACCCATTCCAAGTCCATCAAATGCGGACAGGATCGGGGTATTCTTCATTGCGAAGGACTCGGCACGACCAAGGATGATACAGTTTACAACGATCAGCGGGATGTAAATACCAAGAGCGCTGTACAGGGACGGAAGAAAACCTTCCATCAACATATCTACGATCGTTACGAGTGATGCTACGACTACGATCTCGCCAGGAAGACGAACGCGGTCCGGAATCAGGTGGCGCAGTGCAGAAATCAGAAGGTTTGCACACACAAGCACCGCCGTGGAAGAAAGTCCCATGCCGACACCGTTGATTGCGGAGGTTGTTACCGCCAGAGTCGGGCAAAGACCAAGCATCTGTACGAAAATCGGGTTTTCTTTCCAGATACCATTGTATAAACGTTCTACATATTTGTTCATGATTGCCCCTCCTACTGTGTGATGCAGTTCTCTACGAAGTAGACTGCCGCATTGACTGCACCGGTCGTTGCTTTCGATGTGAAGGTCGCACCACTGATGGCCTGAATCTCCGCATCAGAAGCAGGAGCCGTCTTTGTTACTGAGAATGTTGCTACCGGTTTTCCGTTGAACTGATCCTTGAACTCCGGCTCTTTTGCCTTCATACCAAGACCCGGGGTCTCGCTGATGGACAGGAAACCGATTCCGGTCAGGGTGTTCTCTTTCGTCACACCGACGGAAATCTGAACAGTTCCATTGTAACCGTCGTTAGAGGTAGAGGTAATCAGATAACCGATCACGTTTCCGCTTGCATCGAGTGCCTCCTGTGCACCGTCAACGGATACGTTTCCGAAGTCCTGACCAGAAAGGTCGCAAGCCTCTACGGCACTCTTCAGATCATCGGTCTCCTCAAAGCTTGCTGCATCCGGATAAACCTCTTTATATGTAGCAGTTGCTGCTGCGAGCTGTGCTGCTGCAATCGGAGCCTTGGTTACCTCATGTACAGCACCTAAGCATACGCCGGCAATCAGGGTAATCGCAAATAAGATGGACGCGTCTTTCATAATTCCTTTCATGACTACTTGCCCTCCTTTTTCGCAAACATTTTTGCCCAACCGCTCTCGCTCTCTCTGCCGAATGCTGCCGGAAGGGTCGCCTTCTCAATAACCGGAACAAGCAGGTTGCTCAGGATGATTGCGTAGGAAACGCCCTCTGCGGAAGCCCCCCACAGACGGAAGATACCGGTCAGAAGACCAAGAACAACACCGAACACGTACTGACCAGCCGGGGTTACCGGGCTTGTCACATAATCGGTTGCCATGAAGAATGCACCGAAGATCAGACCACCTCCGCATACTTCACAGGCTACATAATACGGATCATGATTGCCGAAGATGAAGATGAAGACTGCGGTTGTGATGATGTAGGTCAGCGGGATGCGCAGGGAAATTACCTTGCGAACTACCAGGTAAGCTGCACCGATCAGAAGAGCGATGACAGAAACCTCACCGATGGTTCCCGGAATCTTACCGATGAACATGGATGCTAAATCCATCGTCTCACCATTTCTCATAGCTGCCAGAGGAGTTGCACCACTCCATCCATCCAGAGTAAAGCTGGACATCTTTCCTGCGAAGGAGATCAGCAGGAAGCATCTTGCTGCCAGTGCCGGGTTCATGAAGTTCTGACCCAGACCACCGTAAAGCTGTTTTACAACGATAATTGCAAATACACCGCCAAGTGCCGGAATCCACAGCGGAATCGTTGCCGGCATATTCAGCGCAAGAATCATACCGGTTACGACTGCACTGAAATCAGAGATCGTGATCGGCTTCTTCATTCCTTTTTCATAGACATACTCACTCAGCACGCAGGCTAAAATCGTTACAATCAGAACCAGCAGGGCATGAAGACCAAACTGGAACACGCCGTATGCCGTTGCAGGTAACATAGCAATCGCTACATCCATCATGATGCTACGGGTTGTCTCACTGCTACGCACATGCGGGGACGAAGACACATTAAATAATTTACTCATTTCTTATTCGCCTCCTGCGCTTTCTTTCTGCGGTTAGCCGCAACCGTCTTTCTCATTTCCTTAAATGCCTGAGTAAGCGGTCTCTTGGCAGGACAAATGAACGTACAGCTTCCGCACTCCATACACTCCATACCATTTATTTTCTCGAATCGGTCACAGTCACCCTTGAGTGCTGCGTCCATCATCATAACCGGAACAATATGGCTCGGGCATACGCTGATGCACTTACCGCAACGGATACACGGAGTCTCCTGATTTGCCTTGACCTCATCCTTTGTAAAGCAGGTCAGAGCAGAGTTCGTCTTGATGACCGGAACGTCCAGAGTAAACATTGCCATACCCATCATAGGACCACCGGAAATCACCTTCTCCGGCTCGGTCTTGAATCCGCCAGCTGCCTCAACGATCTCCTGCATGTTCGTACCAATCTTGACACGGAAGTTCTGCGGGTTTGCCACAGCATCACCGGTCACGGTAAATGTACGCTCCATCAGCGGAGTGGTCTTGCAGACTGCCTGATAAATTGCGCGCATCGTATCTACGTTGTCCACGATACAGCCTGCATCTGCCGGGAGCATGGAGGAATTTACCTTGCGCCCTGTGATTGCATAAATCAGGGAACGCTCACCACCCTGCGGATACTTGGTCTTTAACGGACATACGGAAATACGAGGCTCGTCCTTCACAAGCTCCGTCATCTTTTTGATGGCCTCCGGCTTGTTGTCCTCGATACCGATCACACCTTTTGCCTTCTCAAACAGCTGAAGAACGACTTTCAGTCCTCCGATTACCTGCTCAGGAGCCTCCATCATCAGACGATAGTCGGAAGTCAGATACGGCTCACACTCTGCACCGTTAAGCAAAATGTAATCGATCGCATTCTCATCCTTCGGAGAAAGTTTTACGTTGGTCGGGAAGCCTGCACCGCCCAGACCTACAATTCCCGCTTCCTTTACGATGGTGCGAATATCCTGCTTGGAAAGTGTGGACGGATCACGGTCTGCTCCCAGACCCTCTACCGTGTTGTACTCTCCGTCATTGGTTACCACGATGGAATTCACCATCGCACCACTGGCAACTCTGCGCATCTCCACTGCCTTTACTGTTCCGGAAACTGAACAGATTACATTTGCAGAGATAAATCCACTGGCTTCGCCGATTTTCTGACCCACCAGAACCTGATCGCCTTTTTTTACAAGTGGCGTTGCCGGAGCACCGATGTGCTGGGACATCGGATATACCATATCGCCCTTCGGCATCAGGACCTGAACCGGCTTGCTCTCAGACAGTTCTTTTCCCTCGAAAGGATGAACGCCGCCTCTAAATGTAGCCAATCCCATTACCTTTACCCTCTTTCTATACATTTTCGACTTCTATTGACAAATAATCTCGTTTGTCATCTGTATCAGTATAGCACATTTGCGTAAATTAGACAATTTCATCTTTAACATTGTATACAAAAACCAGCACCGATTTTCCTTGTAAATTCAACGTTTTGGGCAGTTTTTCCTCCCAATTTTCGTTAAATTTCAAACAGGTTTTTCCCCATTTCACCCGCACGATTTTTCTGAACCACAGATTTTTTTTCTTCTTTTTTGGCTTTTTCCGTTAAATTCCCGTTAATAAATGATAAAAAAATATCATTATTCTTTATCACGCTAAAGTTCTATTAATTTTACTTATAGATCTATTGAATTATTGCAGTTTTTTTATCAGTAAGCGGATTTCAAAATTTCTTTTTATTTTTTTTTGATTTTGTGCAATAAAAATGCTCCGTCCTGCATTAACCTAATGAACGGATGAAAAGAGCTTTTGTTTTTGGCTGAGGCGAGGCAGTAACCATTTAGGTATTTTAATTTATTTTTTTACGAAATTCCTTAATGCATTACACCCCATCACACACACACCTTTCCACGGCCGAAGACAAGACTGTTTTCAATCAGAGGAAGCGTCACTGGCGCTTCCCTGATATACATAATAAAAAAAGAAAACAAAAAAGAAGCGCAACTTCCGGAACTTATGATTCCGAGAGTTACGCCTCTTTTTTTATTGTCTTTTTATTTTATCAGGGTGTCTCATCCGCACACCCACTGATTCAAACAGCTCTTGCATTGATTCTATGATTCTGCATCTTGCAATCAGTCTTTGTCTTTTCTGCCAAAGAGACCCTTCTTGTGCTTCTCCTTCGGCGGTTCTTCTCCACGCATCAGCGCATCGTAAGTGCGAAGTGCTTCTTTCTGAGCCTCCGTCATGCGATCCGGCACCTGAACAACGAGGGTGACATAGTGATCTCCGCGCAGATTGCGATTGCGCAGGGACGGAACACCCTTTCCTTTCAGACGGACTTTCGTATCGGTCTGTGTTCCCGGCTTCACCTCAAACTCAACCTCGCCGTCGACCGTCTTGATGCGGATCGGTCCGCCGAGTGCTGCCGTTGCAAAGGAGATCGGAACGGTTGAGAACAGGCTTGTATCCTGACGCTTGAAGATCGGATGCTGGGAAACCACGATCTCAACGAGCAGATCGCCTCTCTCTCCACCATTCGTTCCCGGCTCACCACCGCCTGCACAGCGCACGCACTGACCATTGTCGACACCGGCAGGAATTGTAACCTTGAACGTCTTCTTCTTCGTGATGTATCCGGTACCATAGCAATCCGGGCACTTCTCCTTGATGACCTTACCCTTACCACCGCACTCCGGACAGGTCTGCACATTCTGCACCTGACCAAAGATCGACTGCTGGGTGTAGAGAATTCTTCCCTTACCACCACATTTCGGACAGGTCTCCGGGGATGTTCCAGCCTTCGCTCCGCTTCCGTGACAGGTTGCGCACTCCTCTTTGAAATTGATCTCCACTTCCTTCTCGCATCCAAAAACAGCTTCCTCGAAGGTAATACGGACTGCGGTGCGCACATTTGCTCCACGCGCCGGACCATTGTAGGAGCTTCCTCCACGGCTTCTGCCACCGCCGAAGAAATCTCCAAAGATGTCCCCGAAAATATCGCCCATGTCGCCGTAATCGAATCCACCGAAACCGCCTGCTCCACCGCCTGCGCCTCCGTCAAATGCGGCATGACCGAACTGGTCATACTGTTTTCTCTTCTGCGGATCACTGAGAACACTGTATGCCTCAGATGCTTCCTTAAATTTCTGTTCAGCCTCTTTATCCCCCGGATTGGCATCCGGATGAGATCGGAAGAGCGTCGTGTAGGGAAAGAGTGTAGATCTCGGTGGT
>OOBK01000686.1_pt1 | contig 21720 bp, 19 predicted proteins | sample 1671541 | NCBI WGS metagenome assembly OOBK01 (sample SAMN06348167, study PRJEB24527) | human gut metagenome | biome: human gut; feature: ankylosing spondylitis patient; material: feces | host: Homo sapiens | place: China | collected 2015-10 | reverse complement strand
TCCTTCCCAGAAGTCAATGTTGTTCTCTCTTGCAAAATCACGCATCTTCTTCTGGGATGCTGCTGTTTTCGGGCTGTCGGACGGCACGTTGTGGTCGACGATGAAAACGAGCTTTTTCGGATCCGCAATGTGCGGGTGGTTTAATTTGTTGCGGTACATATCAACCGTCAGATGAGTTGTTCCGTCGTTGCTCATCAGACGATCCAGTGTTACGGTGTGGATATCTCCCGGTTTTACTTCCGGAACGCCGGCTGCAGCGGCGATAATTTTCTCTGCAATTGTCATTCCCATGGTTCTTACTCCTCCTCGCGGTTCAAAGAGGCAATCAAGCCTCCCTGATTCAGTATGTTCTGCATATATTCCGGCAGTTTGGTGCAGGTGTACGTTTTGCCGTTCACCTCTGCGGTTCCCTCGGACATATGGAGGACCATGGTGTCCCCGTCTTCTACGGCATCCGGCAGGTCTTTACAGACAATCGCCGGCAGACCGATGTTGATGGCGTTGCGGTAGAAGATACGCGCGAACGAGGACGCGATAACGCAGGAAACGCCGTTCTCACGGAGAACGAGCGGTGCGTGCTCACGGGAGGAGCCGCAGCCGAAGTTACGGGTTGCGACGACGATGTCGCCGGGATGCATATTCTTTACAAAATGCGCGTCGATGTCCTCCATTGCATGGGTAGACAGCTCCTTCGGGTCTGCAATATTCAGATAACGTGCGGGAATGATAACGTCGGTATCGACATTGTCGCCGTACTTGAAAACCTTGCCTTTTGCGTTCATGGTATGTGTTTCCTCCCTTACTTCAGGTCGTCCGGCGCACAGATGTAGCCTGCAACCGCACTTGCCGCAGCGACAGCCGGGCTTGCCAGATAAATTTCCGAGGTGATATGACCCATACGGCCGACAAAATTGCGGTTGGTGGTGGAAACCGCCTTCTCGCCGTGCGCCAGGATACCCATATGGCCGCCGAGGCACGGACCGCAGGTCGGCGTGGAAACGATAGCGCCTGCCTGAATGAAGATCTTGGTCAGACCCTCCTCGATGCACTGGAGGTAAACGTCCTGTGTCGCCGGGATGATGATGGTGAGCACGTTCGGGTTTACCTTGCGGCCCTTGAGGATTTCGGCTGCAACGCGCATATCATCGATGCGGCCGTTGGTGCAGGAGCCGATAAATACCTGGTCGATCTCTGTTCCTTCCAGTTCGCTGACATTGCGGATCTTGTCTACCTGGGATGGACATGCCATAACCGGTACAAAATCCTCTGCCTTGTATTCCATTACCTTGCAGTAGTTAGCGTCTGCATCTCCTGCCAGGCTCTTCTGGTAATCATTTAAGGTAATATCACAATATTCTGCTGTCTTTTCATCTGGTGTAAACAGCGCACATTTAGCACCTGCTTCAATGGCCATGTTGGAAATGGTCATACGGCTGGCAACTGTCATGTTCTCTACTGCGCTTCCAGAAAATTCCAGTGCCTTGTAGGTAGCGCCATCCGCACCCAGATCACCGATCAGACGTAAAATAACATCCTTTGACATTACATTTTCAGGCAGCTTGCCATTGATCACAACTTTAATGGTCTCCGGCACCTTGATCCACATGGTTCCGGTTCCTAAGATACTTGCCATTTCTGTATAGCCGATACCGGAAGAGAATGCGCCTACACAGCCGTAGGTAGTTGTATGGCTGTCTGTACCAAATGCAATATTACCTGGCTTTACATAACCTGCTTCTGTCATCAGCTGGTGGCAGATACCATCGCTTCTGTGTACATGGGTCATGCCGTATTTTTCAGCAAAGGCATCACCTGTATGGAAATGTCTGGTATCATCTAACTGGCTTGCAGGTACCAGGTGGTCGTAGATCAGGACCACTTTATCCGGGTCCCAAAGCTTCTCAAAGCCCATTTCCTTGAATTTTTCCGCTACAAAAGGGATAAATATATCATGGATCATGACACGGTCCACATTTACAGTCACAATATCTCCCGGCTTTACTTCTTTGCCGGTATTATGCTCTATGATCTTTTCAATTACTGTCTTTCCCATTTCTTACACTCCTCCTAATCCAGACCATTCAGTTTGCGCATAGCCTTTACCAGACCGCCTGCGCGGATAATGCTCATCAGGTTCTCTGGAAGAGAGGCGATTGGGTATGTTTTTCCATTGTAATCCACATGTTCGTTCATTACAACAGAGATGGTATCTCCCTCTTTGATGTCATCATAGAGAGTTGGCTGCTCGATCAGAAGCAGACCATTGTTGATGGAGTTGCGGAAGAAGATCCTTGCAAAGGATTTTGCGATCACGCACTGAACTCCCAGTGCCTTAATAATCTCCGGCGCCTGCTCTCTGGAGGAGCCACAGCCAAAGTTCTTTCCTGCAACAATAATATCTCCCGGCTTGATCTGCGCTGCCAGTTCCGGGCGCAGCGGGGAAAATCCGTACTGTTTCATATCATCTATGGTTTTTAATGCAAGGTACTCTGTTGGGATAATGATATCCGTATCAATATCATCTCCCAAAACCCATACCTTTCCTATCATTTTATCCATTTTTCTATATCCTCATATCTTTGATTTATTTCGTAAACTCACGAACCACGCATTACATCACATCCTCAGCCAGAGCGATCTCTCCTGCAATGGCAGAAGCGGTAACCGTAGCTGCAGAACCTAAATATACCTTAGAGCTTGGATGTCCTGCACGGCCCTTGAAGTTTCTGGTGCCTGTACTGATCAGGACTTCATTTTCACCGATCACGCCCTGACAGCTTCCCCAGCATACGCTGCAGTTCGGGTTCATGACAATAGCGCCTGCTTCCATGAAGATATCGATCAGGCCTTCTTTTAATGCCTGACGGTAAACGGTCTGGCTTGCAGGGACTACCAGGAAACGTACTTTTTCTGCCACTTTTTTGCCCTTGATAATAGAAGCACCCACTCTTAAATCTTCAATACGTCCATTGTTGCAGGAACCTAAGAATGCTTCGTCGATCTTAATTCCACGAACTTCTTCTGCAGGAACTACATTATCCACAAAATCCGGTTTTGCAGCCACAGGACGTACCTTGGATAAGTCAAAGGTATATTCTCTCGCATACACTGCATCCGGATCACTCTTGTATACAGCTTTCGGCTTTCTGCCATGTGCTTCCAGATATTCTAATGCCTTTTCATCTGCCTCAAAAATGCCGGTCTTTGCACCTGCCTCTACTGCCATGTTGCAAAGTACCATACGTTCGCTGATGCTTAAGGACTTTGCACCTTCTCCGGTAAATTCCATTACCTGGTAATTACATCCGTTTGCACCGATCTCACCGATGATGGTTAAGATCAGGTCTCTTGCATAAACGCCTTCCGGCAGTTTTCCTACTAAGTTAAATTTTACAGTCTCAGGAACCAGTACCCAGGATTTTCCAGTTACCATTCCATAAAGGAAATCCGTACATCCAACGCCTGTACCAAAAGCACCTAAAGCGCCATAAGAACAGGTATGGCTGTCTGCCCCGAAGATCAGCTCACCGGAACATACATAATTTTCTATCATTACCTGATGGCAGACGCCTTTTCCTTCCCAGAAATCAATGTTATTTTCTTTTGCAAAATCACGCATCTTCTTCTGGGATGCTGCTGTTTTCGGGCAGTCAGAAGGTACGTTGTGGTCTACGATGAATACCACTTTTTTTGCATCAGCAATATGTGGATTTTTTAATTTATTCCGGTACATGTCCACAGTCAGATGTGTGGTACCGTCATTACTCATTAAACGGTCTAATGTTACAGTATGGATATCTCCCGGTTTTACGCTTTCTACGCCGGCTGCTGCCGCTATGATCTTTTCTGCGATCGTCATTCCCATTTTCCTATTCCTCCTCACGGTTTAATGAGGCGATCAGTCCGCCCTGGTTTAAAATATTCTGCATATATTCCGGCAGCTTGGTGCAGGAATAGGTCTTGCCATTTGCCTGGGCAGTTCCATCTGACATGGAAAGTTCCATGGTATCGCCGGTCTTTACCTCATCCGGCAGCTCCTTACAGACAATAACAGGAAGTCCGATGTTGATAGCGTTTCTGTAGAAAATTCTTGCAAATGACTTTGCAACAATAGCCTGTACGCCTAATGCCTTTAAAACACCTGGTGCCTGCTCTCTGGAAGAACCACAGCCAAAGTTTTCGCCGCCTACAACGAAATCTCCCGGTTTTACTTTTTTAGGGAAATCCGGGTCTAAAGACTCAAAAGCATGCTCTTTCATCTCTTCTAAGTTCGGTAAAAGCAGATACTGTGATGCGATGATCTGATCTGTATCAAGGTCATTATGAAATTTAAAAATGGTTCCTTTTGCCATGATATATGTATTCCTTTCTTAAAACCGCCTTGTCTGGGTTTTGTTTTTCTGTGTTTTTTATGTTTTGAACTGATATGTAGTATACCATAGAATGTACTATAATGGAAATGGTGGTTATTGATACATTTAATAACTGTAAGTTATAGAATGCGCCCCACAGATAACCTGTATCATAGAAAAGAGATTGAGATCAAAAGTATTTTTCCCCGCTGATACCGAATTGCTGCGTGCTTTTCTCTCTCACACTTCTTTTACTGTAATTTCATGTACATCCGAGTTATAATGACTTTATATCGAATCCTTAAGGAGGTAGACTTACATGATATGCATAAAAAACGGAACGATCCACACAGCAGTTGATCCGCAGCCATTCACAGGAGATATCCTTATAGGCGGCGGAAAGATCTTAAAGATCGCCAGTCACATTGATGATGATTATGAACAGTTGATCGAAGCTGCCGGACTTAATATTTATCCTGGTTTTGTTGAGGCACACTGCCATACAGGTCTTGATGGCTACGGCAACGGCGTACCAGGACAAGATACCAACGAATGGAATGACCCAGTAGTGCCACAACTGCGGGCTATTGACGGCATCAATCCTATGGATCCCTGCTTTGAAATGGCTGCCAAAGCCGGGATCACCTGCTTTGCCACAGGTCCAGGAAGTTCTGATGCCATTGGAGGCACTTTCGCAGCTGTGAAACCCATGGGAAAACGTATTGATAATATGATCCTTAAATACCCTATTGCCATGAAATGTGCTTTTGGTGAAAATCCAAAACGACGCTATATGACCAGCCGCATGTCCACCCGTATGACCAATGCAGCTTTGATCCGGGAAGCACTGCAGAAAGCTGCATTATACATGGCAAAAAAAGAGGCCGCCGGTGATGACGTCTCCAAGCTGCCTGCTTTTGATCAAAAATCAGAATCCCTGATTCCTGTTTTAAAAGGAGAACTTCCTTTAAAAGCCCATGCCCATCAGGCAAATGATATTTTTACTGCCATCCGCATAGCAAAGGAATTTCACACAAAACTGACTCTGGAACATGTAACAGAAGGTCACCTGATCGTGGAAGAACTAGTAAAAGAGAATCTGCCATTAGCTGTAGGTCCAACCTTCGGACATGCCACCAAAGTAGAACTGCTAAATAAAAGCTGGACCACTCCAGGCATCCTGGCAAAAGCTGGCTGCCATGTTTCCATTATTTCCGATGCACCTGTTACCCCGCTGCACAACCTGCCCCTCTATGCCGGCATGGCCATGAAAGCCGGTATGGATCCCTACGATGCCCTGCGGGCCATCACCATCAATGCCGCCGAACACATCGGTGTTGCTGACCGGGTAGGTTCCCTGGAAACCGGAAAAGACGCCGACCTTGTGATCTGCAAAGGCTCTCCTATGGAAATTTCAGGAGTGGTGAAGTATGTGTTTATTAATGGGGAATTGGTGGAATAACATTATATACCAAAAACTGCTGTATACAGTTTTATCACTCCCGTATACAGCAGTTTTTATTTTCTTCTTATTCTGTTTTTAAAAATACTTCTTGCTTCCCCAAAGATTACTTCTTTTAAGGTCCAGATATTCATTATAAGCCTTTTCAAGGATCTGCTTTTCATTGGAAAACTTCAGCAGATGATATGCTTCGTAAAATTTGTAATACCCGGAATCCAGAAAGTATTCTTCCCGCTGTGGTTTACTGTAGTAGCTGTCAGCCATCATCAGATACCAGTGTACATCTTTTTCTACCACATCCTGGGGCGTATTAAAGGTGTACTGGCTCTTTCCAATGTACTTAATGATAGAAGCGCTTACTCCGGTCTCTTCTTTTACTTCCCTAAGAGCCGTTTCTTTGTATTCTTCGCCAGCTTCTACTGTTCCCTTAGGCAGGACCCAGCCCTCATATTTGTTCTTGTAATTCTTATACAGGACCAGGATCTTCCCTCGAAATATAACCACACCGCCGCAGCTCGTTGCCTCAATCATTGCAATTCCTCCCGGTTTTGGTGTGAATCTGAATAACTGGTTTTAGTATACAACGTTTGAGGGTTATATGCAAGAAGGAAATCTGAGTCGCTAGATGCTTATAATGGTTTTATTATTGGATGTGATAATGCTTTTTCATTCCTTCTAAAAACTCTGGTTCTGATGACAGACGGGTGATATCGCTGGTGCGGCCATCTAGTTGCATGGCGGTGATTAATTTTAAGATGGTCAGTTCACCGGCAGATTTTCCCTCTATTTTGCTCTCTTCCACCCAATCAAGAAGTCCTTTGCACATATTGATTCCTCCTTCTTCACTACGATACTTATCTTTGACCATCTGCAGCTGTTTGGTGTCTGTCATGGCTGCGATCAGGTCGTAGGCATCTTCATCTATGTTTGTAAACTGCTCTTCTCTTTCTTTCAGATATTGTTTTACTGCTTCTTTGTCTAATGAACGGCGGATAAATCCAAATACCTCTCTCACATCTGTTTGAAAACATTCCTCGTTTGTAAATCTGCGGACATCTAAAACATGGATCGGATAGTGGTTGATAAATGTTTTTATCTCTTCCGGAAGATCTTTGTGGGCTAAAATATCATAAATATCTTTGCTGTTGTTCCACGGCTCTTCACCATAATAGATCACAATGGTTACAACTGGTGTTAAAACGTCTGTGTCTGTCAGACTGCTGATATAATCTTTTTTGTTTAAAACACCTTTCTCCCGGTTTTGTTTCTGCAGCTTTTTCATCTGCCGGTCATAAGACAAAGCATCTTCTACCATCACTCGCACCGGCATTCCCCTGTGGATCTTATCCTGGTGTTCCAGGGCAATGATCGTAAATGATGTACCAAACGCAACTCTCTTTACTCCATCACGGAAACGCTGTATCTTTTTCCTTTTTTGTACACCCCAACTGTCTTTTTGTGATTTTCCTGTTTCTCTTGTATCCTGGCTATAAAGCTGTTTTTCCATTATAACCTGCTTTCCATCAAAGATATATCCATTTAACAGATCCGCATACCGCCTGTCGTCATCGAAAAATATCGCTGTTTCTATGTCCTTTGTCCCCATTTATTCTCCCCTTTCTTGCTGTTGCAAGGCAAAGGGGCAGTTTCTAATATTTATTATACAAAATCCAGTTATAAATTTCAATATCCCCCACCCCCGTGCCTGTTTTTAAACAGAATTTCCTGAGACCATTTCCACTTCTTTTAAATTTTTGCTTTTGATCCATGATTTTTAGCTGAAGCTGCCTGAATACAGATATGCAACGCATTAAACATTACATAGTTTTGAAATATTATTCTTTATGATTAAGAAATGTAACCATAGTATATCATAGCGGGATCCAAAAATCCACCACAATTTTCCCCCTGCATAAAAATAGCCTCACAGACCGCATTTATGCATCTTTGTGCACTCATGCGTTATCTGCAAGGCTGGTTTTATTATTGCTCTCACGAGCCGTCCACTCAGGTCCCCGCACTAACGTGCTCTACTGCCTGCTTACGCAGGCTGGACCTTCGTTAATGGCTTTGGAAAAACAAATGCCGCCTTCGGCGTCGCTTGTTCTTCCCTGCGCTCATCGGCCACCCATGATCCCCATAAAGATCTTCTCATCTGTAATAGGCAGTTCCCTGATCCTTACGCCTACTGCATTATACACTGCATTTGCAATAGCCGGAGATGGGGTGTTGATAACGATCTCACCGATGGATTTTGCGCCAAATGGGCCGGTTGGCTCGTAGCTGCATTCAAATTCTACCTGGACTTTTCCAATATCCAGACGGCTTGGTACTTTGTACTGCATGAAGGAATTTTCATGGACACGGCCATGGTCGGAATAGGTTACATCCTCGTACATTGCCATACCGATTCCCTGTGCCAGGCCACCTTCTGTCTGTACTCTTGCCAGGTTCTCGTTTAATGGGGTTCCACAGTCTACAGCTGCTGCAAACTGAAGCAGCTCAATATGACCGGTTTCCTTGTCGATCTCCACTTCTGCGGCGCCTGCCATAAATGGTGGCGGAGAAACAGGTGAAGAATGGGATTCTGTAGCCTGGAGGGCTTCTTCATTAAAGCACATGGCTCTGTTTCCAATGTCCTTTAATGTGATCTCTGCCGGTTCGCCTTCAGGGGCATTTAATCTGCGCACTGTCTTTCCTGCAAACTCCAGTTCATCCTCAGAGCAATTCAGATATTCTGCCGCCTTCTTTAATATCTTCTTTTTCAGTGACTCACAGGTCTTTACTACTGCCATACCTGTTAAATATGCAGTACTGGAAGCATAGGAACCGGAGTCATATGGGGAAATATCCGTATCAACACCGTAAACTACGATATCATCCAGCTCACAGTCCAGACACTCTGCTGCTACCTGGGCCAGTGTGGTATCACAGCCGGTACCCATATCAGCTGCACCAATGGTCATGCTGTAAAAGCCGTCATCATTTACCTTAATGGTAACGCTTCCCACGTCTACGCCGGAAATTGCGGAGCCCTGCATAGCCATTGCAAGACCAACTGCCCTTACCTTTCCATTTCCCATATCTTTTCTCGGATATTTTTCATCCCAGCCGATCATCTCCATAACCTTGTCCACGCAGCGGTCAAGGGCGCAGCTATTGGCAGTCTCGCCGTAGTAAGCAGGCATCACCTGTCCCTGGCGGACCATATTTTTCTTTCTAAGCTCGATCGGGTTCATTCCCATCTGGGCTGCCAGCTCATCCATAGCAGACTCTACAGCAAAAATACCCTGGGTTGCTCCATATCCGCGGTAAGCACCTGCAGACATACGGTTGGTATAAACTACATCATAAGCAAAGCGGAATGCCTTTGGTGTGCCGTACATAGGAATGGACTTATGGCCGGAAAGACCTACAGTGGTCGGTCCGTGTTCACCAAATGCACCTGTATTGGACAATGTATACACATCCATTGCCTGTAAAATACCATTGTCATCGCAGCCGATCTTTACCTTTACTTCCATTTCGTGACGTGGAGAAGAGGCGATCTGGGACTCATAACGGCTGTAAATGATCTTAGCCGGTTTTCCCGTCTTCATGGTAACGATAGCCGGATAAACCTCTGCTACAACAGTCTGCTTTGCGCCAAAACCGCCACCGATTCTTGGCTTGATCACGCGGATCTTTGACTTTGGCACATCCAGTGCATGAGCCAGAATACGGCGCACATGGAATGTAACCTGGGTGGAGTCTACTACATTTAAACGTCCGTATACATCCATATAAGTAAAGGCACGGAAAGTCTCCATCATAGCCTGCTGGTTCGCCTTGGTGTGGTATGTTTTTTCCACAATGTGGCTGCAGCCTGCAAATGCCGCCTCCAGATCCCCATGAGTCTCTCCGCCACTGGCACATAAGTTTCTCTTATTATCAGCGCCTACATTACACAGGGCTTTCCAGCTGTCCTCCGGATGTACCAGGATCTTACCGTCCTTGGAGTCATGCATATCTAAAACAGGCTCTAACACCTGATATTTCACTTTAATAAGACGCATTGCATGGTCTACTGCAGCTTCTGTCTCACCTGCAATGATCGCCACTGCATCACCTACAAAGCGGACTCTCTGGTCCAGGATCAGACGGTCATAAGGACTTGGCTCAGGATACGTCTGTCCGGCCATGGTAAAACGCTTCTGCGGAACATCTTTCCATGTAAGGATACATTCGATCCCTGGTACTCTGGAAGCTACCTTGCAGTCGATCTCTTCGATCAGTGCATGGGCATGTGGGCTTCTAAGCACTTTTACGATCAGGCAGTCCTTTAATGCCAGGTCATCAGTGTAGACCGGCTTACCTGTTACCAGTGCCTTTGCGTCTTTCTTTACAACAGGAGCGCCGATCAGACGGAATTTCTTTCCTGTAGCAGGATTGATCTGTGTATATGCCATTTCCTTATGCCTCCTTTCCGCTCTGCTTCATATCCAGATATTTTTTTACAGCACGCAGCTGGGACATATATCCGCTGCAGCGGCATAAATTTCCGGAAAGATATTCTTTAATATCTTCCTCATCTGGATCTTTTAACTCTTTTTCCATAGCAAGAACGTTCATAATAAAGCCTGGATTGCAGAAACCACACTGCTCTCCGCCTTCTCTTGCTAAAAACATACCAAATTCTTCTGCCTCTTTCTGCAGACCTTCCAGTGTAGTCACATGGCGGCCATCTGCCCGGATCGCAAGTGTAGAACATGACAGAACCGGCTTTCCGTCCAGCCATACAGTACAAAGGCCGCAGTTTGCTGTCTCACAGCCTCTTTTTACGCTGTAGCAACCCAGATCACGTACCAGATCCAATAACAGCATATCCGGTCTTACATCTGTCTCTACCTGTTTTCCATTTAAGCGAAATGAAAGTCTCATACTATGCCCACGCTCCTTCCTTTGATCTGCTCCATAAGACGGCGGGTGTAAACAGTTGCCAGAGTCTTTCTGTAAGCACCGCTGGCGCGTGTATTATCGCCATAAGTAAATGCTTCTGCCGCTTCCTTTGCCATCTCTTTTAAGGTATCAAAATCATCCTCCGTAATGATCACTGCCTTTGCTTTTGCAGGTCTTGCCCCAACGGACACAAACCATTTGTTTCCAAGGTTGGAAACACAACAGGCGATCACCGGAAAATCGGTACGGGAATTGCGCTGACTGGTATAAGCAGCCTTTCTTCCGTCTTTCTTTATAATAATACGAACCAGGATATCCTTCTGATCCCTTCTTACAGGTCTGGCTGCAAATTCAGAAAGAGGAATGGTTCCCTCATGATACAGCTCCACATAAGTATCCAGTGCCAGAAAGCAGGTCAGTATATCGGAAAATCCGAAACGGGCAAAAATACTGCCTCCTACCGTAGCGCAGTTTCTCATCTGCACGCCAACGATATTTCTGGTACATTCCCTGAAAATACCATCAAAATACCGGTTCAGCCCCTCATGGGTCTCTAACTGGCGTAAACTGCACATACAGCCAATGGAAAACTCTCCTTCTTTTTCTTCGATTGCATCCAGTCCAAGCCCGGACAAATCTACAATAGTACGCTTGGTAATATGAGTCATTTTCATCCATACCATTCCGCCTACTACCAGACTGCTTCGCTTCTGACAAAGCTCATATGCCTCTGCCAGATCGCTTACCTTAACATAATCATCTGCTCGGAACACCTGTTTTTCCCCCTTCGTATGTTTGTGCTAATAAATATTGATAAGTTTTTCTAATAAATAGTTCGTCTTTTAGTAGAATTCAAAACAAAACAGGCAGATTATAACACGAAATCTGCCTGTTTTCCATAGAAAACGTTATTCTTTTTAAAGATTATCTCCCCATATATATATCAAACAACTGTCTTGCAATAGGTCCTGCGATTTTTCCACCGCTTCCGGACTCTTCTACCAGGACCGTAACAACGATCTTTGGTGACTCAGCCGGAGCAAAACCGGTAAACCATGCATGTGTCTCTTTTCCTGTTTCAAACTCCGCAGTTCCCGTTTTTGCAGCTACTGTATAGGCATCGGTGCGCACAGAAGAACCCGTTCCTTCCACCACTACATCACGCATCAGCTCTGTCAGATTTGCTGCCTCTGTGGCTGTCATAAGAGTTCCCCCTGAAGTCGGAAGGAATTTTTTCACTTCTTCCCCGCCGGCACTGACTACTCGGTCCAGCAAATATGGTTTCATCAGGGTTCCACCATTTGCAACAGCCGCAGTGATCAGCGCATTGTGAAGAGGCGTGATCAGTGTAGTTCCCTGGCCAATGGAAGTCTGTAAAACTTCCCAGGTTCCGGCGCCTCCTTTCATATTAAAAGAACTTTCCTTATAGGAGTAGCCGGATAATGGCAACGGATTATTAAATAGCAATTCCTCCGCCGTAGCATGGAACCGGTCCAGATCCATGGTCAGACCCAGGCTGGAAAATGCCCCGTTACAGGAATTAGCAAAAGCCTTCATAAAATCCTGGCTTCCATGGGCTTCACTGTGGAAACATTTAATGGAGTAGTCTCCATTATGATAAACGCCATTACAGTCAAAATGAAAATCCTTGTAATCGTCAGGATGCTCCCTCATATACTCAAGAGCCGTCACGATCTTAAAGGTCGATCCAGGAGGATATAGTCCGGCAGTTGCACGGTTTACCAGCTGCCCCTGGTTATTGGAACTGTCAGTAAGAGACGCCCAGTCCTGAAGAAGGGTATTTGGATCGTAACCCGGCTTGGAAACCATTGCCAGGATCTTTCCTGTATCCGGTTCCATGGCGATCACCGCTCCTCTCCTGTCTCCTAAAGCTGCATACGCTGCCTGCTGCAGTTCCATATCCAGAGTGGTAACCACGCTGTCTCCCAGATTTTTCGCACCTGCCAGCTCATTTCCCGCCTGCTCTACCAGATTGACATGAGAACTTAAAAGATAGAAGTTTGCCATGGCTTCAATGCCAGTTTTTCCTTTAGAGGAATAGCCTACCGCATGGTCAAACACACCTCCATAATTGTAAACCCTTGTTTCATTTCCCGCATCATCAGTGGTAGTCTCTGCCAGCACCGTTCCATCTGATGCCAGGATACTGCCTCTTACAATGCGGTCTGAAAAGCTGTCCAGTCTGGCATTGTAAGGATTGTTGATCACATCTTCGCTTTTCATCTGCAGAAAATATCCCATGTATACAGCCAGTGCTAAAAACAGGACCACACATGCATAAGTGATCACCAGCACTTTCCCATTGGGATCATATACCCGCTCTTTTGTCACTGACTTCCAGGTACCTTTTTCTGTATCTTTTTTGTTTTCTTTCTTTATCTCTTTACCTGTATTTTTTTTTGTACTCTTCTTTGCTGTCTGTTCCTTCTTTTCAGCCGTATTTTTCTTTCTGGAGACAGGTTCTCTTCGCGTACTTTTTTTCAGTTCTTTCATTCTTCCTGCGCCTCCATTTCTTCCATCTCTTCTTCATCATTCCGCTTGATGATATAAAGCCCCTGGATAATACTGAATAACAGGAATGTTGTCACAATGGAACTTCCTCCGTAACTTACAAACGGAAGTGTCACACCTGTAGATGGGATAAATTTAGTCACACCTCCCACTGTGAGAAAGACCTGTACCACATATTCCATTCCAAGACCCACTGCAATGATCTTGTAAAACATGGCCTGCATCTGGGTTGCGATCATCATAAACTGGATAAAACAGCCCAGACAGATCAGAAGGACGCAGATAGCAAAGATTGCTCCCATTTCTTCGGAGATAGCAGCAAAAATAAAATCCTTTTCCACTACCGGGATCCTGTTTGGCATTCCCTGGCACAGTCCCATGCCAAACCAGCCACCTGTTCCAATAGCAAACAGGGACTGGGTGATCTGATATCCTGTATTATCAATATCTGCCCATGGATTTTTCCATGCTGTAAATCTTCGTCTTACATGGTCAAAAAGTGTATATGCAATGGATGTAGCACCTTTTCCAAGAACACCTGCCGCGATCAGATACAGCCAGTTTCCTGTAGCAATAAACAGCATGATCACATAGCTGATAAAAAAGATCAGGGCGCTTCCCAGGTCTTTTGACAACACCAGGATCACTACATGAAGAGCTGCCACCACTGTGGTAATGCATATGTTCTTAAAATCCAGTGACTGATAAAACATGGACGCTACAAAAAATACAAAACTGATCTTTACAAACTCTGATGGCTGGATGGAGATTCCGCCAACAGTCAGTGATAACTGAGCGCCGAAACTTTCATTTCCTGCTACCCATACAACTAAAAGCGCAGCCAGCCCGATCCCTGCATACACCCACTGGAATTTATAAAGCTGCCAGAACCGTTCCATGATAAAAGGCACCAGCCAGGAAAGGATCGCAGCCGCTGCTACGATCACAAACTGCTTAAAAGCCTTATCCAGTCCCTTATCTAAAGACAGTCTGGTAAGCATGATAAAACCACAGGCCAGGAGCATACAACAGTTATTTACCAGAAGTCTTGACACATTCCTGTAAATAAACCGGTAGATATAAATGTAAAACAGGAAAAACACCACCTGTCCCATATAAAATACCAGCAGCATCCGCCTTAACGTTTCATCTTCTGTTTTCAGATACATCACCACATATGCCAGAAAATGCAGTAAAAACATGGCCCGGTTCTGCCTTGCACACACTTTTCTCTTCCGTTCCAGATCCGGGAAAGAAAAGAAACGGAAATTGGCATAGGTATAAATGGCCATCAGCAATATCATCAGATATTTGGATACTTCCACGATCAGATTTGTCATAGGCTATTCTACTCCCCGTCTGAAATGTCCTCTTGTAAAATCTTTCACTGGTTCGACAATTTCTCTTCCTTCTATAAAAGAAGCAGCAAAAGCTTCCAGTATCTTTTGTGTTTCTTCTTTTCCTTCTCTTGTAAAAGAAAGACGCAGGGAAGCCATGTTCAGCTCTCTTACTGCCTCTTCATTGCCAAATAAAGATAACGGAAGAGGATTTAAAATGGTATTGTAGCAGAAGTTGCAATGTGCCTTTAATGGAAGCCCGGCACCGGTGCGGTCCTTCATTATAAGGTGTTCCCTTTTGGCTGTACATCCCTTTAATGTTTTTACCACACACTGGGCAGAAACCATCATAGGAGCATGCCCATAAATGACCAGTTCTCCCGGTATTCCGTCCCTCTCACAGGCTTTTGCCACTGCCTTTAACTCTCTGCTGTTTAATTCCCACGGCATGGTAATAAATTCCGGTCCCATTTCCTTTAATGTGTGCACTGCTTCCCGGTTCCATGCATAAACAGAGGCATCCAGAGCAAATGGAAGCTCTATTTTTTCTTCCTTTAACCAGGAAACTTCCTCCAAAGTACGGGCCAGAACACCGGTAAAACCTGCATTTTCCAGATTTTTCCTGTTTTTAGAGAAGAACTTCATGGCATGGGTGCGGAAAATATGTGGAAGTGTAAGGAAGCATTCCTTTCCCTTTGCTTCACACTGCTTTACGATCTTTCCCCACTGATCCGGTTTAAATCCATCTGCATCGATATAAATGCGTTTTACAGCATCACAGGAAAGAGCTGGTTCCAACTGACATTCTTCTTCCAGAGATGCAGTAAGGAAAGCAAAGCTGTGAATGTTTTTGGAAGCAGACTGTACATCAGCAGGAAGTTCCTGTTCTGTCTGCACCAGAGACTCTGCCTTTCTCTCCCACTGAGCCAGTATTTTTTCCGTCAGCTTCTCAAAGCCTTCTCTTCGCAGTTCATTTAATGCCTGTACCGGCAGGAAAATATTTCCCTTTAACTCAATATCCAGCTGCTCAAAGTAAAAGGAAGTGGCACCTGTCTTATTTAACTGCTTACGCACTTTTTCCTCTGTTGCAGGCTGGTTCTGGGCACTCTGGCAGATCTGTCCTTCCACTTTTACAGTTACATTTCCCTGTGTCAGTTCCAGGACAGCCGGTTTTCCTTCCTCAAAAACAGCCTTTCCAACAACCGGTTCCTTTTTCTCTTTTTCCACATAGTTTGCATCCAGAAAATCAAACAGTTTCTGATTTCCTTCACGAAATTCCGGCTTTTCTTTTAAAGCGACCATGTCTTTTCCATTGTGCTTCTCATAATAACCGGAGGTAAAACCTCCCCTGTCAAACAGATCCAGCAGTTCTTTTTTATCTTCCGGATCCACATAATAACCGTCTTTCCCATAGGTTTCATACAGATCCAGATATTTTCTGTAAATGCGGACTACACCTGCTGTATATCGCGGGCTCTTCATTCTTCCTTCGATCTTTAAAGAATATACTCCTGCCTCTAAGATCTCCGGTAAAATATCCAGCGTACACAGATCTTTTAAACTTAATACAAACTTCTGGTTCTCTTTGTTTAAGCTCTTTCCCTCTGCCTTGTCTCCCTCCCATACACGGTAAGGCAGGCGGCATGGCTGGGCACAGCGGCCTCTGTTGCCACTGCGGCCGCCGATCAGGCTGCTCATGAGACACTGACCGGAATAACAGTAACATAAAGCACCATGGACAAAGGTTTCAATATCCATTCCCGTTTCTTTGTAAATACGGGAAATCTCTTCTAAAGACAGTTCTCTGGCCGGAACGACGCGGCAGCAGCCCATTTCTTTTAACATTTTTGCGCTGTATACACTGGTAACCGTCATCTGGGTGCTTGCATGAAGCTCCATTCCCGGAAAAGCCCGTTTCATTACCTGAAGGGCTCCCAGATCCTGGACGATCACGCCGTCTAACCCTGCTTCATAGTAAGGCTTCATGTAATCACAAAGCTCGTCCAGTTCTTTTTCCTTAAATAATGTATTGACCGTCATGTACAGACGGCAGCCGTGAAGATGGGCATACCGGATGGCTTCCACCATTTCTTCTCCTGCTGCATTCTGTGCATAAGCTCTGGCACCAAAACGGCTGCCTCCCATATAGATCGCATCCGCTCCTGCTGCCACAGCTGCCTTTAAACTGTCAAAAGAACCTGCCGGCGCCAAAAGCTCTGCTTTTCTTGTATTTATCATGATCTTACCTTTCCTGATCCTATGCAAAAAAGGGGCCACTGCAAACTGTAGCGCGCCCCCTTTAGTCTATCTGTGTTTTATCTGCGTCCGTTTCTGTGGGAACCGGCTTTTCTGGCTGCCTGAAGAGCCTTTCTTGCAAGTTCCTGATCAGAAAGTCCTGTCTTTGTCTGGAAAGAAGGATTTTGCATTGGCATATCCGCCTGTACAAAACCGCTTTCTGTTGCCTGTGCAGCTGCAGTCTCATCTAAAGCTGGTACAGACTCACTGACCGATTCATCTCCTTCGATCACAGTGTCTACCACTTCATCCTCAACTACTTCCTCTTCCCCATTTTCAGATGTTGCTGCCAGTGCTGCCTGCTTCTTTGCAGCTCTTAATTCCCGTTCGGATTTTGAAAGCTTTGCAGATAATTCCTGAAGCTGACGCTGGCGTTCCTCCAAGTCCTTTAAAACGCCGTCTAACTTCATCTGGGTGCTTACTAACTCATGTTTTAAGCTGTAAGTCTCTTTTTCCATTCTGTCTCTCTGCTCTTCCATCTGATCCGCAGTTTCTTTTGTCTTAAAATAATCATCTGCAATGTTCAGTAAAAGCATAAGCTGCTGGTAATCAGCACTCTGTTTACTGAAACCAGGAAGCGCGTGCATGGTGGTTATCTTTTCATTTACATAGCTGGCTGCCTTCTGAAGATATGCTTCATCTTCGCTTCCGCCTAACGTATATATTTTTCCATCAATCAAAACCTGTGTATAATTCTTTGTATCCATTCTGATCTTCCATCTCCTGTCTGTGAGGCATTTTCGTTAAAAGGATACCACATTTTTACTTCATTTCCAAGCCCAAATGACGATATGCGTTTTCTGTAGCCATTCTTCCCCTGGGTGTTCTGTTAATCAGACCGTTCATTAAAAGATATGGCTCATATACATCTTCCAAAGTTCCCGCATCTTCTCCCAAAGCTGCTGCCAGGGTATCAAGTCCTACCGGACCGCCGGAAAACTTTTCAATGATCATCAAAAGGATATTTCTGTCATTCTGATCCAGTCCCATTTTATCCACATCCATGATATCCAGAGCAAAATCTGCCACTTCTTTTGTGATCACACCATCATATTTAACCTGGGCGAAATCTCTTACTCTCTTTAAAAGGCGGTTTGCCAGTCGCGGGGTTCCCCTGGAACGTTTTGCCAGTTCAATGGCACCTTCCGGTTCTATTTCCACACCTAAGATCGTAGCAGAATGCTGGATGATCGTGCGCAGCTCCTCCGGCGTATAAAATTCCATTCTCTGGACCACTCCAAAACGGTCTCTTAAAGGAGCGGACAACAGTCCTGCCCTGGTAGTCGCTCCTACTAAGGTAAAGTGAGGCAGTTCCAGACGGATGGATCTGGCACTGGACTCTTTTCCCAGCATAATATCAATGGCAAAATCTTCCATCGCCGGATAGAGAACTTCTTCTACCTGACGGTTTAAACGGTGGATCTCATCTACGAAGAGAACATCCCCCTCCTGAAGATTATTTAAAATAGCAGCCATCTCTCCCGGCTTTTCAATGGCCGGCCCGCTGGTCACTTTCAGCCTGCTTCCCATCTCGTTGGCAATGATACCGGAAAGGGTGGTCTTTCCAAGTCCTGGGGGGCCGTAAAATAATACATGATCTAAGGCTTCCCCTCTGCTTTTTGCCGCTTCTATGTATATTTTCAGGGTGGATTTGATCTTTTCCTGGCCCACGTAATCACTGAGGCACTGGGGACGCAGGGTGGTTTCTATCCGCACATCCTCTTCTGTTGCCTCTGTTGTTATAATTCTCCGTTCCATATATACCTCAAATTAATCACAGAAAACTTAAATACTTCAGCGAAGCCTTTAAAATGTCTTCTACACTCATATTTTCTGTGATCTCCACTTTCTTTACTGCTTTGGAAGCTTCCATATTCGTATACCCAAGAGCTGTTAAAGCTGCCACTGCCTCTTTTGCAGCTGCTGCCATACCTGCCACAGATGCGCCTGTACCAGCACCGGAAGTATCTTCCTTTCCGCCTCCAAAGGAAGCCATCATCACTTCCTCTAAATCTACTTTATCCTTAAGATCTAAGATCAGTCTCTGGGCCGTCTTTGCGCCGATGCCCGGTGCCTTGGAAATAGCTTTTGCATCCCCGCTGACAATGGCGATCCGCAGATCATCCGGCCGCATAATAGAAAGGATACCAAGAGCTCCTTTGGGACCAATTCCATTGACCCCGATCAGCTGCTTGAACATTTCCCTGTCCTGTCTGTGAAGAAAACCATATAAAGTCATAGCATCTTCCCGCACCTGGAAATACGTATAAACGGTCACTTCTTCCCCTAATGCCGGAAGTTCCTCTAAAAGTGAAAGGGGTACATGGACTGCCAGTCCGATGCCTCCGGTCTCCACTACGATCACATCATCTTCTACTGCCCCAAGGGCTCCTTTTATATATGAAATCATCTGTTCTATATTCCTTTTATCTGGTTTCGCACCTACATGCGATACTTCGTCATCTATCAATCATAACATACACACCGCCTCAATGCAAGCAGGACACCGAACAAATATTCGATACTCTTTCCTTGCATTTTACTTAAAAATCAGCTAAACTAAGGGCGGTTTGCGTTCTGGTCTTTCAGGATCAGATATGCCGGGCAGACCAGAAAGGATTTTTATGATCACCATTAAACATCCCATTGAATTTCCAAACACATATCCTTTAGACCGCATTGGTCCTTTAAAGGATCTTTTATTTTTTGATATAGAGACCACCGGCTTTTCCGGTGAAACTTCCCAGCTGTATCTCATTGGCTGTACTTATTTTGACGGATTTGGCTGGAAGCTGATCCAGTGGTTTGCAGATACAAGACAGGCGGAAAAAGAGCTTTTAGATGCCTTTTTTGAATTTTTAAAACGTTTTAAGATCCTGATCCATTTTAACGGAGACCGTTTTGATATCCCCTATCTTTTAAAATGCTGCGAACGTCTGGGCCTTGACTACCATTTTGATGACCTTATAAGCATTGATATTTTCAAGAAAATAAAGCCCTACAGAAAACTTTTAAAACTGGAAAACATGAAACAGAAATCCATTGAACAGTTTTTAGGGGTACATAGAGAGGACAAATACAATGGCGGGCAGCTGATCGATGTGTACCGTGAATACCTGCACACCCATGAGAAATTCCTCTTTGACCTGCTGATACTGCACAATGCAGATGACCTGCGGGGAATGCCTTCCATCCTGCCCATTTTAAATTATGCAGATCTGTTTGAGTCGGATTTTACCCTTTGCAGTCATAAGTTGTATTCCTACACGGACGAAGCCGGATATTCCCATCCATTTGTCAATCTTTTGTGGGAAAGTCCTTACAGCGTCCCCATTCCTTTAGAATATACCTTAAATCCTTTAAGCCTGGAGCTTCATGACAACTGCCTGGCCTGCAATTTAACTCTGTATGAAGGCACTTTAAAATATTTCTACCCGGATTACCAGAATTATTATTACCTGCCTTTAGAAGATACAGCGATCCATAAAAGCATTGGAGAATATGTGGACCGTTCTGCCCGGAAAAAAGCCACTGCAAAAAACTGCTACAGCAAAAAAGAGGGCTTATTCCTGCCTCAGTTCGGTTCTTTGTGGGAACCTTCTTTTAAGGAAGAATACAAGTCCTCTCTCACTTACACGCTTTATGATGATAAAACCCTGTGGAATGATACCGTGAAAAATTCTCACTATGCCCATGAGATCTTTAACTATCTGACCGGGCAGCTGTAGCTGCCGCATACACAGCATACATCTGGGAAGCGCCGGTATCCCCATGTCCTAACATAGCCTGGACTGCATGGATATCCGCGCCATCCCCGATCAGGTGGGCTGCAAAAGAATGGCGCAGAGTATGAGGTGTAATATCCTCTTTGATCCCCGCTTTTTCCCCATAATATTTGATCAGCTTCCAAAAGCCCTGACGGCTCATAGGCTGGCCACTGCAATTGGTAAACAGCCACTCACAGGCACGCCCCTTTAAAAGAGAACTTCTTGCCTTGTCCAGGTAAGTACGCAGCGCCTGTTTCGCCCCTTTTCCAAAGGGGATCATCCGGTCTTTACTGCTATCATGACAGGTGATATAACCGATCTGCATGTTCACATCCTCTAATTTCAGACTGATCAGTTCTGATACCCGGATCCCTGTTGCATATAGTAATTCCAGCATGGCCTTATCCCGCAGTTCTTTCGCTGTTGTATTTCCCGGCTGTGCCAAAAGGGCATGTATTTCCTCTATGGTCAGTATCACCGGTATTTTGCGTTCAATTTTGGGAGCACGCAGAAATTCCGCCGGATCCCTGTTTATCTTTCTTTCCTTAACAAGATAGCTGAAAAATGCCTTGATGGACGCCAGTTCCCTGGAAATGGTAGCTGCCGCTTTTCCTTCTTTTTCCAGATACAGGATATAAGAATTCAAACTGGTCTTCGTCACCTTCTCCACCTGTGTGATCCCCATTTCTTCCATAAATCCTGCCATCTGGAGCAGATCCCGGTGGTAGGATACTTCTGTATTTTTTGCCGTGTGCTTCACTTCCTGAAGATATGCGGTGAAGCTGTTTATCTCTGATATCATTTTGTTCCCCCGGTACACAGTGCAGTTTTTACTCTATTTTTACAGTATAATTTATTTTTTTATACTTTTAAATAGTTTTCGTTCACTCATCGTTTCAAAATGAAAAAAGGTATGCCTCAAAGGCTGCTCCACAGGCCGTAAGGAGCATTAAAAAAGCCAATGCTGGCAATCGCAGCCTTTTTCTTGTACTAAAAGACCATCTGGAAAGAACGTACCAGCCCATGAGATAAAATAT
>OOBK01000683.1_pt1 | contig 21752 bp, 39 predicted proteins | sample 1671541 | NCBI WGS metagenome assembly OOBK01 (sample SAMN06348167, study PRJEB24527) | human gut metagenome | biome: human gut; feature: ankylosing spondylitis patient; material: feces | host: Homo sapiens | place: China | collected 2015-10 | reverse complement strand
AAATATACAAGAAGGGCGTTCTCTTTTTTGTGGAGACTATGAATTATTCAGGTTAGTGCCTTACTAAGTGAAGAAAAATCATAATTCATATATATTCATATTAAGATTTCTATTAAACAAAAATAGTAAAAAATATTATTTAGAAAAAAATACATTCCCAAAATCCCAATTTTCCTTTTACCTCCTCAATAGGTTCATCAAATAGTACCGCATCCGTCACTACCCAGTTCCAGCAACCTTTCTCTGCCCAGACTGAAGGATGATTCTGTACGCAGTCGGCTATAACCACGCTGCCGATGATGGCACCAAAAGGTAAATCATCATAGAATGTACTTTTAAGATTGGAGGGGTGCATTTGAAGTTTTAATCCTTGCTCTTCATTTAATACCCAACCCTCTCCTTTACCTTTGCTTGCATGTATCAGCACCCTTTGGCCGATGTACTTCTGAGGACACTTCCATGTTCGGTTCTCGATGTCTTTGATACCGTGAGCGATTAAGCTCGCCCACGGCTGTTTGATAGATATTGCTTTCATGGCTTCTTATGTTTTAATCTTTCAAGTTTTCTTCTCTCCCTACGTCTTGCTTTACCGTCTGGAGGAGTACCGCAACATTCCAATACAGGAAGTTTTACAAGCTCATACACTTGCTGAATAGCGATTCCTTTTGTATCATCACCATTGCCTTTAAACTTAATCTTTCCCATAATCAAACAAATTTACTAATCCACCCTTTCCCTTTTAGCTGCGGAAAATGTTCAAGAATTAAATCTACAAATTCTTCTTCACTCATCTGTGGAACACCGCACAGCTTGTCAAATAGTATATTACCAATGTATTCACCAGTATCTCTACTCCATACGTGAATTGATGTGTATTTTGCCATATTCAATCCTCCTTATTTTGAACTGTTCGGTTTTTCCGAACGGCTGGTTGTACCATTGTTATCATCACCGTTCAACCAACAATTTTCATCCTTTATTGGACAGCAACGGCAATAGGCATCGTTCTCGAAATAAAGGCAATAGGCATCGCAGAAATGGTCTCTGAACTCTTTCAGCAATTCCTGTTTGGCAGCATCCCAGCCGGCAATGTAACCGACAGTGCAGGCCTGAACTTTGGCAATTTCGTTACCGGTTTCACGCCCATCGTTACCGTACCTAAGTCTGGCGTATACTCTTGCCTGTTCTTCTTTCTTGCTCATATCAATCCTCCATATTTCCAATAATATCATCCAGATAAGCCCATTCCTCTACAGCTTCCTTATCGCACTCATAATCGTCGCATTCTTCGTCATCCCACACTTGACATTTCACATTCCAATAACGTACGCCATAACCATATCCGGTTGATAGCTGTCCTTTGACTAGACAAGGTATTTGCGGATAAGCCTCATTTGCATAATTCCCGATTGGTTGCGGAACTTCATCTTTTGTCTTATGGAACAAAAACTTTCTAAACCATTCCACGCCATCCTTGAATGCTTCTCTAAGGTCTTCAGGGCGAAGTTCATCCATTTGATATTCAACTCCATATTTCATGTTGTCTGGATATTTCTCTTTTACTACCTTTTCGATTTCTGTTTTCATAATCAATCCTCCGTATTAGGTATTAAATCTTCGATGTATGCAAACTGTAGGAGCTTATCATAGTGGCACATTTCTTTCCATTCATTACCACAGAAAACATCTACACGATACTTTATTTTCAAATCTCCAGTCATGTATTTTACAAGGGCTTCTTTACCTGTGATTGGGGGTTCGCTTGCATCATGCCAGATTGAGTTTATTCTCCAATCTGCACAATCGACAAAACCGTCAAGATATACTTCTTCATCCCCATAATCCTGGTATAGGCATAAATTTTCGTAATGCCACTTCGCTGCTTTTTTAATATCTTTTCTTTTCATGACTTCTCCTTTCTTAGTTGTTCTCTTTGAGCTATCTGCTCTTTAAGCTGTTCGATAGTCTTCTTCTCGAAATTGGGACACTTATACACATCTCCGTATGTCATCAGCACCAGAAGCGGGAAAAGCATCCCGTGCTTGCAGCTTCTTCCGAATGCGTCTGCATATCTACAGTCCTCACAATGTTGGTTTACATCATACGCTGCCATTTTATCTCCTTTCCACTTATCCCAGCAGCCACCACATGACTGCCAGGAACAGGTAATACAATTTCGTTTTCATTGATTATTTCTCCTTCTTTCAACTAATAATTCCAATCGTTTCTCACACTCTGCACATTCGAGTTTCTTTCGCTCAAGTTTCTCGCGGAACTTAACCAGCTCCTCGTCCGTATTCTCATCAAAGAATAGATTGTTCTGACGGTTGTGCTCTATGTATTCATTCATCCTGCGTTCTGCTTTCGTTATCTGGGCTTTGGCCGAAATCAGCTTAGATAGGCAGGAACTCACTTCAAGCGACTCTCCTGAACGCTTGTCGTAGTAGTAAAAAGAAGTGTACACATCATTCCTCGGATACTGGCATTGCAGTCTGGCCACCCTCCATCTGATTACCCACATCCTTCTTTCGTACACTTCACGAGGAAGGTCGTAGGTGTATAGGGTGACAGATTGATGGCCGTAACCGTAGCAGATGCTGATTTGCACCCAATTCTCGATTTTCAGCTCCTTTTCAGCTTTGGCCAAATCCTTTGCGAACTGATAATAATCACTCAAACTTTCTTGCTTTCCCATATCATTCAAATTTCAATTCAAGTTGTTGCCAACCTGGTTCTCTGTATTTGCGATTCGTCTGCATAAAAGCTCTCCGTAAGGCTTCAGCAATCTTATCACGCATTTCTTTAGATACATGTTTCTTATCGGCGTCACTATTCATTTGGAGTATCTTGTTAAGGCTTCCGTTTATTGGCTTTTCGTCAAGGAACAGGCTATACTCTGTAAATATTCGGCTGCAATCCTTTGCAGCTTTCTCTTCTTCCGCATCCTGGTATCGCTCTATTACTGTTTCCTGGGCTGCTCTCAAAATTCTTTGTCCGCGTTCGCTCCTGCAACCATGCCATTCATTCTCGAAAATGACAGATATTGCACGCTTCTTTCGAATCTTACCCAGCTTTGCCCATCCATAATAGACTTTTAACTTTCCCATCTCACTTATTAATTACTATTGCTATAGTTTTAGTTCCAGTTCCGCTTTCCTTGAAAGTGCCTTCTTCAATCTCGAATTTCTTCCCTCCATTATCCTCCAGCCATTGTCTAAAATCCTTACACTCAGATTCACTTCCAAATTCCCAGTGAGGACCAGTTATTGCAGCCAGGACACCGCCGGGATTTAAACACTCATACATACGCCTTACATGCCGAATGTCCTGATTTTTACTGAATGGTGGATTTGCTATAATCTTATCATACTGTGCAACATCACACTTCGTGAAGTCATCTCCAAGAATACGTATATTATCCTTTTTAGATAGAATCTCCTTATTCTCAGGCATAAGTTCATAGCAATCTACAATTACGTCCGGACAGCTTCGATGAATCGCATCTATGATAGCACCAGTACCAGCACTTGGTTCCAGCACCTTTTCATCTTCATGTACGCCACCGGCCAACATAACAAGCCAGTCTGCCACTTCTGCTGGTGTAGCAAAAAACTGGAATTCTTGCTGTAAATTGCACCGCTTACCTTCATGAAGAATAGAGAATACACGATCGGCATTGAATGGAAACGTGAATCCCTGAACCTTACCGCCTTGCCAGCTTCCACCAGCTTCTTCAATCCATTTCTTTGCTTCTGCGTATGATTTCTTATTGAACTGAACTTGCGGAAGTTTTAGTACATTATCTTCAAGCGTACAATGACGTAGTATTTCCTCAACACTCCATTTACTTCCAGAATCATCCTTATTGCGCTTGTTGTTCTGCTCCAGTTCGTCACACCCCAACAGACGGTTCAACGACTTCTGTACTTTCACACTTATTTCTGCCATCCTTGACATCCATTGCAGGATTGCAGTCATAAACTCCAAATCCACATGTCCGGTCTCATCGTAAATGTTTTCCCGGTCTATCAATTCCGGAAGGTTATCCATGAACATGAAGCTACCATACAACGCTTCTATTAAATTCTTTTTTCTGTTCGTCATAACTTTTCTGTAAATAAATTCTTGTCGTATCAATACTTCCGTGTCCCAACAGGTCTGCCAACTGTACCACGTCATTGTTCTTTTTCAGATACATTTTTGCGAAGAAATGCCGGAAAGCATGAGGATGCATCTTGCTTCTATCTATTCCGCACTTATCGCCCCAGTCTTTCATTGACTGGCACAAGCTTCTCTGTGTCAGCCTTCCGCACTTACCTACTGCGACATATCCAGTCTTGTGACTCTCCTTTACGTATGCTTTTACTTCCGCCTGTAACTGCCTGCTGAAAAAGAACCTCCGGTACTTGTTTCCCTTTCCCTTTAGAGTGACTTCACCGGAAATGATGTCATCCCACTTGAATTGGAAGAACTCGCTTACCCTCGCCCCGGTTGTAGCCAGTATCTTGATGAAGAAGTACCTGTCCCTGTTAGGACAAGTTTTCAAATACTCAAGCAGCCGGTTGTATTCGGCTTCTGTCGGAACATTCTCCGTATTCAACTCCTTCTTGAACTTTGGGCGCTTCAACTCTATCGGCTTCTTCATCCATTTGCTGAAACGTTCAAGTGCGGTAATACGTAGGCGTATTGTTCTGGGAGACAATCCCTCATCCTCTAGCATCCGTACAAAACGCTTGTAATTGTCAACTGATACCTCGTTGGCGTATTCGAAATATTTCTTAATTGAAAATGAATATATTTCAATAGTGTGTGGAGAGTAATCTTCATCCTGCGTAAGGTAATACACAAATTCATTCATCAGTTTCATGTTCTTTTCAGAAACATCGCTTAGCTTCTCCAAAGGTTTAACTGATTTCTCCTTTCGTGTGCGTGAATATCCAATACCAAGAAAATTAAGGAACCCACATAGAGCATCTTTAATGTATGGCTTATCAGATAATTCAACTGCATTTTCTCTGATATAAGCCTTGTATCCTTTACGGTTCACCTGATAATCACTTTCAAGGAATAACTTTACAGCTTTAATGCTTTTACCAATAACTTCATAGCTTTTATCGGTACTATACAAGTGGGATACGTATTCTATAAATATTTTTTTATTTACGTCTTCCATATCAGTTCCATTTTTGAGGCCGGTTGTTGATTCTCTCCAAGTAAGCGGCTATCTTCTTCTCCGCATCCTCACCGTTGCGGACGAAAATTCGCGTCCGTGTCTTGTCGCCTGGGATAGCCACATACTTTCCATGTTTCTCCAGTTCCCGATGCTGGGCGATTTTCAGTTCAGTTCCAGAAGGGTTCTTCTCCAAATCCACTTTACGTGGAAGTATTGGGTCATTCTCCGTTATCATTTTGCAAGATATTTGTTGATTATGTTACTCACTACAAGTCCGGCTTCATCACACATCCCGGCAAAGTTGTCAGACAATGAAGCGTTTTTCTCTTCATCGGGTATTCGTACTATGCTTCTCAGTTCTTTCAGTACGCGTTTCACCTGAAAAACTACCTGAGCATCTATTCCGTTTGATTCAAGTTCAGACTGGAACTCCAGTGCCGCACCCTCAAGTAAGTCTGAATAGATGAACAGCTTGTGCATCTTGCGAAGCATTTCTACCTTGAACTCCGGGGTATAGTCCTGAAGAAGTTCTCCCAAGGAATGCGGTTCCACCTCTCTTTCAAGGGAGTCAATCTTGTTCTTGATTTTCTGTGCTTTGGCAAAGTTCATGGATGAAATCAAGGCGATATACTTCTTTCTCAGTTCATTGAGCTTTCTTTCTGATTCTTGTCTTGTCATTTCTCTACTTTTCTGATGATTAAATACTTTGGCTCACCCTTGCGGAGATTGCTTAATGTCTCTTCGTCAACCTCTGCTTCTGTGAGTCCGTTCACGTTCATGTATTGTGGGAGACGGTATTTCTCACGTAACCTCCTGATCAGGTTCCAGTCACGAGTTACCCAGTTAATTGTGATTTTCATATCATTTTCTCAGGCTTTCACCGCTGAAGAGGACGGTTTTCGTTATCGCCCTCAGCCGGTCAATGGTTCTTTCCCCATATTTCTCTCTCAGCTCGTCTATCGTTAGGTTGGTGGTCAGGATAAGAAGCTTTCCTTTCTTCTCTGCTTCGTCTGCCAGTTCAGCGAATGCAAGCCTTTTTTCGCCGTATTTCACGCTTAAATTCTCTGTCCCTATATCGTCAACGTAGATGATGTGTTTTTGCTTCACGGCGTCCAAATCAGCGTTCATCTGCTGTGCATCGTAACAGCTTACCACCTTGCGGCAGTAATGGTTAAGAAGCAAAGGAAGAATCTTTCCGCAGATAAGGGTCTTTCCGCGTCCGCAGTTGCCGAAACATAGAAGTCCGCGACCTTCATTGCCGGCCAGCCAGCCTGCCACTTCTTCGTACTCAGGAAGCCATCTGGCATTTTCTCCAGTGAAGTACCTGATACCGGCCCAGAGAACTCTTTTGGCATCCGGAACGGTTACCTGTACGACGTTAGGAATAGGGGAGAAGCCCGTATCTTTGAGCCGTTCGATTGTCTGTTGAAAGTTTATCTGTTCCATGTTTACCAGCCTTTCTTGTATTTTTTCGGTGAATTATCCTTCAGAACTATACCTACATCTGTTTTTGAAAGAGCTTTTTTCTTGGCCTGAGAAACTATCTCATTAAATTTTGAGTTGATGTTTGTCACGCTAAAATTCTCGAATATCCAACCTTCTTTTATGGATAAAAGCAAATATTGAAGTGCATACAGGATTGATTCATCGGCGACATCCATCTGCTTCTGTTCCCGTTGGAACTTCAGTTTTTGAAGCAGCTGGGACATTGCTCCTGCATCCTTGGCCGTCCAGTAATAATCACTTCCGAACAACTGTCTGTAATAGGTTTCAAAAAGGGAACGGGCTTTATAATTAATACCCTCCCCCTTGGGGGGTGTGGGGGGAATATTATCATTAACAGTTTCTTTATCTTTCTTTTTCTTATTGCCCTTACCTTGCCCCAAATCTTCAATTTTTTCGGCCATTTTTTGCGACATTGCCCTTAGCTCTGCCCTTAGTTCGCCCATAGACACCTTTAAATCGCTGATTTCTTTACTGTTGTCTATGCCCTTATCTTTGTCCTTGGGCTTGTCCTTGATAGGATTGTAGTCATCGTAATTGCATAAGGTTATGACAGTCATGCCCTGTTGGTTACAGGTTGTAATCATCCCCTTCTTCTTCAGTTTGGACAGGAAATATCTGACCTTCTTCTCAGACCATTTCCAACGCTTCATCAGAAACGATATGGATGCTGGATATTGACCTCTTGAATAAGAGATTTCCCGACCTCCGATGAGTTCGCTGTACGCCTCGCCGGTTGCATCAAATCGTGCTGACTGAATCAAGTCAAGCCACGCTTCGCATTCCGAAAACTCACGGGCTACTTTCCACATTTCATTCGAGAAAAACCTGCGGCTTAGCCTCAAAAATCCTTCTTCCATAGTTTCAGAATCTTACGTTAGTCAACTGTCTGCTATTGGAGTACACGGCCCATTTACCGTTTCCGCTATCCACCAGGCGTAAATCCTTGACTTCGCCAAATCGTTTCAGATTCCCGCAAAGGTCAACGATCCAGCCAGCCTCCTTGTTAGGATGCGGACGGATAGCACGACCGACTATCTGGTACCATAGAGCTAAAGACATCGTCGGACGGGCCATGACAATCGTATCCAGTTCAGGATAGTCAAATCCGGTAGTAAGTACACCTACGTTGGCCACAACGGGTATCTCTCCGGCCTTGAACGCTTCAAGGATATGTTCGCGTTCTTTTTTCGGTGTTTCTCCTGAAACGATGGCTGTTCCGGGAATGGACCAGGTGAGACGTTCTGCTTCTTTCAAGAAACGGGTGAAAACCAATATACCTTTTCGTTTTACACCGCTCTTGGGATTCATAAGCCTTTGGACGATACTTACCAGAAACCCGTAGAAGTCGATACGCTCATACTCTTTTACTACAGACTTGTCCGTGTAGTCGGCTCCGGTAGTGTTCACCTTCAGATTAAGTTCGTTCCATCCCAAAGGATTCATCGGATAATAGTTCAGCTTTGAAAGATACCCCATATCCAATAAAGTAGAGATTTGAACCTGATAGATTACCTCAGAGAACACGCACGGGCGTGTACGTGTGATGAACTTCAACATGCTGCCGAAATCCCTGCTTGATGAAAGCCGGTAAGGCGTAGCCGTCAATCCAAGGACTTTACATTTCAGCATCGAAAGAAATCTCTTGTACATTCCGTCTTTCGGGTTAACCAGATGGCACTCGTCGATGATGATATTCTGAAAATGCTGGAAGAGTTCCGGATGGTTGACTACGCTTCCGATAGTGGCGAAAGTTATTCTTGAAATCTCCTTTCGTCCGAATGAGGCAGAGTAGATGGAACAGTCCAGTACACCATACGAACAGAGCTTCAGATAGTTCTGTTCGAGTATTTCTTTACTGGGCTGGAATACCAGCGTGTGCCCTTCAAGACGGCTGGAGATGTCGGCTATCACAAGACTCTTGCCGGCTCCGGTAGGCAGTACCATGATGGCATTGTTCTTCTTGGCTCTGTTAGCAAAGAAGCTGACCGCTGCATTACTGGCCTTCTGCTGATAATCCCGTAAAACATAACTCATAATCCTTTCTCCTTACTCAGTTTGTCTCCCAAAGCCTTGTAATACTTTGTGAGTTCGATTAATTCAAAATCAGCCCATTTCTTTGTCTGTCCGGCTTTCCATGCCAGCTTGTCGAAGCGTTGCTGACCGATTTTTGATTTCAAGTTTTTCTCGTAATGTATCAGATGGTCTGCGCTGAAACGGTTGCACGCCCGGCACTCTGCGTGGGCATTGTCCTCGTCAAAGCGTGTAGCCATGTGGCGGCGCGAATGGAAGTGTCCGCAATCTGCCTGTTCGTATGGCTTTATCTGGGCGCATGAGATACAACGGAAATACCCGTTCGGCATACAATCACGAAGCCGGATATAGCGGCTGAAAACTTTGTCGAGTTTGGCCACTAAATCCGGCTTCTTCTTAATCTTGATACCTGCCTTGTCAAATAACGGCAAAGGCTTTTCTTTCTTCTTTTTAGGTTTCTTGATGTAATACGGCATAATACATAATTTTAGTTTGTGATACCGGCAGGATTCGAACCTGCAAGGACTTACAAAGGCTTTAACATGGCCACTCTCAACCTTATGCCATCTCATTTTGAGACGCGTCTACCAGTTCCGCCACGGTACCAGATGCCCGTCTTTCCGGGCTGTCAATTATACTTCGATGATTACGATGTCAGGTGCAACACCTTTGATTGCTTCAATTTGTTCGTCAATCACCTTATTCTTGTATTCTTCAATGGCCTCATTCGCACCGGCAGAAACCAAAGAAAGGGAAACTTCCCGCCCATCCACATCGGCGTAGATTTCAACTTCGATTTCTTCACAGGCAAAACCTTTGAAAAGAGGGATATTCAGTTTGAACGATTTTGGCAGATTGGAATCAACCACTTGAGAATAGTTATCCGTCTTGTTTCCGTTTTCCTCTTTACTACGTTCTATATCCTGGTTTACTTTCGCCTTGAAATTCTTCAAAGTAGAAACCAGCATCATGTTCTCAGATTTATCCTTGAAGAAGGCACGGTGCATCTTGAAGAACTGAGATAGCTTGATAGGTTCCCACTTCTTTTCGGTGTTGATACCGAACTCCTGCATTTCCTTTGAAGGCTGAAGGATTCCACCGATTTTAGTCTGATAATAGTTGGTTTCATCTATAGTTAATGCTAACCCCATCTTATCACGGTTTACGATGATGTGGGTCAATTTCTGATTAATCAATTCGACACGCTTCTCCAGCCATTTGAAAGGTGCATCTATCGTTCCATCGATAACTACTCTTTCAGGTTCTCTCGGGTCAAGTGCTACGGATGCTTTACCTTCTCTTAATACTACTTCGATAGGTTTACCGTTATATTCTTTCGGTACAACCAAGTTGATTTTGTTCTCACTCATGATTCTGTTCCAGTTTTACGGTTAATACTAAATACTGTCTTCTGCATTTCTTGTGGCATGATTGGGCGGCTATAAACCAGTTCACCTAACTTGTTGTAGAATCCTACCATCTTTTCTTTATGGTATAGGAATTTTGCACATTCTTCATTCTCGACGAACTCCGAACCTCTTTTGATGTGGTCCAAAAGTTCCTGTTTTTCTTCATTCAAAGGCTTTAGGCGTTCTTTGAAACTCTCCATAGCCTCTTTCTTCTCCATCTCAACATCGTTGATGGTGATAGATACCTCAGCCAATGTTTCTTTCTTCTGAGCCAGTTCTTCGGGGGTGAATCTGTGGGTGTAGCCGATTTTCTCCACTGCATCGGCGTTGTCCTGAAGGAACTGCCATCGTTCCTGCTCAGGAATGTCTTGTCCTAAAAATTTGTCCATAATTATCTATAACTTTTTACACCGAACCTATTATAAATCTTTTTAGCGGTACCCATACCATTATAAACAGGGATGAAACTTCTTTGTAAGGCCTTCTCTCTTTGATGAATGCCGCTTGAATTAGGATTAATTGACTTCTCTGGATTAAAGAATCTTGCTACATCTTGGGGAAATTTTCTTTTTTTCATAATCTCAAAATTTTAGATAAACTCTTTATTACGTTCGATTTCTTGTTGTGCAAAAATTAGCATCTGTTGTTCGTTGGCTGAAGGCAGATAGATGCCGGCCACAGATGCGCTCCAGTTACGAAAGCGGTCAATGCTCAAAGTCATCTCACCTGTTGTCAGTTCTGCCGAACTTCGCAGATAGGTTACTTCCTTGCCTTTCTTGTTGACCGTCTTTCTCTCAAACAAATCACGGTTGCAAGTCCTTTTGTAGAAGTCTATCTTTGCTTCGTCAAGGCTGCAACCGTACTCACTACCGAAATACCCTAAAAGCAGATGCAAATAGCTGTTCTGGGATAGCGTGCGGTTAGGAAGCTTCTTTCTCACTTCCACAACTGCACGCTCTTGGAACAGCTTGTTTACATAAGCCTTGAACTTGGGTATATCGTATTCATTCTTCAGATTGAATATGCTCATAGGCTAGAATGGTAAGTCATCTTTGGGATTTCCGTTCGCATCTACATCAGGTGGGAACGCCTGTGCCATGGTTGGCGTTTGTGACGGTGCCGGTTGCTGTGCTGGCACGGATGCTGGCTGGTGCATTGGCTGACGGCCTTCCAGTTTATAGCAGCGGATGGACACCATGCGTTTTAGTTGTCCGTCCTGATTTGTCCATTCCCGACCTTGAAGCGTAAAAGAAACCGTTATTACGTCACCGGTTCTGAACTGGTCAAGTTCGGCACATTTGTCACCACTTACTTCAAGTGGCAGGACGTTCTCGTACTGGCTTCGTTCACCTGTATAGGGGTCATAGGTTGTGGCATCAAGAATAAATTCACGTTTCACAAACGGGTTGCCACCGCTTTTGGATGGGATTTCTTGGTGCTGGCCAATATAGACCAGCCGTCCGGTTATTTGATTAGGCATAATATATAGATAGAAGATTTGACGAATTAACTCTAATATCCATCAGAATTTTTCGCCGTTCATTTGTTATCAATGCGTAGGCACAATCTCTAGTAAGATAGGTCAGAAGTCCATTCTGTTCACCTCTAAGCTCATAAATCCTTCCATTGTATTCAATTTCATCCATTTATCTAGTCTTCTGCAAAAATTTTCTTATCGGTTATCAAATCTCTGTTGTCATTCAAGAACCGGATAAAGTCCTCACAATGATTTATAAGGATAGGTATATCCCGTGCCAGTACGAAAGTGTAGCTTTCAGTATAGGTTGATTTGAAGTCCGTAATATTATACTCAAATGACCTTACATCACTTCCGTTCTGCATCAGACAGTATGGATAAACCATGTGCTGCCAGTGGTCTTTGAACTTACCTACATAATAACTTCCGGTAGTCTTGATGTCATGTACTGACATCGGCATCAGTTCATCTATATAACCATATAGAAGAACACTTCCGAAACATGTAGGCAAAACAGCTTCAACCCGTTGCTGGGTCAAGGCCCCTTTGTAATAGTCTGCAAACTCACGGCAGATTGAGATAGGGAAATCGAACTGACGGCATTTATAGGTGGCTCTCAGTCCGACCAATGTCTGTCTGCCATCCTGCATGTCTGACAATAGTCTTTCCACCTGTACCTTGTCTGATTTCCTGTTTTCAACCATACAGTCGACTACCTCATTGAAAGCCGTTCCCTTGTCGGCCGCTTCACTGTCGAACGGGACACGGTTTATAGTGTCAATCAGGCTCTGAAACTGCTGCTGTCTGAACTCTTCGGGGGTATGTGGGGGATTCTCACTGAATCCCCAATACCTTTCCCAGATGGCATCACTTTTCAGATAGCTTGTAAAGGCATCCAAAAGTGTAGCATAGAACTTGAATTTAGGCTGCTTTGTCTGCATAAGTCTTTGTCTCTTTATCGAATACCAGCCCGAGAGCTTTTACTTTTGCTGAAAACAGATTTCTGGCCATATTCAAGGAACTGCCTACATGCTCAAACTCATTAATTCTTGACGCAAACTCATTTGCAGAACTGGCATCAGTAATAAGTTCGATGTTCTCTTTGATTTCAGCTATGACCTTATCATACTTTGCAGCTTCTTCTTTCTTTACCTGCAACATGCTCAGGTAGGGCATGATTACCTTTGCAGTGATAAAGTCATTCTTGGCTGTGGGATTTCCATTCTTGTCAAGAATTGTAGGCACCTGCATTAGTCCCGGCAAATTGCAAGTGTTTTTCCCGTCATTTCTTGATGTGGGGTCAAATGTGATTGTACGCTTCTGCACACCGTTCTCATTGCGCATTTCCAGATAGCCCAGCAAATCAAGTTCCGTAACAATAGAGTTGTACGATTTTTCTCTTAAAGCAGGTATGAACACGGTGTCGTCACCTTCTTTCCGAGTGTCACGGTGGGCCACAAACACTACGTTCTTGTTAAGTGATGAAAGGGTTCGTGTCATCCATGAGAACTCAGCGTTGATACCTCCCCAATCCTTGATTTGCGGCTGTCGTGTACCGCATTTGTAAGAAATGATGAAATCCATCATCTTTCCGATGGTGTCCACAACTATTGTCTGATAGGCCGAAAGGTCTTCCTGCAATACCTGTTGTACATCCTGCCATGAACTTACCTGTACGATGTCTATACCGTCCAGATGTGCCATATTTACACGTTTCACACCATTGTCAAAGTCGAGCAGCAGCGGTTTCGGTGCGCTCAATGCTACTGTTGTCTTACCCATACCTGCCTGACCGTAAATCATCATCTTAACGGTGGAAGGAATTACTAATTCATTGGATTTCTTAATCAAACTCATAACGCAATAGTTTTAAAGTAATATATTAATACATCAATTTTGCATGTTTTATCACGTCCCAGGCATTACAAGCCCATCTGCTGTGTGGCACGCCTTCTTTGGTCTTGTATCTTATCCTTCCGGATTCGCACAACTCTTTCAGCCTTTTGAGGCCGCCTACTATCGAAGCTGCTTCGTATTTCCCGAAGGACTTGTTGTTCAAGACGATTTTCAATACATCTTCGTTTATCATAAGCATTTTATTTTAAGCAGATAATTGCCGAGAAACCCGGATACTCTGTTGCTGATACCCGGTACTTCACGTCCATTTTGTTTTTAAGTGTCCCGATCAAGCGGAGGTCACGATTGCGGCGTGATGCTTCCAGCTTGATTCCGTTGTGCCGTTTCTTGTCATAGGGAACTTTGTAGATGTCCCCTTTCTTCATTTCGTCAAAAAGACGTACTGTCTGGTAGTTTTCGTCTACTGTAATTTCTCTAACCATAGTTTAAGTATTTGATTGTTTGCTGGCAGAACGGGACTTGAACCCGTGACTTCCATGCTAACCCTTACATGGTGTTCTACCGCCTGAACTATCTGCCAATAAAAATGCCGGACTTTCATGGCCCGGCATCTACCCATTTTCTATAACCCATAAAAACTAATCGACTAGTGCAACTAGCGATTTGACCATGTTCTTGAAGTTGTCAAACTTCGATTCAATCTTTTTCTTTTCTTCCGAATAATACAGCATTGATTTTTTGTATTCCTCTGATTCGCGTTGCAGATTCTGTGTGTATGCCACGAGTTCATCATGCGTCATACCCTGTAATTCCTCATTTGTTTTCATGTCTATTCTTTTTAATGTTATTGATTTCGGTTTCTATCTCCTTGTCGAACAGCTCCCGTCTGTCCAGTTCCCTTGAGCGTGCCGCCAGAATGGCGTTGATGTCCGCAAATTCATCACAGATGCTTTTTATTGTTTCTTGCAGCTCGTTCATTGTCCAGTCTGTTTGCGATTGAAAAACCAGTGATTATAAACCCGACAAATCCTATCCAGTACATAGCAGACAGGTCTTGATTGAAGTGCATTACCAGAACGGACAATGCACAGAGAAAAAGTAGTATTTTCATAACCGTGTGTATTAAATATCGTTCCCGTGGGCGTTCCGGTGGTTGCCTTACTGCTTATCAAAGGTCTGGTAAGCCACGGGTATATATAGTTCATGCTGGTGTCTAATCAGTGAAGATTGTCTTTGTAGCCGGCCTACGGCCACCTGCAATCGTATAAGTGTCTTTTTGTTATCTGTGTGATTCGTATGCTGCGTTTGCTTAGTGCAGCCCTTTACTCATACTCTTTTCACACAGCCGTTATCGCTACTCAGTCGTCCGTTTCACGTCAGGCTTAACGGTAAGCCTAAATTTCCATCATGTCAAAGAACCAATCAAGTAGAACCCTGCCCGATTCTCGCTATCGGTTGCCGTTCAGTCCGTCAGCAGGGTAGGTGAGTTACCAGCGTGTCACTGCCATGCCTTGTGATAACTGAAGGTTGATGTAGTCCATGCCATCATCTTCAGGCAGGTTGTATTCTTCAAGAAGGGCTTCGTATTTGTCCACCTCTTCAGTAAGTGCTTTGATGTATTCTTGCTTGCTGTCAGCATTGAAAGCCCTGCGTAAAGTTTCTTCATCTGCGTTGTAGGCGAAATTCAGGCCTTTGTACAGCCCGTCAAGTTCTTCTTCGATTTCGTGGCGTGTCATAGTCATGCGATGTTTAAAAGGTTAGCTTTCTTGAAGCATCTGTATTCTTGTCTCTCTGTATCGAAGTACACCTGAACAGTGTCATTCTTCTTTCTGCTTTCACCTGATGTGGCTGGTATCAGATTTTCTTTCAGCGTGCCGTAGGCTTCACGAACAGAACCATCTACCTTTTTGAAGTAGAACTTTACGATTCTTTGCTTCATGGCAGCTTTCAGCTTCATGTTTGCCCAAGCGCATTTCATCGCTTCACTCATAGAGAAACCGTTTCTCTTTACCAACTGCCATGCAAGACTCATAATCTCGTGTAATAAATTCTTTTTCATAATCGTGTGAGGGTTAGTTGTTTTTTACTATATTTGTTTCGTATCTAAGTTTCGATATGCAAATGTACTTTATAATTCTAAAGTATCAAATAAATAGCTTTAGAATTATAAAGTACATAACATTATTTAACTATCAGGTTTCTTAATACATTATTATATGAAGAAAGATAATTGGGCGTTAGGATTAGGTATAGCCTCAATAGTGACAAGTTTTATATCTATAATGCTATGGCTATGTAAATATGAACCTATAACATGGACTTTGCTGGATACTATAATGACCATGCTTTCTTTAATAGTGGCGATTATCTCCGTCCTTTTTGCATTTAATATGTTTGGCCTGAGAAAGGAGCTTAAAAATGAGATAGATGAAAAATTGAAGGAGATAAGCGACAATCATGTAATTCATACTGCTAAAACCATGATGTACATGGAAATGCGTTTGTTGCATTTAGCAACCGAATTGAGTAAAATTGACGATATAAGACAGTCTATTTACATGATGCTTGATACAACAGAAAAAACTAAAAATAAGAAAGATGTGGATTATATTATTAACCAGTTAAGAGAGCTTGAAAAACGTTATGGAGACAGATTGTTCGATGATACATTCAAAGGGAAACTAAGGATTAGACTGGAGAAAGTTACCTCTTTCTCTGACAGTGCTCTTCTCTTCCTTCAAAATTTCAAGGTATGACTCTTTTGCGTGGTCGATGATTTTATCCGACTCTTCAAAAGGATTCCTAGGTCCTTGAGGTTCTTGATGATGCATAGGTTTGATACACAAAATCTTTAAATCATCATAAGACGACATAGAAGTCTTAGAGTCTTTAGAATCATTAGTACTCTTTGAATCCTTAGAAAACATAGAATACTTATCCATGCCAAGCAATGGGAGTAATACTTTTGTCCAAACAAGTATCACAGTCACGCATATAAGTATAAACAAGAGTAATAGCAGAACTTTAAACATAAAAGAACAATAACCATAGTAAAAACACCCACAATAGGTACGAGCTATCATGGGTGTATATATTAAACCTCCTCGGAGGAATGTTTAACCAACTTGTTCCTTTAACACCTCGTACTTGTTACGGTACAAAGATACTTTATAATTCTAAAGTATCAAATACAAGCTTTAAAATTATGGGAATTATTGAAAGATTTTTTGAAAGTATTGAAAAAGCAGGAATTTCTTCTTACGAAATTGAAAAGAAATACGGAGTTAAATCTGCTCAATCTAAACTTTCACAATTAAAGGAAGGAAAGACTAAAAGTGGAAAAGAAAAAACTCTCCCATCTGATTTATTATCTGCTGTATGTTCTGCAAGAGAAGATATTAATCCAGATTATATTTTAACTGGTCGCGGAACTCCATTGCGTCAGCAACCTGAAGTTACTCAAATATTTCACCCAAAGAGCATAGAAAAAGCTGAAGAAGATGGATTGATAACCCTTTATGATGTTGAAGCTGCTGCAAACTTGAAATCCCTCTTCGATAACAAAGACCAGAATATCCTTGGACAAATCAATATTCCAAATATCCCTAAATGCGATGGAGCTGTTTATGTCAAAGGGGATTCCATGTATCCATTACTTAAATCTGGTGACATCGTAGCATATAAGGAGGTACCTTTAGAAATGAGTCATATTTTCTTTGGAGAAATGTACCTTGTGTCAATAGATCTGGATGGAGATGAATACTTAACTGTAAAATACGTCCAGCATTCAGAAAAAGGTGAAGACTGGATAAAACTGGTAAGTTACAATCAAAACCACCAACCCAAAGATTTTCCATTATCTTCTGTGAGAGCTATGGCTTTGGTAAAATTGAGTATTAGAATGAACACAATGAAATAATATGGGACTTTATTTTAGGAAAAGGGTGAAGATTCTTCCTGGAGTGCATTTAAACATAAGCAAAACAGGGACAAGTTGGTCTGTTGGTCCGCGTGGAGCTTCAGTGAATGTGGGTAAGAGAGGAGTTTATGTGAATACCGGGATACCAGGAACTGGTATATATTCTCGGACTAAAATATCGGGAGGTAGTAGTAACTATGATAGAGATAAACATTATGCTTCTAAGCGTGAACAAGAAAATGAAGCAATTAATAGCAATCCGTTGAGGTTCATTTTGACATTTCTGTTTTTACTGGCTTCAGTAATGATTCCGTTACTTACAAGTGCTTCATGGATTTGGTTTCCTATACTCGCCTTAATTGGAATTTGTTGTGCTTTTATTCCTGATAGTAAAACGGAAGCTAATAATTTAAACTATAATGCTGATAAAGTAGAACCTATCCATATAATCCCGGATAAAGTTATAAACATATCAGAAGAGAAATACGTATCTGAAAATACTTCTACTCTAAAAGAAAATGAGTCTCATAGAGAGGAAAATGTTTTAAAGGATTCCGTGATACATAAATTAGATCCATTATTTGAAGAATCGGCTCGTTTGGTCGTGAATCAGCAGCAAGGAAGTACTTCTCTTCTTCAGCGTAAACTTATAATAGGATATAACAGGGCAAGAAGGATAATGGGATTACTTGAGAAAGCTGGGATTGTTGGACCAGCAAATGGAGCAAACCTTCATGACGTGCTTTGTAAGGATGAAGTTGAGTTGGCTGAGAGGTTAGAAAACCTGAGTGATGACATGTTCCAAGAAACAACAAAAGATACTAATATAGAGGATAATTTTGATAAGAGTTCTCGGCTTGTTAATATTGGAATTGATTTAGAAAAAGAAGGAATGATTGATGAAGCTATTAATGTGTATGAGAAATCAATCATTTACAGATTACCGCTTAAGCACCCATACGAGAGACTTGCTATCCTTTACAGAAAAAGAAAAGATTATGAGAATGAAATCCGAGTTATAAAAATTGCAATAGAAGTCTTCATGAAAGAAAATGAGAGAAGAGCCAATATGGTAATTGATGAGGATAATTCTATGTATAATCAAGTAATGCAAGCATTAGAGACCAACGAAAGTATTAAGTATGAAGATGGGAAATGGGCTTTCGTTCAATATGATGTCATGAGTTATATAACAAGACTAGAAAAGGCACAAACTTTACTTGATAAATCAAAAAACAAAAAGGAATGAGAAGAGTATTGACTTTGTTGATGGGATTGTTCTTTTTCTGCACATTTCATGCACAAGAAGTAGTAAGATATGTAACGGCAAACCTAAATTTAAGAGATTCTCCTGATGTAACATCTTCTATTATTACTCAGATTCCTAGAGGTACTGCAGTTCTAATTGATGAGGATTGTGATTGCAAATGGATTCCTGTTAGTTATAATGGGTATATTGGATATGTTTCAACGAAGTATCTTTCAAAAGAAAAAGTTTATTATTCTTCTGAAAATCATTCATCAGGACAAATAAGATATTATACTAATTCTAGAGGTGAGAGAGTTCAGTCTCCTACATATTATTCTTCTGCACCTCCTGGGGCAACTGCTTTATGCAGAGATGGAACATATAGTTTTAGTAAAAGCCGTAGAGGAACTTGCTCTCATCATGGTGGTGTTGCAAAATGGTTAAAATAGAGATTTATGATAGTAACAACAACAAATAGTATAGAAGGATATACAATAAGAAAATATCTTGGGGTAGTCAATGCGAATGTGGTAATAGGTACAAATCTGTTTTCCGATATTGCAGCCTCTTTGACAGATGTATTTGGCGGACGTTCTGGAAGCTACAAGAGTAAATTGACTACAATTTACGACGAAGTAATGAAGGAACTGACTGGAAAGGCTGAAAGTTATCATGCAGATGCAATCGTCGGTTTACATGTAGATTTTGACGAAGTTTCTGGCGGTGGCAAATCCATGTTTATGGTTTCCGCATCCGGGACTGCTATTACATTGGAGAAAACTACTCAAGACAGATACTTTCTGTATGACTTACTTGAAAAAATCTACGACTATAAAGAGAAAGGAATATTGACGGAGGAAGAGTTTGATTACGAAAAGAATCGAATTTTGAGTCAACACAGAAATCCTATCTCGGAAGAGTATAAAGGCATTTGCCAAGAGCAGAAGGAAAAGGAGAGAGAAGAGCTTTTGCGTGAGGAAAGAATAAACGAAGCAAAGGAGCTTTTAAAGAATCGTACTGGGTGCTCGATTGATGATATAGAAAAAATTGATGAATATCAGCTACAGGCTGTGTCCTATGATGATATTGATTTTGACCCCAATGATTCCATGCAGTATATAATCTCCAAGTTCATAAGATTAAACCGCGTTCCTGAAGCGTGTAAATTCTATATGGAAGAAACGGGCCTTGAGGATTTACAGTCTGCAATAGATTTTTGTCTCAATGTATATAAACAAATGTCCTCCGTTGATGAGGAGAAAGTTGCGGCTCTTATTCCCAAACTCAAGGTTTTAAAGAAGCGTGGATTTATAGAACAAGCAGTATCAGAATATCAAAAGATGACAATATCGGATAAGCAAACATCTGAAGCATTCATACTTTCTTTAGAGATTTGATAGGTATCCGACAACAGGATAGGGAAGGCATTCAAGTAGAAAAAATGTTCTAATGAGTATCCTTATTCAGCTTAAATTAAATTATAAATAACTGATACACAGTGATTTTATATAATTCTTAGATAATCATTCGTAATGAGTAAGTCGCGGGTTCGAGTCCCGCTTTCGGCTCCGACTTAAAACCGCTTATTACATTGTGAATTAGGCGGTTTTTCTGTTTTCTATACTCATATTAAACACCCAGTACTATATTGGCGTCAATATTCAATTTCTGGCTGATTTCGCGGGCTACTTTCAAGGTCGGTTCACATTTACCGGAAATATAATCACTCAAGCGTGAAGGACTGACTCCGATTAATTTTGCTAAAGATTTCTGATTAAGTCCCATCTCATACATACGAAGTTTGAGGACATCAACCAGCGTTGGTTCTCCCAGTGCGAAATGTTCTTCAGAATAATCTGCAACGAGATTAGAAAGTAATTCCAACTCTATACTGTGAGGATTATCCAGAGGGGTTTCATCTGTAACCAGTGGAAGTAATTCCTCAACTCTTTTTACTGCCCAATCGTATTGAGCTTTTGTTTCTATCTTTGTCATGGCTCTTGGTTGATCGGTAATTGTCGATTCGGTTTAATTATAAAACAGAACAATCAGCTATCTTATCATACTCGGCATGAGTGCCTATAAAACGAATATAAACGAACTTTATAGTGAATTTTATCACTACAATCAGTCTGTAGCTATTGCCTTTGATATTGAATACATAATGTTGATTACCTATATTATCTACGCTATTAAAGGTCTTTTTTACGTCTGCAAAGCAAGTCCATTCGCTTCTTTTAACTATGGTAGTCCATTCTTGCAAAGCTACTTTTGCATCAGGATGCGCTTCTGCATATTCTTTTATAGCTTGTTCTGTAAATATTCTCATTAGATTCACTCGATTGTCATGTGGCAAAGATAAGAATAAAATTCTGATTTGTAAAATAAAATTCTATTATTTGGAATCATGGTAAGCACTTCTAAAACGCCTAAGCGTTTGCTTTCAAACGCAAGTGCATTTAAAGTAAAACGCCCTTGCGTTTTACCTAAAACGTAAAGGCGTTTAAGTTAAAACACAAAGGCGTTTTTTCAGCTCTGTTTTAAAGATTTTACAGTGACCTATATTCCGTTGATTTTCTGAAAGAAACACACATCCTGATAAGAAGTTCCCACCCGTATCCAGTCCTTGAGGATACCACATTCAATGTAACCCGCTGAAGTGAACAGCTTCCGGCTGGCTACATTCCCCACCGGCACATAGGCATACAATTGCCGGAGCCCCAGCAAAGAGAAGCAGTGCGATTCCAAAAGAGAAAGCGCCGCCTGCGCCATCCCCTGCCCCCGCAAGTCTTTCCGCACTACAATTCCTACCTCCGCCCGGTTGTGACGCGCATCAAAGGAAAACACATCCACAATACCGGCCACTCCCTGGCCCTCGCACACTATCATCAACCGAAGTTGCCCGTCGGCATACAAATCATTCTGACTCTCGGCGATGTAGCGTTTCATCTGATAGCGGGAATAAGGACCCGTAGCCGTACCCAGTTCCCAAAGTGCCGCATCGTTCTCAAAAGAGAGCATCACCTCCAAATCTTCCGGCTCGGGTGCGCGGAGACTGATATTTCCCTGTTTCATGGCTTGTTCATTTTTCCGGTTCGTCTTTCTGCAAATCAAGCTCCCGCATCAGGCGG
>OOBK01000681.1_pt1 | contig 21770 bp, 17 predicted proteins | sample 1671541 | NCBI WGS metagenome assembly OOBK01 (sample SAMN06348167, study PRJEB24527) | human gut metagenome | biome: human gut; feature: ankylosing spondylitis patient; material: feces | host: Homo sapiens | place: China | collected 2015-10 | reverse complement strand
TAATCGTTATATGCACGGTCGAAAACATAGAAAGAGCCAGACTCATAAGGTATTACATCCATTGCCCTGACATCGTTTATCTTTGCTTCGGTTATATGGATAAAGGCAGGTACTTGAGTCTCTATATCATACAACGTATGGATTTTGATACCTCCCTTATGTGTACGAAAGTTTGCCCAAGGAAACAGTTTCAGACACAAGTCAATCGTTGTAGAATCGAAGGCATATACATTTCCGTTTAGTTTGAATATGTCATTTATTCTTTTCTTTCTGGCCTCGCTTATCATATAGAATGCGAAGTTCTCAAAGATACGGTAGTTCCGGTTTTCGTTTGCCTTTGCAAGGTTACTCCGAGTGACATGTTTCCCAATTCCAAGATGGTAGCATTTCTCTTGATGTGCATTCAGAGCAACAATCAAGTCTCGAAGGCTTTCACGGTTGCACAATTGTCCGAACATCAAAGTAAGAAGTTGATTCCAGCAAGTAAAATGCTTAACATACTTATTGCCATCATACTTCTTTACGATACGGAGAAACTTGTAATTGTCTAAAAACTCAACCATTTGGGCGAAAACGTATTTGTCTTTATTCATATACAGCCTAAGTTAAGGCTGCAAAGTTATGATTTCAAATCGTTGCGCAAGAAAATCTCTTGTAACAAACTGTAATTCAATTATTTCAAAGAACTATTTGTGATCTTTAGTGGACAGTAATGATAATGTATTAAAATTTATATTCAGGTTTAATTCTTATTGTAGTGATAGCAAAATAAACAAGTGTATTTCTGGTGGTGTGGTTATCTTAAAGTTAACCACAGGATAACCAGTAAATAGCATTAAATCGAAGGTGGAGCAAGCAGATCATCAAGCTCTTTGCGCGATATCTTGATATATTTTCCCTCCTGCACTTTACTGATATGATGCCATTTTACATAGTGATACAATTGGTCACGTGTGAGGTTGTATTTTTCCATAGCTTCGGCTGTCGTATAATATTCTGGTTCAGCCTTAGCAAGACCTTTGGCAATATCTACATGCTTTTTGGAATAGAATACCTGTCGCTTGATTTTTTTCTTAGGAATAGCAAATCGTGAAACAAAAGAATATATTGCACTTGTTGTCATTCCAAACTTTTCCGTTAGATCTTCTACAGAATACCATTCCGTAATGTTGGAGTCCGCTGCTTTAGATGCAAAATATTTATCAAAATGCTTGGCACTCCAGTATGTTTTTCCTCTCTTGAAAACTTTGGGTATATTTTGTTCTTTCCCGACTTTAAATATCCACGATTCGTTTACTCCATATTTACTTGCAACTTCAGCGGTAGTATAAAAATCAGTAATAGGAGTGTGAGAGATTCTATTTCGTTTTACATAAGGGGTAGAACTCATCATTGAGTCTATGTCAGACTTATGTATAATGGTAAGTCTTGTACTCAATTTTATTGCCTTCAGTTGTCCACTATAAATATAATTATATACTGCTCTTGATGTGATTCCTAGAAGTATTCCAACTTCTTTTATTGAAAGATATTCTTTTTGATTAATTACACTAAAGGTATGTTCTTGAGATACTGTTAGATTTTCTGATTCTGCCTTTTTAACAGTATTGACTCTCTGTCTCATTTTATACGCCCTATCATTACATGATTTTGAACAAAAGCGTGTAGATGTTTTCAAGGCATAAAATTCTTGTCCGCAGTATTCGCAGATTTTCTTAATTCTAATTTTGCTTGCTGCCATTTTACATTCATTTTTTATGTTAAACACTATATTTATTACTCCAATTATGGACGCAAATAGTTGTATCATATTGAACTATATTGTACCATATTGAAATCTCTCTACTACCTTGCAAATCGCAAAATACCCAAATCAGCCCATGCGGTACAAAATCGACACAAAAAATGAATGAAAAATCATTAGAAACCATTATTATATGGTAGATGGCAAAAAGAAAAGGCGCTCAAAATGAACGCCTTACTAATTAAATATGATAGATGTTTATGGTTTATAATACTACCTTATTTCCCGAGCTGGAAATTGATAAAAATGTGATTGCATATATAGTTGCTGCCATTAGTGAATTTGCCAGAAGCCATCATCTTTCTGTTCGTGAGGCAAGTAATTACCTTATACGCTTTAAGGGTATTGATTTCCTTACGGAACATTATGATGCAGAGCATTTACTTTCATTCGATGACAGTGTACAGGATCTTACACAAGTATGTTTGAATAATGGGGGAGGTATTCGATGAAACTATATCATGGTTCGAATATAATAATTGAGCAGATAGATCTATCAAAATGCAAAGCTTATAAGGATTTCGGACAGGGATTTTATCTGACAGAGATTAAGGAGCAAGCGGAACAAATGGCCAGACGTACATCTGCTATTTATGGTGGAGAAGCCGTTGTTACAGAGTTTGAATTTAATGAAACAGCTTTAAAGACTCTTTCGGTCAAAACATTTGAAGAGCCAAATGAAGAATGGGCTTTATTTGTGATGGCTAACCGTAGCAGGAATAACTTACGGCCGACACATAGTTTTGACATTGTCATAGGTCCTGTTGCCGATGATACCATTGCAACCTTGTTTCGTAATTTTGATGATGGAATTATTGATTTGCAAATGCTCGTGAATGGTTTAAAATACAAAAAGGTTTCATCACAATATTTGTTTCATTCGGCAAAAGCCATTAAATACTTGCACAAGTTATGAATAAACGAATGCAATATCTGGTAGAAGGTATTACTAAAGATATAATAGGTTATCTTATAGAAGATAACGGGTATGATTTGCCAACAGCTCTCAAAGAATTCTATAATTCAGAAACTTTTGCAAAACTATCTGATGAATCTACGGGGCTCTATATTGAAAGTTCGGCTTATATTTATGAAATATTGAAAGGTGAGTTAAAATATGGCATTTTAGTGGGATAGATTTATAGAGTTATTTACTAGTCCAGATTTTGCATATTGTACGTCTTAAAAGGAAGAAGTCTCAAAAATCTACTTGTTTTTTGCGGATAATCGAAGAATCGAGAATGGTTCACGGATATTTTCGGGTCCAATCATAGCATCTTGTGTCTAGTTGGAGTGGTATTTTGCCCAGCCTTAACAATCCCTTGGGCACATATGAGTATTGCAGCCATCTCTTTTCTTCCCTTATTTTGACTTTACTTTAATGAACGTATATATGAATACATGGATAAAGTAAAGTTGCTGATTTCATGGAAAAGTGTAGATTTCAAGCCTCTATTTTGATAGAAAAGTGTTTAAGGAAATTTGATTCGTTGGAAAAAATGTGAGATAATAGGTATTATTCGTGCGAAAAAATGTAAAACACTAAACCGTCAACTAAATTCAGGAAAAGTATCTAACATCGTCGCTAAACCAATAGACACAATATATAACTTTGTATTTCGAAAATATGATGAGCTTCGTACGAAAATTTAATTTACCAGGTTGTAATAATAAAGGTATCTTTTATGTAGCAAAAGACTTGCACTTAAGTTAGAGATAATAGCTTTAGTTGTAGTTCTCGGCGTGAAATCAAAGAAACAAAAGTTATTACGAGTAACACTATAATAATGAAACACTTAAATAATATTTATATGTTTAGAGGTATGTGTTTAAGGAAACGTAATATGAAAGCTACCATCAAAACATTTCCTTGTATTGATGGCGATTGCATATTTATGAAATTGTGTGATCAATCTAATACTGATTCTTTTCATATCATGATTGATTGTGGGGCATTGAGCAAGAATATAGTAGATTATATATGCCATGACTTAAGTCTTAAAATAGACTTACTTATCGTTACCCATATTGATAAAGATCATATTGATGGAATAACAGCTATGTTTTATGAGGATAGGTTGAAAAACCTGAAAATTGGTAAGATATTGTATAATTGCTATCAAAATTATGAGGGTAATGCACAACCTCTTGACAAGACTATTCGCACTCAGATGGATATGATTGAAAAGTTGACGAGTGAAGATATGGGCTCTCAGATAAGCGTAAAAGGTTCGGTTAGTCTTGCTTCAAAGATTCTTGAAAAACAAGAACTAAAGCAAGTATGGGAGAGGAATGTGATAAAAGATACCACACCAGATTTTCATTTAGGTAAGAAATGGGGCAAACTAGTATTCTTGTCACCATCAGAGGAAGCAATGGAGGATTTATATAAGTTATTTAAAGAGGAATATGCTGGTATTACTTCAGAGAAGATTCCCGATAAGCCTTTTGAGAGAATTGAAGAAATGTATGAATTGATAATTAGCTTAGATGCTCTGAGAACAAGAGCATTTCATGGACAACGAGTGAAAAATAGAGATTTTGAATGTGGTAATTTCATAGGCTTTAATGAAGCAGTTCTTGAATCAGCATATAAAGCGGAACCAAACGAGAATGAACTAAGTAAACAGAATAAGGCTTCTCTTGCTTTTGTTTGGGAATGTAATGGTCACAGAGTTCTTTTCCTTGGAGATGCTCAGGCTCATCAGGTGGTAACAATGCTGGAGTCCAAATTAGGCAAGGGAGTGTTACATTTTGATGCTATAAAAGTTTCACATCATGGTAGTGCTTATAATGCCACTAAAGAATTATATAACAAGGTTGATTCACCAATGTATTACATTACAGGGGGAGAAGAAGGATCAAGACCTTCTCTAGAAGCTATTGCAAAAATTGTATACAAAGGCAAGTCGGATAAAAAGATAAGAACAATAAGATATAACTTTATAACAACGCTTACAGAAGAGCTTACAAGTGAATCAACTAAAGATATTAGAGATAAATATAATTTCAAATTAGAAAACGACAACGAAGAAGACTCATATGAATTTAAATATTGATAAATACGGAGGATTGACTGTAGTTCCTATTAGATGTGGTTCGAATTATGGCACAGCATTCTATGTTGGCAAAACCCAACTAATGACTGCTACTCATATTTTAAAATCTCATATTAACAATCCAGAAACTGTAAATATTGAAGTATTAGTAGGCACTAAATGGGAACGTTGTTCAATAGCCGCAAAATTTCATCCTGTAGATATTACTTTGCTCAATTGTACCGCAGAGTCAGTTGGTGGTGATTTTCTGGAATTATTAGCTTCAGAATTCTTTGACGGACAGGACTTAAAGGTTATAGGATATCCAAAGGAAATTGGAAATGGAATTGATTATTTTGGGATAGACATCAAAAGCACACGGGAATTGAATAATAATTCTGGTCGAGGATTTGACATTGTTGTTCTTCGTACTGACCCGCTAGCGTTAGCTTCATATAATGGTTTCTCAGGCTCACCGGTCTTCAATTATAAAGGGAAAGTAATCGGCGTTGCCACGGATCAGTTCTATAACACTTTAAGTTATGCATCAATTAAGTCCATAAAAAATCGATTAGAGTTTTATAAAGTTAGGGTAAAAGCAAACTCGGAAAGTTATGATATTACAGAGTATGGTCTTGGAAGAGCACAAGAGTTGTTAGAGAGAAAAATAAAAAAAGCTGGGGAACGATATTCTCCAGAAACACATGTTGATAATAATGACTTAAATAAAAAACTGTTAGCATTCTGTAAGGTTGGGTTGGACGACAAACATAAATTGGCTTTAAAGATGACATCGGCCATTTTTGATGTTGCTAAAGAATCATTTCCCAAAGTCTATGATTTTATTAATGGCGAAAAAATCTTTGATCTTGATAACAACCCGTTATTGGATTATCTGAAAAATGGGAAATATACACCTATTATCGGTGACATAGTAAACGGTTTGATTGACTATACTCCTCAGGGTAGTAATTTAAAACTGATTCAAAATCCATTAAGGATTAAAGTGAATAACGTGGCATATCTCATGAGTGAACTAAATGAAATGGATGAATATATCGATTCAAAATTCATGTGTATTACAGCGGATGCTGGACAAGGAAAGACTCATTCATTATGTCATTTTGCAATGACCAATAATGGTTTTTGCAATTTCTATCTTTTTTTTGGTACTGATTTTTCCGATAAGGATGCGGAAAAGACTATCATAGAATTGATGGGATGGGAGAAAGAAGGCTTGGAGGGGTTAGATGCCAAAATGGAAAGATGCAACCGTTATGCGATTATAATAGTAGATGCAGTGAATGAAGGAAGTGGTTCGTCATACTGGGAAACAAATCTAGACTTGCTTAAAGACAAAATTGCGAAATGTAGTAGAATAAAACTAATTGTATCATTTCGCAATATGCAGGCAACAGATGTGCTGAAAGAAAAGATTAAAACGGATTGGGTATATTTGGATATACCAGGATTTGAAAACACAAAAGCTGCCGTTAAAACTTACTTTGATAAATATTACGTTAGATTTAACGTAGAGGATGCGATTAAATGTGTAGAGTTTAAAAGTCCATTGTACCTAAAGATATTTTGCGAGGTTCATCATAAATTACATTACAGATACGGAGGCACGACTCTTCCTGATAGAGCTATCATCTACAAAGAATATTTAAAGAAACGTAATGGACGTATCAGTTTGATGACGGACGAGGATCCGTTAGAGCAGGTTACCCTAAAATTCATTGAGCAAATTGTGGAATTTTCGTTTAAAAACCATCTTTGTTTAGATCTTACTCGAAAAGAAGCAAAGGACATTGCCAATGCGATTTGTCCAAATAGACTCTGGGATAAGAATCTATTGAACAACCTATTAAAAGAAAATATACTGAAGGAGTATTCTCTTGAATGGAAAAAGGACAGGATTGATCTTATCGGATTAGAGTACGATAGTATAGGCGACTATCTGAAAATGCGTGAGCTACTGAACGAAGATTCAACAGATGTCACCATATTAAAGTATATTGAGGATGGATTGGCAAAAATCAAACCAGGTAAGGAAATGGAAGCATACAGATCTCCGTTCGCCAATGTCCTAACTTATTTGTTTTCCGAGTGGGAACCCGATATAAATGTGTTGACTGAAAAAATTTTGTCAAACGAACTCTTGAAACGCTGTTTTATAGACAGTCTTCCATATCAGAAATTTACTGAGGAATATAAAGAAAAACTTGAACCTGCATTACAAAGCCTTATTATGGATAATAAGAAGCAAGTTTTAAACCCGGAGGATGTAGTAAAAAACTTCAGCGTTTACAAGTCTTATATACTCAATAAACTCCATGAGCAATTGATGGATTTAGATATGTCAAAAAGAGATGAAATTTGGACATGTGAAGTCAATAAGTTGTTCGACCATTATGGCCTTCTTCCTTATTTATTTGATTACTATAATACTGAGAAATCAAATTTCAAAGAGTTGGCACAATTGATATGCTGGCTGATGACAACATCCTATCCAGTATTAAAGGCTAAACTTGTAAAATTACTGAAGCTAATCTTTGATGAGCAAGGTAAACTTATTTTAAAAACGATTAAATTGATGAAAGGAGTAAATGATCCATATATTCATCAGGGATTATATTCAGCAGCATACGCATCAATAGTTTTGAGTAGAGATAAAGATGTTGCTAAAGAAGTGGCTACCTATCTACAAGGTATCTATTATAAGGATAAGAGTAGTGCACCAATAGACCTTGTTGTAAGACATTGGTCTATGAAGATTATAGAGTTAGCAAGTTATCTTAATTCAGATTATTCTGGATGGACAGAATTAATTGCTTTGATGCCGTTTGATTCGGTTAAGGATCCATTTTCGTTAGGCGATTTGAATTCACCATGGGAAAAAGATACTTTCTTTGGTATTGATGGTGGTGCTTATTCCTTGCATAATTCTTTATTTTATTCGGATTTCTACAGATATATCATTGGAGGCAACAGTAAGAAATATAATCCAATGTTCAGATTCGGTAAGAATGATGATATTCTGTTAGAAGATGTAGCCTCTGCCATAGCATACATAATTAGGGACCAATATAAGTATAGTACTGCATTGAGCGAATATGATAAAAGTGTGTATCATGGTGATCGTTTTAATCAAAATAAAGAACGTATTGGGAAAAAATATCAATGGTTAGGCTATTTTCAAGTATTGAGTTATCTGTGCGATCATTGCCTCATGCGAATAGACCGCTATAGCGAAGATGAAAGGGATGCGAGTCATAATTTCCCTTGGTTAACAGGTGCAATCAAAAGAACTGATCCTACCATTCCAATGGAAGAAGATTTGTCTGTATATACATCTGAAAAATTTGTACTCATACCGAATGATTTCAAATCCATAGATAGCTTTGAAGAATGGGTTAATGATGAAAAATTACTGCCATCGCTTCACCATATCATAAAAGACAATGAAGGTGGTGAGTGGGTCATTCTAAATGCATATGATAGCCAGGAAGTGGATTCAGATGGATTCCGCTGTGATGCGACTGTTTGGTATCATGGTATTTTGATAGAAGATAAGGATAAAGAAAATTTTGAAAAATGGTGCTTACCTCACAATATAGACCATGATTTCAGAGAGGAAAGAGATTACGAATATCAATGGAACGATTACCCATGGGCTGAAAGTTACAAAGAAAGAGGCCATTGCAAGAGCATGAAAGAATATCTGAGAGCTCCTTGTGATGTATGGGCGGCACATACATCACAATTGCAAGAAGACTTTACCGGATCAAATAACGATGAAGAATTTGAGGGTTCTATGGACATGCCAACAGAAAAAATTATGTCGACACTTAAACTTCATACAGCCGAACGTGGGATCATAAAAGATGATGCAGGCAATGTGGTTGCAATAAATATATGCAGGAGCAACAGAATTAAAGCACTTGTAATAAAGAGAGATATTTTGAACTATTTCCTAAGCGAAAGTAATATGAGCCTTTACTATTTTAACACTTCGCTGAAAGAGGTTTTAGGTGCAACACGATTCTATAAACAGCAAAGGCTAAATGCACTTTTCCGATATGAAAAGATAGGGGACATTCATTGTTTGGTTCCATTTATGAATTGCGAAACACCTAAACAGTCTAAAATTGAATCATTTGACTATCTATGGGAAGAACTAATAAATGATATCAGAAAAGACTTAGATACAGATGATAGCAAATAGGAGAAAGGACTTCGTTATTTACCATTCTGAGAATAGTAATAACACAGTAGATGAAATATGCGACTGGAGTATTCTTTCTTTTTTCTAGACAATTACATATACGTAAAACTTTCTAGCATTTAGTTGATATTTTTGGAGATAATCTTGTATATATTTTGTATCATTACATTGATATCGTACCAAATTAAGAAAAATCCCAACTGGTTAATAGTCCTAGTCTGTTGGGATATATTTAATAGAAGAGATATAAATTAGAGACTGTCTGTCGGTTGACTCATAATGACGGAATTAAACGACAGTCCCTAATTTAATGAACATATATGAGCAGAATATTTATTCTTAAAAGGTATTGATGTATATTTAGCTGATACCAGAAACGAGAACCACTATTGTGTCTTATGGTTATATTAAGTATTAATGCTAATCTGTTTGTAGAAGAACAAAATATATTATATAGATAAATGGCAAGCAAAATAGTTCTTTGATATGATGAAAGTATGGGTAAAATACATCTATGCAATAAATAATATATTGTTTGTTGATAGGAAAATATAGTATTTATAAATATCATAATAATATTAAGTTTTTGGAGCGTTTATACAAAGTGAGTTATGTACATGGTTAATTGATTTTTCTATGTATAACACATCATTAAATCAATAAAAATGATTATCTTTGTATACTATATGATGAGTTGATTATGGCAAAAAATACGATGGGTACGAAGTTGCCCAGAAAACTGGAACAGAAGATGCAAATTGTAGGTGAGCAGATTAAGCTGGCTCGCTTGCGTAGAAATTTGAGCGTGGCTCAGGTGGCAGAGCGTGCTATGTGTTCTCCATTGACTGTGTCACGTATAGAGAAAGGTGCGCCAACAGTGTCTATGGGCATCTATCTGCGTGTTTTGTATGCCTTGCAACTTGATGAAGATATACTATGGCTTGCTAAAGAAGATAAAATGGGAAAAGCCTTACAGGATTTGAGTTTGAAGACAAGGGAACGAGCTTCTAAAAAAAATAAGCCATGAAGAAATTGTATGTATATGCCGATTTTGACAGGCTTAAAGAAGTAGGATTCATTGGAGAATTGGGCTATGGGTCTCTTCGTGGCTCAGACTGCTATTGTTTCACTTTTAGCAGGGAGTGGCTGACACAGCACGGAGATTTATATTTAAGCGCTGACTTGAATAATTGCCCTGGTCAGCAATATACTCGATTGGGTAAAGATATATTCGGTTGTTTCTCGGATGCGTTGCCCGACCGTTGGGGAGGGAATTTGTTGTTGTGTCGTGAACAGATTGAAGCCGCGGAAGAGAAGAACCCGATTCGCAGACTGTCTTCTTTTGATGTCTTGACTGGCATTGATGATTATTCCCGAATAGGTGGTTTCCGCTTCAAGAAAGACCCCAATGGAGATTTTATCAATGTAAGCGAGCTGTTGCGGATACCGCTATTGACAGAAATTAAGGAGTTAATTGTAGCGAGTACAGAAATAGAGAAGAGTGAAGAGGAGAATATTCTTCCTGATCTAAAGTGGGTTGTTCAGCTTATTCAGCCTGGTTCTTCACTCGGTGGTGCACGACCTAAGGCCAATGTGATAGACACGGATAAAACTTTATATATTGCAAAGTTTCCATCACGTAAAGACGATTACGATGTTGAGCTTTGGGAACATTTCAGCCATTTGCTTGCTATAAAGGCGGGAATAAATACTGCAACAACAAAAGTGCAGACTACAGGAGAAAAATACCACACATTGCTTTCAAAGCGTTTTGATAGAACACAAGAAAGCAAACGAATGCATTTTGCATCAGCAATGACCTTGCTGGGGTTGGAAGATGGAGATAATGCAACAACAGAACAGAGCTATCTGGATATAGTCGACTTCATCCTTCAGAATTGTACAGACGTAGAACGCAATTTGCAGGAACTCTACCGTCGTGTAGCATTCAATATCTGTATAGGCAATAGCGATGACCATTTTCGCAATCATGGTTTTCTTTTAACTGCAAAAGGATGGACGTTGTCGCCAGCCTATGATATGAATCCGACTCTGAATGGATACCAAAGTTTGTTTATCTCCGCAGATTCCAACAAAGCAGATCTAAGCATATTGCTTGATGCGTGCGAGGATTATATGCTCAATCGAAAAACGGCCGAAAATATTGTTTCAGAGGTGGTTGAAGCAGTAAAAGGTTGGCGAGAACTTGCAATACGATTGGGGATATCCAAAAGAGAGATGGATATATTTGCAGAAGTGTTGAATAAACATCAAATGATTAATTAAAGAAAGATTTATATAAATATTGATGCATTATGAAATTTACTCATTATATAAACAGCCCGTTGCTTTGGACAGATAGTACAAATATGGCTTTTGCTATACTTGCATGTATAGAAACATTTCTTGCCGTTTCTGCAGTTTCTATGGAAAAAATATGGGGAGATTATAGTTGGATTATTAAACTACTTTTTGTTATAGGCATCTTCTTGGTAATAGATGTTGTAATATTTGTTATTAAACGATGCCGTTCAAAAGATGGGATATCATTAAATATTCGTGGCATAAAAGTTAATATAAGAAAAGGTGATATCTTTAAGGCAAATGGATGGAAGGTTATTGCTTTTAATGAATATTTTGACACACAAGTTGATGATGTTATTATTGCACATAATACATTGAATGGTAAATTCATAGATAATTATGTTACAGATCTAAATGAATTAAACCAAATTATTTCATCAGAAACAGATGATAATACGCCTTTTAAAAGGCGAACTCGGAATAATAGGTCAATTTTCCCACTAGGGCGAATTATTAAATATAAGGATTATATGTTATTGGCATTTACTCATTTTGACAATAATAATCAAGCACATCTTACACAGCAAGATTATGAGAATTGTTTACGAATAATGTGGACTGAAATAAGTCGTACTTATGCGAATAAGCCTATATTTATTCCTCTTTTAGGTTCTGGCATTACGCGATTTGATGGAACACCTCAAAAATCAAATTTTAATCTTTTAAGATGCATGTTGTGTACCTTGCGAACTAGTGGTGTAAATATAAATCAGCCAATAACAATTCTATTGACAGAAGAAACAATGCAAAGTATTAATATTTATGAACTAAAAGGAGTAAAATAATGGTATACAGGACAAAAACTTATATCGCCGCAGATTGGGATGGCGATAATAACGCTGTAGAGCAGCTCTACAAATGGAAAAAAAGTAATTATTGGAGTTTGGATTTTCATGATGCACATGATTTAACACAAGCTCGCGATAACAGCCTAAATTGTAGCATAAAAAGTTCTCTTGCTACTAGGCTTAATGTATCTAAGACATTTGTATTGATTGTAGGCAATAATACAAAAACAGTGAGAAGTGGTAGCTGCCATTACTGCAGTAGTTATAATAGTTGGACACAACGTTGTGCAAGAGGGCATAATGTTGATTATCGTAGCTATATCGAGTACGAATGTGAAAAAGCAATCCGTGATGGCTTAAGAATAGTTGTTTTATATAATGCCGGTTCTGTAAATAAATCTAAATGCCCTGATTCCATAAAAAATCATGGGACTCATGTTGCTATGTGGAAATGGGAAAATGGACAATATTATTGGGATTATCAAGCTGTAAAACGCGCATTAGAATAAAATCGGATTTTTAAACTTAATATAATCCATTATCAAAAAACTATAATAATAAAGTAGCCACTCATAATAAGGCACGGATATGTCAATACAAAGCGAAGCGGCATTGGAAGCCGGACTGATAAAAACTCTTCAACAAATGGACTATGAATATGTCCAGATTGTAGAGGAAGATAATCTTCAAGCCAATTTCAAACGGCAGTTGGAGAAGCATAACCGTAAGCGGTTGTCAGAGCATGGTCGTACTGAATTTACCGGTGAGGAATTTGAAAAAATACTTATCTACCTGGAAGGTGGTACGCGCTTTGAAAAAGCAAAAAAACTCCGGGACCTCTATCCGCTTGACACGTCAGATGGCAAGCGCATTTGGGTGGAGTTTCTCAATCGTCAGCAATGGTGCCAGAATGAATTTCAGGTTTCCAACCAGATAACTGTTGAAGGTCGCAAGAAATGTCGTTATGACGTAACTATTCTAATAAACGGTTTGCCTCTTGTACAAATTGGGCTGAAGCGCCGGGGTGTTGAGCTCAAACAGGCCTACAACCAGATACAACGTTACCACAAGACATCATTTCACGGTTTGTTTGACTATATCCAGCTGTTTGTTATCTCTAACGGAGTAAACACCCGTTATTTTGCCAATAATCCTAATAGTGGTTACAAATTTACGTTTAATTGGACAGATGCAACCAATTTGCCGTTCAATGAGTTAGATAAATTCGCCACTTTTTTTCTTGAGAAATGTACTCTTGGTAGAATCATCGGTAAATACATCGTACTTCATGAAGGGGACAAGTGTCTGATGGTGCTTCGTCCATATCAGTTCTATGCCGTAGAAAAGATACTGGATAAAGTAAAGAACTCCAATGATAACGGATATATATGGCATACAACAGGTGCTGGAAAGACATTGACTTCATTCAAGGCTGCTCAGCTCGTTTCCGAATTGGATGACGTCGATAAAGTTATGTTTGTTGTTGACCGTCATGACCTTGATACGCAGACCCAGTCGGAATATGAAGCATTTGAGCCGGGTGCGGTAGACGGTACGGATAATACGGACGAACTTGTAAAACGATTGCATAGTAATTCCAAGATTATCATTACCACCATCCAAAAGCTCAATGCAGCCGTCAGCAAGACATGGTATAGTAATAAGATAGAAACCATACGTCACTCTCGCATTGTCATGATATTTGATGAGTGTCATCGAAGTCATTTCGGAGAGAGTCACAAACGTATAATGAAGTTCTTTGACAATGCCCAAGTGTTTGGCTTTACTGGTACTCCTATCTTTGCAGAGAATGCAGTGGACGAACACACTACAAAAGAAATCTTTGGAAACTGTCTGCATAAATACCTCATTAAGGATGCCATTGCAGATGAAAATGTATTGGGTTTCCTAGTGGAGTATTATAAAGGAAATGAAGAAGTAGAAAAGGGTAATACCACCCGCATGGAGGAAATAGCCAAGTTTATTCTTAATAATTTCAATAAGTCAACCTTTGACGGAGAGTTTGGAGCGTTGTTTGCCGTACAGTCCGTGCCGATGCTTGTCCGTTATTATAAGATCTTCAAGTCTCTGAATCCGAAAATCCGCATAGGTGCGGTATTTACATATGCAGCTAACAGCAGTCAGGATGATGAACAGACCGGAATGAGTACAGGTCAATATGTAAGTGACAGTGTTGGTGAAGCTGACGAATTGCAGGCCATCATGGATGACTACAATGAAATGTACGGAACAGCATTTTCGACAGAGAATTTCCGTGCCTACTACGATGATATAAACCTGCGCATGAAAAAGAAGAAAGCGGACATGAAGCCGCTTGACCTTTGTCTTGTCGTGGGGATGTTCCTTACAGGTTTTGACAGTAAGAAACTGAATACTCTTTACGTAGATAAGAATTTGGAATATCACTCTTTGCTGCAAGCGTTCAGCCGTACAAACCGTGTATTGAACGAGAAGAAACGCTTTGGAAAAATTATTTGTTTCCGTGATTTGAAATCTAATGTTGATTCGGCAATCAAGCTGTTCAGCAATTCCAACAATTTGGAGGATATTGTAAGACCACCATATGAGGAAGTAAGAAATGAATACAAGCAGTTAACATCGGATTTTTTGAAAAAATACCCAGAGCCAGGTTGTATTGATATTCTGAAAAGTGAAAAAGACAAGAAAGATTTTGTACTTGCATTCCGTGACATTATCCGCAAACACGCAGAAATTCAGATATACGAGGACTACAAGGAAGAGGCAGACGAACTCGGAATGACCGAACAGCAGTTCATGGATTTCCGTAGCAAGTACCTTGACATTTACGATACGTTCGTTCCGTCTGATACACCTACCCAGCCATCCCCAAAGGGTGATGAGATTCCGGAAAATTCACCTCTTGAAGATGTGGATTTCTGTCTGGAACTTCTACATAGTGATGTTATCAATGTAGCTTATATCCTTGAACTCATAGCTGAACTTGACCCGTACAGCAATGATTACTCAGAAAGGAGACAGAACATCATCGACACGATGATCAAAGATGCAGAAATGCGCAGCAAGGCGAAACTCATTGACGGTTTTATCCAGAAGAATGTGGATGAAGACAAGGAGAATTTCATGGTGCAGCGGAAAAAAGCGGATGGCACGAGCGATTTGGAAGAACGGTTAAATCAATATATTGCTACAGAACGGGATAAGGCTGTACAATCTTTATCTAAAGAAGAGGATATACCTTCTGATGTATTGACTCACTATTTGAAAGAATATGATTATCTCCAAAAGGAACAGCCTGAAATCATACAAAAGGCCTTGAAAGAGAAACATCTTGGTCTGATAAAGACAAGAAAAGCATTGACACGCATTCTTGATAGATTGCGTGGTATTATAAGAACTTTTAGTTGGGATTGAAGTTATGTTGGATAGCAAAACAAATAAAGTTTTCTTTTCTGCATGTTTTACTCAGACATACAGAAAATGCAAAAAGTCTATCATGGAAGCTTTGAAAGCAAAAGGTATAGAGATTGGTTCGAATATCAGACAGACAAAAGATATTTGGGCAAGAGACTATATGCCTATTCAGATAGATGAAAATAAATTCATGTGCTATAAATACACCCCGGATTATCTTGTAAAAGTTCCGGGTATGAGTAAGTTTATTACCGACAAACCTTATTGTGATTTTCTTAAAGACAAAGATATAGTAGATTGTAATCTTGTTTTAGATGGTGGCAATGTGGTCGTTTGTGGTAATAAGATAATTTTGACAGAAAAAGTATTTGAAGAGAATACTGATTTGTCAAAGTATGAGATTACCAAACGTATTGAATCCGCTAGCGGAAAACAGGTAATATGGATACCTTGTGATCCGAATGAAATTGCAGAGTGCGAAAAAAGAAATGAACTTCCTTTATGTCATGCTGATGGTATTTTACACGCAATAGATGAGAATACTATATTACTTTCAAACTATATAGACTATGATCCGGAATATCGGTTGAAATTGTTAGAGCGTTTATCTCCATATTTTAATATTAAAGAATTTCAATTTGGGGATATCAGGACAGAAAATTCATGGATATATATTAACTATCTGCAAGTTGGTAATGTAGTGCTTATGCCCGTTGTAAATGAAAAAGCAGATGATGTCGCTGCCGAGCAGTTAAAATAGTTTCTACAAGTGGAATCTGTTATTCAAATAGATTCATGCGAGCTTACCTTCGAAGCGTCTGACGGAAATATCGGAGGTTCACTTCATTGTATTTCTTGGAATGTTTTTGATTCATCAATATAAAGTCAACAAATGGATAAAACATTCCTAATCAGGTGGTATGGCTCTTTTTACGGTGAAAACGCTTTGGACGATTTGAAAGAGTGGGAAAATAATCATTCGGACTATACATGTAATTTATACCTAATAAAAGGATATAAGAAATATGCAAAGACCACTAATCATTATTATATTGGCAAGACTATACAAGGTGTTGCTAAGCGATTTTCGAATAAAGACCATCACATAAAAGAGTTACCTAGAATATCGGAAATCTGGGTCGGGCATTTTGTAAACATGATACCTGATGATGAAGATATCTTGTTGGCAGAAAGAATGTTAATTTGTTATGTTAGCAATGAAGTCGGCAATCAATACATGTTAAACAGAATATGTGTGAATTATGCTCCTGCTCAAAATGTTTATATTTTATCCGAATGGTATAACTATAAAACATTGAAGCAACGTGAAAGAATAAGCAAAGATTCCATAGCGAAAATTATTCCAGATGTTATTGCATATCGCGTGACTGAGAAAAAGCAGTCATTATTATATATGTCAGAAAAATTAAAGAAATATTGGTATTAAATATGAGCGAAGAATTACAACAGAAACTCCGTGACCAGCTTTGGGAGGTCGCAAACCGTTTGCGTGGCAATATGTCGGCAAGCGACTTTATGTATTTTACCTTGGGGTTCATCTTTTATAAATATTTGTCAGAAAAAATTGAAAAATACGCTAATAGTGCGCTGGAAGATGATGAAGTGACTTTCAAGGAATTATGGAATATGACCGATGCAGATGCAATGGAGTTACAGGAAGAGGTCAAAAACCAGTGTCTGGAAAATATCGGTTATTTTATAGAACCACAATTCCTGTTTTCATCAGTGATAGATACCATTAAGCGGAAAGAAAATATCCTGCCTATGCTGGAACGCTCCTTGAAGCGCATAGAGGACAGTACCCTTGGACAGGACAGTGAAGAGGATTTCGGAGGACTGTTCTCTGATATTGATTTGGCTTCTCCAAAGTTGGGTAAGACCGCTGACGACAAGAATACATTGGTCAGTAATGTACTTCTTGCTTTGGATGATATAGATTTTGGTGTGGAAGCCTCACAGGAAATTGATATTCTTGGTGATGCCTACGAATACATGATTTCCCAATTTGCTGCTGGAGCCGGAAAGAAAGCAGGAGAGTTCTATACACCTCAGGAAGTCAGTCGTATATTGGCGGAGATTGTTTCTATCGGCCACCAGCGCTTGCGCAATGTGTATGATCCTACTTGTGGCAGCGGTTCGTTGTTGTTACGTGCTGCAAGTATAGGAAAGGCAGTATATATTTACGGACAGGAAAAGAATCCGACTACCTATAACCTTGCCCGTATGAATATGCTTCTTCACGGAATCAAGTTCAGTAACTTCAAGATAGAAAACGGTGATACACTAGAATGGGATGCTTTCGGCGATACCCAGTTCGATGCAGTAGTCGCAAATCCGCCGTTCTCTGCTGAATGGAGTGCAGCTGACAAGTTCAATAATGATGACCGTTTCAGTAAGGCCGGACGACTCGCACCGAAGAAAACAGCCGATTACGCTTTCATTTTACATATGATTTACCACTTGAATGAAGGCGGTACAATGGCTTGTGTTGCTCCTCATGGTGTATTGTTCCGTGGAAACGCAGAAGGTGTTATCCGTCGTTTCCTCATAGAAAAGAAAAACTACATAGATGCCATTATAGGATTGCCAGCTAACATTTTCTATGGTACAAGTATTCCGACCTGTATTCTTGTCTTCAAGAAATGCCGTAAGGAAGATGACAATATCCTATTCATTGACGCAAGCAAGGAGTTTGAAAAAGTAAAGACTCAAAACAAGCTTCGTCCACAGCATATACAGAAGATTGTTGAAACCTACCGTGACCGTAAGGAAATAGAAAAGTACAGTCATCTTGCCACCTTACAAGAAGTGGCCGACAATGACTACAACCTGAATATCCCCCGGTATGTTGATACCTTTGAGGAAGAAGAACCTATCGACATCAAGGCCGTAATGGCAGAAATCAAAGAACTTGAAGCCAAACGTGCCGAACTGGACAAAGAGATTGAGGTATATTTGAAAGAATTGGGACTAGTGGAATAAATGGAGGTATAATGGCAAAACGATTTGAGATAAGAAACAGTACGGCAGAATTCCTAATCTTCGCTATTGAGGGCAAGGAAGATGGCATACAGGTGATGTATCAGAATGATACTATCTGGTGTACGCAGAAAGCTATGGCAACCTTATTTGATTGTTCGACAGACAACATCGGTTTGCACCTGAAGAATATATATGCCAGTCAGGAGTTACAGAAAGAAGCAACTACCGAGTTTTTCTCGGTAGTTCAAACAGAGGGTGAACGTCAAGTCAACAGAAAGACCCTGTTCTACAATTTGGATGCCATTATATCTGTAGGGTATCGGGTAAACAGTATCAGAGCCACACAATTCCGCCAATGGTGTACCTCAGTCATCCGTCAATTCTCTATACGAGGTTATGTGATAGACAAGAAACGTATGGAAAATGGATCATTTATCGGTGAGGACTATTTTGAGCACTTACTGGCTGAGATTCGTGAGATCCGTCTCAGTGAACGCCGGTTTTATCAAAAACTTACTGACATTTACGCCACAGCTATTGATTATAACCGTGATGCTCCAACCACAAAGTTATTTTTCAAGAAGGTTCAGAACAAGATGCATTATGCGGTACACGGCCAGACAGCAGCAGAACTGATTGTGAACAGAGCCGATGCTGAAAAAGAACACATGGGACTGACAACCTGGGAGAATGCTCCAGATGGGAAAATAGTCAAGACTGATGTAAGTATTGCCAAGAACTACCTGAAAGGTATAGAACTAGAAGATATGGGACGTTTGGTCAATGCAGTTCTGGACATGGCAGAGCGTATGGCAAAGCGTCATATACCTATGACAATGGAAGATTGGGCAAAACGTATCGACATCATTCTGGAAGCAGGTGGTGATGCAATCCTTACTGATGCAGGCAAAGTAACGGCTGAGTTTGCCAAGAAATTTGCTGAAGCAGAATTTGAAAAATACCGAATTATTCAAGATCGCTTGTTTAGTTCAGATTTTGACCGCTTTAATAAAGGTGACAACTTTCTGCCGTTTGATATTAATCCCGATAAAGAATAATGACTATGACAAATAATAAAGATAAAAAAGTCCTTAATGTTCCAAATCTGAGATTCCCTAATTTCTTTGAGGAATGGGAGGAACATTATTTATCAGAATATTTGGAATTCAAAAATGGGTTAAACCCCAATGCTGAAAAATTTGGACGTGGCATAAAATTTATATCCGTTATGGATATTCTTAGTAATAATGTTATTACTTATGATTGCATTCGTGCCTCTGTAGAAATTACAGCCGAAGAGCTAAAATCATTTATAGTCAAAAATGGTGATATATTATTCCAACGTAGTTCAGAAACATTAGAAGATGTTGGTCGAGCTAATGTTTATATAGATGATAAACCTGCTGTATTTGGTGGTTTCGTAATAAGAGGAAAGAAAAAATCAGAATATAATCCGTTGTTCTTTAAGTATTTGTTGGCAACACCTTATGCACGAAGAAAAATTATCCCTATGGGTGCTGGTGCACAACATTTTAATATTGGACAAGAAGGGTTAAGTAAAGTAAAACTTTATTTTCCTATATTGCAAGAGCAAAATAAAATAGCTTCTTTATTACAATTGATTGATGAACGCATTTCTACTCAAAACAAAATCATTGAGGATTTGAAGAAACTAAAGTCTGCGATTAGTAAACATTTGTTCGCACGAAAAGATTTGTTAGAAACTACTATATGCTTGTCGAATATTGCGACATTGAAAAATGGTTACGCATTCCAGAGTGGCAAGTACAATGCACTGGGTAAATGGAAAATTATCACAATAACAAATGTGTCTGGCGAGCGATATATAAACGATGAAGATTGCAATTGCATAATCAACTTGCCAAACGATATACAAGATCACCAAGTATTAAAAGAAGGAGATATTTTAATATCTCTTACGGGTAATGTTGGGCGTGTTTCTCTTTGTAAGAATGGGGACTATTTACTCAACCAACGAGTTGGTTTGTTACAACTTGCGAAAAATGTAAATCAAGAGTTCCTATATCAAAATCTATCTTCTCAAAGATTTGAGAATAGTATGATAGCTTGTGGTCAAGGTGCCGCCCAAATGAATATTGGTAAAGGGGATGTAGAAAGCTATGTGTTACCGTATTCCTCAAATGGCAATAACATTCTTTGGGTCGCAAAAATACTACACTCATACGATGAGTGTATCATTAATGAGCTGCGAAGACTAACCTTGTTAACTATTCAGAAGCAATATCTCCTTACCCAGATGTTCAGATAAACATCTGGGACAAAAGATAGTTCTTTTGCATATTGAATAGTTTAAGTACTGATAACTCATTGTCGATTTTTACATCAATGCCTTGAAGTGTTGACGCAATTTCCATATTGCGACTATGTCCATAAGTTGGAATCATTATTCCGCGAACAATATCAGCGTTGATATTGCTTTGTGTCCCAGTTTCAAGGTACTTGTGGATGTAGCGATAGTTAAAGTATGACAAGTAGTAGTACAGATAATCCAATAAATCTCTGTCTTTGATTTGCATTGCAAACATTGCTTGGCTTGTAGTAATAGGTATTTCATTTATAGTTACCAAGCCAACTGATGCGTACATTGACATTATTAAACTATACTTTGGGACTACCCATGCCGAAGAGTTTTCTAATCCACTTTGGCTCAAATGATTTTCTGTGTAGCGGACATACTTACCTTGTTTTGTTATATCGTTAATACTCAAGAATGGTATTTCTCCATTATAGTATTCTTTATTTGTGGAAGTCTACATATTCCGGAGCATACCCGTTCACTTTCCGGCAGCTTATTAGGGTATAAAACCATACCTTAAAAGCGTAATTTTTATCCGTTCATCCCCTAAAAGGATGAAAAAATGGATAACCAGACATTAAAATCTCAATTTTTCCGGAGCATATCCGTTCACCTCCGAGAATTGCAGGTTGTAGCACCCTTTTTCCGGAGCATACCCGTTCACTTTAGACGTATGCTTTCAGATTTTCCGGAGTATATCCGTTCAGCCGTGCATGGAATTGTGAGCGTATATCTTCGTTTCCGGAGCATATCCGTTCATTCTTTCCCCGGTTTCAGTTTCCTTTGTGCTGGT